>Ga0213868_10000349_pt1 | contig 43595 bp, 44 predicted proteins | sample PICome_9_FD_160087 | JGI IMG/M metagenome (GOLD analysis project Ga0213868, IMG submission 160087) | Coastal seawater microbial communities near Pivers Island, North Carolina, United States - PICO127 | ecosystem: Environmental > Aquatic > Marine > Coastal | place: USA: North Carolina...
TTCTTCTTGTGTACTAGGTTTCCTGAGAAACACAGTGGCCAAAAATAACATTCCACCGATGATGAGAAGATAGATCAGCATCGGTGTCTTGTATTGTAATTAGAAAAAAAGTTACGTGTGGAGATATATCACTCCGTGAAGTCTTCTATCATAGGCTTCCGAGTTATGCGCCTTTTCCATCTGTACCTCGGCTCCCAGCGGCCCCCGGTCATTATCATCTGCTCGGCGTCAGCATAGGTATGCACCAACTTCACCCCCCTTGGAACGTCTATGTGCATTTTTCTAATCAGAACATCACCGTTCCAAAACTTAATCTCTAACTTCCCGGCTTTACCATATGTTTTACCATAGGCAGAGACCGCCCATATGTCCCGGGGGGGGTCGAAATCTAATGTTCCTGCGGGAGAATCCTTACCAAACTCAACGAAGATGTCCTCCCCACCAAGAAGTCCAGTGTTATCATCCCTTTTCCTTGTCCCGAAATAAATCTTATATTCATGAAAATTACCGGTACCCTCAACGGTTATATTAGTGACTCCTGCAATATTGTAACAATGATTCATAGTCGTTTTCTGATCTCGATCTTCTTCCATATCTCGAGTCTGATCCGTACCCACCGGACAATTCAATACAGTTCTACGTTGCTGCCGAATCTCTCCACGGCATCCATAATCTTCCCACCCACCTATATAACATACCTTCTTTTTATATTGTGTATCCTTTTCCTCGGGAGGGCAATTATAAACACCACGAACTTCTTTTACTCTACCCAATTGACCATCTAAATTCTCACCTACAGGTTTCCACTCACCTTTATCACAACAAGGCTCATACCTCTGAGAAGATAAATCGTCCGTAGCATCCACAACACACATATCAGGATTTTCTATCGTGCGTATTTCCCTTTGTTTTCCTTTTTCATAAAAGCCACATACTTCATCATTTTTCCAAGCAGTTTTATAACAACAGGGAACTCTTCGCATACGATCTTCATACACCAAATATTCAGAGTCACCTCTACACAAAGTTCTATTCACGAGTTCTCTTTTTTCCCATCTCGTACCATCAGGCCTACAATAGTTTTGACCTCCCTCATCCTTCGACGTATCAATTTCCCATGGAGTTAAGGCACAACAATCCTCCATAAACTCTGTTTCGAGTCCAAATTCGTCCCCATCATCTCCGCACATTTCGGGGTTCGTGATAGTTCTCGTATACTTTTGTTTCCCGAATTCTTCATCACCACAAAACCCATCTTTCTCCCATTCGCTCTTGTGGCAACAATTCCGAATCTCCGTTAAAGCGTTTTCGGGGTCACCCGCGTCATTATTTCTACAGGTATCGAAAAGTTCGATCTCGCGTAACACCCTTATTTTACCATCGAAGTTACATACGCCACCGTTCCATGCAGGGTCTGCGTTCCAAGGCCCACGTTTGCAACAGGGTACTTCTTGTGTCGTTTTTTCGTTTGGAGGGCACGTTTCCGCCATCTCAAATGTTCGTATTTGTTTCTGAACACCGCTCACTTCGTCACAATCACCATCATTTTGCCATTCGCTGATTTTACAACAATCGAGTGTTCGTGTCGTAGCTGGATCCCCTTCAGCCCTACATATTTCGTCGTTCACGTTGATTCGTTTCTGTTGAATCTTACCTTCTTTGTAGTCACATTCCCGAACAGTTTCCCATGGTCCCCTATAACAACACGCAAGTTCTTGTACATCTTCATAATCGTCTCCGGTACACAATTCCCTGTTTATGTGCGCGCGTACCTGTTTTTGCATACCGGTCGCCTTACAATCACCCTCATTCATCCAATCTAAAGGAAAGCAGCACGGTTCGGTCTTTTTTAAACTCGTATCCTCGCATAATTGACTGTTAGTGATAGTTCTCGTGTAGTTCTGGTTTCCGTCAACACAACCACCCTCAGGTACCCATTCACCGTAGGAACAACAATCTATTTCACGAGTAGTTGTGGTATCAGTACATAAGTTTGGATTAAATATCTGTCTGTTCTGCTTTTGTACCCCATCAACACATTCACCATCGTTTTCCCATTCTCCATATGAACAACAGTCTACCATTTGTTCTTTCTCCGGTTCGACGTCACATAGATCCTCGTTAAGAATACCTCGAATCTGTTTTTGTTGCCCACTAGTACACTCACCTTCATTTTCCCACGGTTGTTCGAAACAACAATCGATATTATCATATTCAGGAACAAAATCGCCAGTTTCTTCATCAACCTTAAAACCTGTATACATAGATCGAATACCCATCGGTTTACACATCTCTTCAAGCTCTTTCCACTTGGAGAGTTGTTCTTGTGTAGGCTGTGGAACCGTCTCAGTATCAGGTTCCTCGGGGCTGGGAGCTATACGGTTTGTTGAGTCGGGCGGAGAATCTTGGTCTTCCATGAAATCATTTTCTTCGTCTTCATCCTCGTCGCCTGATAATTGCCTTTTAGCTTCATCAATGAAAGCATCAAACGTACCATGTTTCTGTTTGATATACACGGTAGCAAGGTATATCAATCCACCGATGATGAGGAAAAATACCAGCATCGGTGTCTTGTATTGTAATTAGAAAAAAATAAACCTAGGCAAAGTTTTCGAGCATAGGTTTCTTCGTACCTTTGCTTGACGCATTGTAATTACTATAGTATACCGTATCATATTCCCACCCGTTGCTGGTTAACTTCCAGTTGGTCTTCCTCGAACCGTCTTCTGCTTTTGCGATATAATGATTTAGCCTCCTAATCTGGGAATTACCGGCGGTGTAAAAGTTTATAATTAGGTTCGCGTCTTTTCCAAAAGTTTTTAAATAGCTATAAACATTATATATGTCTACGGGAGTGTCGAATTTTACTTCCGCCGAGTCCATATTCCAGGTTTTTCGATACGTTTTACCTCCATTTTCTAGAATATCATAATAGATGGTCGCAGAACTTAATCGTTCAGTGCCACTCAAGGTTATATAAGTGACTCCTGAAATATTATAACAATTGTTCATTATCGTTTTCTGATCTCGATTTTCTTCTATATCTCGAGTCCGATCCGTACCCTCCAGACAATTGATTACTTGCCTACTTTGCTGTCGAAACTTTTTATCACATCCATAATCTTCCCACACACCTTTATAACATACCTTCTTTTCATATTGTGTATCCTTTTCCTCGGGAGGGCAATTATAAACACCACGAACTTCTTTTACTCTACCCAATCGACCATCTAAATTCTCACCTACGGGTTTCCACTCACCTTTATCACAACAAGGCTCATACCTCTGAGAAGATAAATCGTCCGTAGCATCCACAACACACATATCAGGATTTTCTATCGTGCGTATTTCCCTTTGTTGTCCATCTTCATAAAAGCCACATACTTCATCATTTTTCCAAGCAGTTTTATAACAACAGGGAACTCTTCGCATACGATCTTCATACACCAAATATTCAGAGTCACCTCTACACAAAGTTCTATTCACGAGTTCTCTTTTTTCCCATCTCGTACCATCAGGCCTACAATAGTTTTGACCTCCCTCATCCTTCGACGTATCAATTTCCCATGGAGTTAAGGCACAACAATCCTCCATAAACTCTGTTTCGAGTCCAAATTCGTCCCCATCATCTCCGCACATTTCGGGGTTCGTGATAGTTCTCGTATACTTTTGTTTCCCGAATTCTTCATCACCACAAAACCCATCTTTCTCCCATTCGCTCTTGTGGCAACAATTCCGAATCTCCGTTAAAGCGTTTTCGGGGTCACCCGCGTCATTATTTCTACAGGTATCGAAAAGTTCGATCTCGCGTAACACCCTTATTTTACCATCGAAGTTACATACGCCACCGTTCCATGCAGGGTCTGCGTTCCAAGGCCCACGTTTGCAACAGGGTACTTCTTGTGTCGTTTTTTCGTTTGGAGGGCACGTTTCCGCCATCTCAAATGTTCGTATTTGTTTCTGAACACCGTTCACTTCATCACAATCACCATCATTCTGCCATTCACTGATTTTGCAACAATCGAGTGTTCGCGTCGTAGCTGGATCACCCTCAGCCCTACATATTTCATCGTTCACGTTGATTCGTTTCTGCTGAATTTTACCCTCCTTATAGTCACATTCCCGAACAGTTTCCCATGGTCCCCTATAACAACATGCAAGTTCTTGCACATCTTCATAATCGTCTCCGGTACATAACCCCCTGTTTATATGCGCACGTACCTGTTTCTGCATACCGGTCGCCTTACAATCACCCTCGTTCATCCAATCTAAAGGAAAGCAGCACGGTTCGGTCTTTTTTAAACTCGTATCCTCACATAGTTGACTGTTAGTGATAGTTCTGGTGTAGTTCTGGTTTCCATCGACACAATCACCCTCGGGTTCCCATTCACCGTAGGAACAGCAATCTATTTCGCGAGTAGTTGTGGTATCAGTACATAAGTTTGGATTAAATATCTGTCTGTTCTGCTTTTGTACCCCATCAACACATTCACCATCGTTTTCCCATTCACCGTATGAACAACAGTCTACCATTTGTTCTTTCTCCGGTTCAACATCACATAGATCCTCGTTAAGAATACCTCGAATCTGTTTTTGTTGTCCACTGGTACACTCACCCTCATTTTTCCACGGTTGTTCGAAACAGCAGTCTACATTCTCGTACGCGGGGACGAAATCGCCAGTTTCTTCATCAACCTTAAAACCTGTATACATAGATCGAATACCCATCGGTTTACACATCTCTTCAAGCTCTTTCCACTTGGAGAGTTGTTCTTGTGTAGGCTGTGGAACCGTCTCGGTATCAGGTTCCTCGGGGCTGGGAGCTATACGGTTTGTTGAGTCGGGCGGAGAATCTTGATCTTCTATGAAATCATTTTCTTCGTCTTCATCCTCCTCGCCTGATAATTGCCTTTTAGTTTCATCGATGAAGGCATCAAACGTACCATGTTTCTGTTTGATATACACGGTAGCAAGGTATATCAATCCACCGATGATGAGAAAAAATACCAGCATCGGTGTCTTGTATTGTAATTAGAAAAAAAAATATTATTCATCAGTATATGAGAAATCCTGTTACGATCGCCACTGAATGTCTCGTCATAGGATCCATGAACGTAGCCTTATTCTTTGTACTCAGAGATAGACTTAAATACCTGTCAAATCTTGCCATAATATTCATATGCGGTGTTCTCATACATCTATTATTTGAAGTACTCGGAGGAAATGAATGGTGGTGTCGATCCACTTATAAATTTATTTAGGACTTTTTTTAGTTTTAGTTTTTTTTATTAATCCTGATTTAATTTTTTGAAAAAATATATTTGAATTTTTAGAATTATATCGTGTTAAATTTTTATAAGTGCGGACATTACCCGACGAAACTGCGGTACGAACTCGTGTCGCAGAAGCCGCGTTTTTTGGTCTTTGAATAGAATTTTTTCTGAATGGTAAAAAATTGAAACTGTTTTTACGATTCTCACCTACGACCATGAGTGAGTTATTATTAAAGTCTTCTGTGATCTTAGCGATACTCTTGTTTGGTGCGGATTTTAATACCTTAACGTTTGGAAACCACCCCTTGAGAATTTTTATCTTATTGTTTTGATTAAGGGGATTTTTATTCGGAGGCTTTGTAGAGTGTGATACAACTATCACAGGCGTTTTCTTATTCTTCCGCGCTTTTGCGACGATCTCCTCTATCATTTTTTTATGACCTCTATGAGGTGGATTAAAACGACCGTATGTAAAAATTACAGATTCTTTATCGGTCATCTATTATTATTTTATAAATATTATTTATGACAGACCCAGAGTGTACGTGGTGTGACAAACAGGAGAAGTTGTTAATACGTTGGGCTGAAAAGGCTGCAGGATATCGATGGCTTCATAATCATTCTCGAATATTTTATAAGCGTCAGAATGACTGGTTGGCATATCCATCAATCATAATAGCCTCCATCACAGGTGTGGGTGGTTTTGCCGTTCTAAACCCTAGTGGTAACGATGGTGTGAGCAGTGAAACTAAGACGCGTATAATTATAATCCAGTACGGATTTGCGTGCCTTAACGTACTAGCGGGTATACTTTCGAGTATATCAAAATTTAGTCAGAGTTTAAGTTTGTCGGAAGGGCATTCCGCTATGTGCATACAATGGTCGAAGTTCTATAGGAACATAGATATGGAGCTATCACTAGATGTAAAACATAGGGCAAATATGGTAGATTTCATCATGAAATGTCGTGAAGATTATGATCGATTATTGGACGAAGCTCCAGATATACCCTCAATTTCTATTCAAGCTTTTATGATTCAATTTCCTGACAAAGAAAACAAACCCGATGTATGCAATGGACTCAGTATCGTTGTGAGCGATGAAACAAATTCTGTTATCGCGTCAAAACGAGCTGTATCTCGATGGCTGAACGCTTTTTCGAATGTGAAAGACAAACGAAAAAGTATTAGTAATGAAAGAGAACTCACCAGATTAGAATCAGTTTAATACCCCCTAACCAATACGTTAGTTTTTACATTCGGATATTGGCGTGAAAAATACTCCTTTTTACCCCAATCACTATGACCTATCGTACTACCCTTACCCCTATCTATTCTCATATATTTACGCATGTCTTTATAATAGACGCGTGCACCCTCGGCTATAATATCCTCGTGTTTCATGTCTATATGATTATCGACGGGGAAAAAATACTTATAGTACTGGTTCATATTTTCAACGTGAACCAGGTAACATTTAGTACTGGATATCCACTTTACACGCTCTAATCCATTTTCGCGCTTATCTGGATATCTGGATAAACAATGGAAGAAACACATCTCAAAATCGTCGCCCATAACATCTATGACACTTTGAATTTGGTCGTATAATTGGTGATCTTTCACTATCACGTTATCTTCAAATATCAAAGCGTATTTTAAATTCTGTTCAAAACATCTTCTATAAAACTCCATATGACCCATATAACAGCCTATGGCTCCCAAATTAAAATACGTAATATCAGGCCTCCCCCCGCGACGATCATATTTTAACCGGATGGCTTCTTTATAATATTCGGGTTTGATGATATGTTTAAATTTTTCCGCATTCGAAATACGTTTCGTGTCTATGCCGTAAATAGTCTCAATTTCCACTGTTGGGTCGTGATGATTAAAAAATACTTTTTGTCTATCACCCGATTTAGGTAAAGTGAGAAGAAAACATTTATACGACAACTCCTTCTTCTTTTTTAACCTAAACAGTAATACAAAAAATACACTTATTAAAATTAATATAAGTATTACCGTCATCTATGTTAGTCTGAGATTTTTTTAGATAGGTGCAGGTATAACTTTTGCAATATTCGATGCAACATTTTGAGCCATAGACCCCGAGCCAGAGAGGATAGATAAAATCTCGGTCATGATGAAGAACTGCTGGAACATGACTGCAATCTTAGCCCTGACAGTCCTAGGGCTATAGTCACCGTATCCCACAGATGACATTGTTGTCGTAGCGAAGTACATAGGATCTATCCACGATTTAAACCCAAAATCGTCTGGGTTATTCACGTTAAGTATCAAATAAAGAATAGAAAAAATGGTGGTCACAAACACCAAAACGATAATTTCTCTTACGATATTCATATATTATAGTAAATAAAATAAATATAGCTAAACTATAATGTGCTTTCCACTGAAACTTTTCAGAAGCTGGGTACCAAACGTATTCAATTATAATCAAATATTCGAATGCTCGTGTGATATATGTGGTACAGTGTTTCCAACTATGAACGAACTAATAACGCACATGGGATATCATACGACAGAACAGCTTAACGAAAGATTAGATAACGGTTATGGGACTGTGAGATGTAACAAATGTTTTAGATCTTTTACGTCTGTTGCCACCATGAAAGAACACTCATGTGTTAAAATACAGAAACCTACTTCTCATATAATTTGCGGACTTTCGCCGGTAAATAGTCTTGAATCGGTTTTGATACACGATGAGCCTGAAGATATTTACAATCAATCACACAATTACAATAATTGTACGGAGACAGTATCTCCTTCTTAGACACGTAACAATAAAAAGGTAAAAACATATCCTTTTGAATATACCGCGTTATCCTGTCGATGTGGATGTTCATATAATATATTATCTTTGGATATATTATATGAACGATAAGGAAATTGATAATTTATATAATACCAACACGTTCAATGAGCTGACAGTCGCTTCAGCAAAATTATTGGTCAAGCATAAAAACAATAGATCTATGACCGTAAAAATTATGAATAGGTACAAAGATCATAAAAATCTTTTGGGAAGAGGTATGCACAGAGTTAGAGTGTACTCCATGGTTACGGGTAAAAATAAACTCGGAGAAATGGGTTCTATAGTGATTAAAAAGTCGAAAAGTGTGGCGAATCATATTCGCACGGAACGAAGAACGAGTTCAAAAAATCTAAACTTGCGTATTTCTGCGACAACAATCGTATCTCCAAAAAGAACATTTACATTTTTGGGTCGTAAAGTTAAGGATTTCATAATCGTTCCACCCCAATTAGATTTGGATTTGACGAAAGAGTACGCTAAGTTTATAATAAAACAGTTAGATGATATTAAAATTAAGTTTACCGCTTTAACGGCCGACTATGGTGGTGTAATATTTATTTAAGCGTGTTTTTCGGTAATGATATAATTAGGATACTCTTCACGTAACATTTTCTTATGTTGAAGGAAAATAACTCGTTTTTCGTCGTGAGACATAGAATCCGTCTCGATGTTAATGATCTTCTCATCGTGACTGACATCAATTTGTATAGAATATCCCCAACTCGTCGTGGGCGAAACTTCTACACATCTGACCAATCTTGGGAATAACAGTTTTTCGTCGAGAGCTAACGCGGACATATGTCTGCGTAAAACGTTTACGCGATTCGCGATTCTCGGTGTAATAATCATCTTATCTTTTTATTAAATAATCTTGACTTAGGTTTCGTTTCCTTTAAGGCCACTCCGGGGGTGTATCGTCCTTTTCTCTCACAGACCATCTACCGTTGAGTAAAGCTGAACGACGTTCCCAATCGGTAGTTTTCATCGTCTCGGTGGGTGGTGTCACGAGAATTCCATCATCTACGATGCGACATGTATAGTTACCAGTTTCACACATGTAGTCAAGTTCGTATTGTGAGGCAAATTGAATATACGATGAGCGTTGCATTTCAGCATCAAGAAGCACTTTGTACCTAAAAACATCATCAAAGTTCCTCCACGCCACGATAAAATGTTCGGGTAAACCCTCGTTGTTCAACTTACGGAGTGCATAAACACCTTCTTCTTCGTCGGGTTTGTGAAAAGTTATGATATGAAACAAGTCGTCGTGATCACTCTCACTTAACGACTTTGTGTTTTGTTCATCAATTGTGAGATAACTCTTACATACACGAGAAACCTTACGTCTCTTGTATGTAGTAGGCACGTGGATAATGGGAAGGGGAGCTCGAAGGGCAAACATATTTGTATGTATTAGTAATATTTATTCATCACTTAGGTCAACATCGTAATTTTCTAAAAGTTCGATGATCTGCTTCGTATCAGAAAGTGCAGACTCCAGAGATCGCTGATTCCATCGAGTGAGTGTCGCAATTTTCATGCGCAGGACCCTGTTTCGTGAAATCTCATCACGCAATTTCTTCTTATCATCCGTTTTGTTAGCCGCGTATGGACTCCTTTTCGGGTGTTTCAATCGAACCCTAGCCTGCTCCGTGGGAGTCTCGAATACACGACCAGGTACTTGGGAACATATAACGGTTAGCATTTATTCTATAACGTTTCGTATCTTTAATATTGATTACGCATGACAAATTCTTGAATTTTACCAACTCCCCACACGAGGCTCATTATAGAAACGCCGTTTTTAAAAGTGTCGTGTAGAGAGTTCATCTTATAAATAAAAGTCGTGGTATACGACTTAGGCTTCTTCTATATCCACATATTTGTATCTCGGAAAAAAGTTATATATTTCAGTCCAATTTAACACGCTATCATCCCCTTTTTCACACCATGGATATACATTACCATCATGTCCCGCAAAATGCATGACATCCATCCCCCATTTTTTACAAATCGCACAATTAAGATCGTTATCATCTATGAGCATACCTATGTTTAGGCTATTACAAATATCATATTTCTGTACCTCAAATCTCGTGTAACTATTCGTTAATATAACATCGTCAAAAATTCCAGGAAAATGGAAATTAATCCATTCTTCCGTCTTATCACGGACACAATTTTGTCGACCGGTCAATACGTACATCTTATCAACTCTAGGTCGCAACAGACGTAGTATGGGTTGTGAACCGTGAATAGGTTGTAACATGTGAAACTCTTCGGAATCATAAAAACTTTCTACCATCCTAACGGATTCATTATGTGACACGTTAAACATGTGTCGATACACGTAGCTGTATTTCTTAGCTTCGGGCATTTCAACATTGTGGAATTTCGCCATGGGTTTCACGAAATGGGTGAGGACTTCATCTATATCAATAGCTACACGACTTATATTCATAGTATTATATTACTCATAATCTCTAATTACAATTCCAACCGGAAATCTTGGAATTCCTAAACTCGTTAAATTTTGAAAACGCACGGTAAGCATCTTTCCAATGTACTTCTCATGGTTCTTGTAATCCTCTTCACGTTGAATGATGGTACCCTCGGGTCTGACATTGAATTGCTGACCATCTTGGGTTTTACATACCCAAACAACTGCGTCTGCGTCACGACCGTGACCAGTCTTGGCACCAGTGATTTCATATTCCTCGGTCTGGAAATCCTTATGCTTTAGGAGGTAGTTGCTTCGTTGACCAACCTCATAGACACTGAAGCGGTCACGGATCATGGTGCCTTCGTGCCCTTCTTCAATGTGCTTCTGATGTATGAGAGGAAGATCCTTCTTGGATTTTACGAGTGTCGTTTTGACATATTCGTAATGAGGATTGTAGATAGAATCCTTGACATACTCCCAGCGTTGCTCGAAGGTCATCTTATCTCTGGCGAGGGCTTCAGCCCTGAGATCAAAGAAATCGAACACGTGGAACTTGAGCTTCAGAGGATTAGTCTTGAAAGTGCTCGTAAGTTCCTCAAAGTTGAGGTTAGGGTCAAAGGCTTCGCCATCAACGTATTGACCAGCCTCAAGTCCCTTACCAAGAATCTTGGTTCCCGGGATGATCTTTCCGGTTCTTGAGATACCCCCATCCTTAGAGACGAGTAAACGAATACCGTCAAGTTTGGGTTGAACGTAAAACGGCTCAGAGATGTATTTCTGACGATCTTCCCATTTATTTGCGAGCATCGGCAACACTTGGTTGCATTTGGTATGCTCATTATTCCACATGGTTTGGGCTCGCTTGAGAGCCTTTTCATATCCAGTCTTGACGTTGGTTCGTGACACGGAAAACTTATCACTCCCAACAATACCAGAGACCTTCACGATATCCGCAGTTCCATTTTTTAAGTCTTCAACCTTGATGTCGACGTAACGCTCATGGTCATGTTTGTCTCGTTTGATAAGGCGTTCCATTATAGAGATAAATAATTTCTCAACTTTAATTAGATGTCTTCTTTAAAAGTTGTAAATTACGAAAAAATGGAACGACTTAGGCCTCCTCCGATTACGAACATCCCGTTCAATTTAAATACATTGAGCATTATTGTGATAATCTTCAGTGTAATACTTATGTTCAAGCGTAGCGTTGATATTAAGCAATCGCGTGAACGATCCCGTACGTGAGACACTCGCTAGAATCCAGGTATACATCTCGTGACATGAGTTCTTTGAACTTGCTCTTAGGGATTTTAGTCTCGGTTTTATACAATTTCTTGAGAGATTTCATGAGTTTCTTACACGTACTCATCTCATCCTTGAGATCCCTATACTTTCCAAAGAATCCACCAGAAGATATCTGATGAATGAGGACGTGTGCGTGTTTACCCATAAGGCGCCGAGAACCGCCGAGTAACATAAACGTTGCCGCACTACAACAAGTACCTTCAGCGATGGTTTCAATCTTTACCCTAGACTGTTTGAGAGTATCCATAGCGCTCATACCCGCAAACACGTCTCCACCATCACTACAGATATGTACACGAATGATAGGAGAATATCCGGGAAATTCAATAGATTTTTTGAGGAGATCAATCTCCAATTTTTTATATGTTTCAATGAATTCTAGGATACTTTCACGATCTATATCCCCATAATAATAAATTTCAGAACCTACCACACGAACACACTCGTACTCTTCTTGCTCAACGTCGGTGTCAGAGCTCATTTGTTATAGCTCGCATCTTCTTTTTAAGTTTGATGACATCATTTGATTTAAGTTTATTATGAAGAGAAAGATGGTTGATTACGTCAAAATCAGATGGTTCGATATTATAAGATAAAGCTCTCGAGAAATCACCTTTAATAGCGTACAATTTAATGACTTGCAACTCTTCTGTACTTAATCGATTACCACTTCTTTCACGAATATTTTTAAGTTTTTGGTATCTCATCTTATAATTACCATACTTCGTCCAGGTACTACCGGGTTTTATGTCACCCGGGTGTAACAGTTTCCCCATGTAATACTTGGGAACAGATATGCCAGCGCATATATAATACGGCATCGTTCGCCATTCACCCTTATACATCTCAACGTCTAATACATCCGCTAATGATAACGATTCAGATATTTTTACCATATCACACCCCTCCGAATTTAGATAATTACCGTTGATAACATCTCTAACGTGACCGTGTTCGTGTACAGTTTGAGAATTATCAAACTTTGTGGGTTTACATAATATGTCTATGATGATATCTTTGGACGATTTAAATTCATCCTTTAAATCCGAAAAATCCAAATAATGATAAAAGTTTCGTATATTACCACAACATTTCTCAGCAGCCACGTAAGCTCTCTCGTTATTACTTTCGAGAGACGAAATCTCATCCGCACTTCTTCTCGGTACGATCAAAAGTTTAAAATTTGGAATGATATGTATAGAATTAGATATAACTACGACGGATCCCTTGGTTATTCTAAAATTTTCCGTAGAGATTTTATCTATTAAATGTTTATGTCCGTACGTATTTTGATCATAGCCGTCTATGACTATAGATATACTCGTGTCCCCTAAAAAGTCGATATACGAATGCTTTTTTTGAAAAAAATCGCTATGAAGTTCCAAACTATTTGTTTTATCTAAAACTTGGTTCACTATAAAAGTTTTTCCAGACCCAGATGACCCACACACGAATACATTTTCACCATCTTTTATACACTTTTCTAACGTGTCGATTTCCTTCTGATGAAGCGTCTGTGGTCTCTCTTTTTTTTGTGGGAGTATTTTAACAAAAGCGTCCATGTCAGATGATCTTACTGAACAAGCTTTAGATATTTTTTTGGAAAATGATACACTCAGAACAAAGGTGGTTGATCCTTTAAAGAAGAAGGTATATCCTTATTTCATGTGTTTCATAATCTTTAATATAATTTTATTTATCATGCTTGCTTACCTGACTCGTCGTCTGAGTCAAATTCTCTAACGCTTTCGATCTCAACTTCGACTTCCTCGTCGTCGGCGTACACATCTTCACGAATTGAACGGAAATCTTTGTTCAATTCTTGTATGAATTGCTCTTCTGATATAAACGTATTTATGGGGTGAACTTCCATAATCTCCGGTCTATTGAACGGGTATTTCTTTCCAGACGGGAAGGCCTTGTCGAATGACATCAGAATCTCGTACGGTATAGACGGAGATTGTTCTATTAAACGATCATACTCCGCCCGTGCAGCCTCTATGACAGCTTTACCGTCTTGGTTACGTTCCTCCAAGGGAAGTGAGAGTTCTAAACGTATAGTTCTTGACAACTTACCATATTGTATGGAACTAACCCTGTGACCCTCCATTAATTCATTAATTTTGAGAAATTGCATAATAGTGGCTATGAGACCTGCAATTAAATTTAAAAAACCTATGAGGGCCGGTGCGGATGATCGCATTGATGGTGGAAAGGAACTTTGCGCAAAATTTGCAGTACCCGTGACTGTGGACAAAACAATGACTGGTATAGTAAAACGCATACTCGATTTCTTAAATGTTAAAAAGGCTTGATTATGCATATACCTATAGCACGCAGCGGCTTCACCCCATTTCTGTAAAATTCTCTCTTGTTGCCGTGACCAAATTTTAGGTCCACCTTTTTTCTTTTTGTCCATGACTTATACTATGTTGAGATAAATTTCCTCATTTATATAAATGAAGCAACGAACAAAAAATTCACTCGCATTTATAATCATTGTACTGCTGATAGTAGTGATAGGATTTCTCATGTCTAAACCCACTGAAGTTGTAGAGGTTCCAGTCTCAGTTCCAGTTAGAATTCCCTATGAAGTTCACAGGGAACCTGAATTCAGAAAACCACCCATAAAACAATATAAACCAGGTCATGTTCAGCAGATGGGAGTTCTTTTGGGTGACAATAATGAAACTTTACCTCTATATGGAAAAGAGGTGAGAGGTAGAAGGGACCGCTACCACTATTACACATCTTCTCCGGGTGATCAGATATACTCTCTCCCTGTTTCTCTCGGTGACAGGGACTGTATGGGTGATATAGGTTGTGGAGAGATATACGGTAACGAAGATGTTAATGTGCTTGGTAAAGATGCATCGTTTCAGGCAAAATTATATAGAACCGATAACTTTTTTTAAATGTGAGTCTATATAAATGACGACTGTCATCAGGGATAAAGCGCGTAAAAAGGGTTTACGTTTGACTAAAAATGTAAAGGGTAAACGTGTAGATAAAACAGATAAAGCGCTCAAAAAAGAAATTGAAAAACTCAACGATGGATCGTTTAAGAACAAGATTCGAGAAACTAAAAAGACTATCAAAATGTGTAAAGGTGTTCTGAACGTACTCACTAAATACAAGACACCCATAATGATCAGGTCCACCAATAAAGGAACTGTATTCACGAAACCTCAAACTATATTTGAGATGCCCAAGAAACCACCCCCTCCTCCACCCAAGAAGCCGAGCGCAGCTTTGATGAATCAGATAAAAGCTAATATGAAACGGAGAGGTTTGAAAAAAAAGGCGAATAAAACGTCGATAACCACCGTAGCTTAATATATTATACTATACCAGAATGAACGAGATAGAAGCTGATTCAACACGCACTCTCGCGAATGCAGTTAAGTATGCTAATATGTCCGTCAAATCAAAGAATAATGCACAGGTATACGCTAAAGTATCCGAACAAAATGCACTAAAAGTGACGTATTCGAATGATAAAATAAACGAGCTAAACCTAAAAATATTAGATGCGACCGAGTATATAAAAAAACCTGAAACGGACTTTAATACAAGTGAACGATACTTAAAATTGATAGACGACGCTATCGTGCAAATGAAAAAATATCAGGCAGACGCCGAAGAGGCTATCGAACTAGCAAACTTTTATAAAAATAAAACGACCGTTGAATATAATGAAAGTGTATCATCATACGAACGAACGTTAGATTACATAGAATCTATGAAAGCTACATTAAACGAATACTAACCCGAAACGTTTCGATATAAATTTTTTAGCTTCCTCTAACGATGGTTTAGACCACAGTAACCATCTGGACCAAAATCCAGCGGTTTTTACCCCACTTTTTGTCCATGTTTCACCCATTCGTCCATGCCTGGCAAGGTATCGACGCATACGCGAAACATCTTTATGCTTAGTAAAATCCGAATACCCCCTACCACCGAAATCAACCTTTGACCCACCATCAACAAACGTAATTCTAAATTTCTTCTCAGGATTCGGACTTCTTCTGAGACGAACTCTCATTATTTTATAAGTAATATAATAATACCACATCATGGCTTCAGCACTCGCCAGGGGTAGTAGTAATTTATCTTTGGTGGGAAAAATTGATATCCCGGCTGGTTCGACGAGGTATGGTGGTGGCGCTTTTAAAGCGCCGGACGGTTTTATACGATTGGGTGATGGCGTTGTATTACCCAAAGGATCCAAGCGATTACCGAATAACACATTCGAATTACCAGATGGATCCATAAAATTTCCCGACGGTTCTACCAAAAACCTAGATGGAACGTTTAAAATGAGCGATGGATCGTTTAAGTTAGCTGACGGTGCAAAACTTCCGCCAGGTACAAAGAAAGTAGATGGTAGATTTAAGTTCAGCGATGGAACTGATATTCCCGTTACCGCTGTAAAAAAGGCTAACGGTAGTTTTAAACTTCCAGATGGAAGTTTTAAAATTACAAAAACGACAGAAGCTAAACTCGGTAAAAATATAGATAGTGCGACAAAGGTATCTAAACAAGCGGGTAGCGCGAACGTTGTCGCGAAGCAGGCGGATGATTTAGCCTCTAAATCGGTAAAAAACGCGGATGAAGTCGGTGGTAAAATCTCAAAAAAGATCGATGACGCGAGTTCTTTGAAAAAACAAGCTGACGAGGCATCTCTTAAAAAGGGTGGTAAAGACGCAAAAGCTAAACGTAAACAGAAGGACGTAGAAGCTAAAAAGAAGAAAGACGCTGACGCCGACGCGGAAGCTAAAAATAAGGGTGGTATTAAGAATGAAGCGATCATGGCTCTCGTAGCTTTAGGTGGTCTTCTCGCGGGACTATTCATGGGCGATGACGATTTTGAAGATAAAAGTGAAGAAACAAAAGGTTGTGTTAGTTTATGTCTCCCATCAAATTACCAAGATTACTATTACGGTAACATACCAAAAGAAGAGTTGGAGTATAGAACCCTCGAAAGTGCGAGAACCGAGTTCCCAAATTTAGAAATTTACGAAGAACAACCGTTTTGTACAGCTGACACGAAAGATTGTTATGAATATTGTAAGGTTAAATGTTTTAACCTTTTCGCCGAAGAAGACGAGCAATTTAAACAGGATCAGGATGACGAAAACGCTGACGATGGTGAAGATCCAGATTACACTATCTACATGTATTACATAGCAGGTATTTTGATGGCTATCACTTTATTAATAGTGGTAATGAACCTGGTTCGATAAAAGTATTTAAAAGGGTATTCTTTCTTTATATTAAATGATTCTCAGTATAGATGTTGGAATCAGAAATTTAGCTATGTGTCAATTTAACGAAACATCTAATCTAGTCGTTCAATGGGACGTTTCGGGGGTACCACCCGAACATAGAGATGGTATATATGTTTCGTTAAGAAAGCATTTAGATGAAAGACCGTGGATTTTAGATTCGGATATCATTTTGATCGAAAAACAACCCGATCGTAATAAAAAAATGAAAATGGTCGAACACTTTTTACACGCGTATTTTGTCATAAAAGCTCCCAAATCTGAGACGATCATATACGACGCGAAGTTTAAAATTCCGGATGTAGTAGGCCCGGGAAAGGCGCAGTATACGAAACGTAAAAAGGTATCCATAGAAAGATGTGAAGCATTTTTACGCAGAGATGATATGAATAAACATTGGATAGAAACCTTCATGAAGTCTAAGAAGAAGGATGATTTAGCGGACACTGTCATGCAAGCTATAAGTTTTACGAAGCGGGTAGAGCCCAAGAAAAAGGAAAAGATTGTGAAGAAACTTGTTCCCAGAAAACCTAACGAAAATCAAAAGCGTACTAAATATTCCAAATGTAACCTCGCGTACATATACAAAAATAGTCCCGAGTGTGAATGTTTAGAGAATAATAAAAGATTCATGAAAGATCTCAAAAGGTATTATAGATGCATAGATGATCTGATTAAAGAAATGACCCATTGATAATTCAAAATGCAAGTAAACGTACTCGACCATGGATTCGTGCGATTGGTCGACCATATGCCCAGAGAAAATCTTGATAATTCAATCGTACAAGCCGCGCGGGTATCGTATGGAGATGGAACGAAAACTTCTCGAGGTGATACAGGACTTTTACGATATTTATTGCGTCATTGGCACACGACTCCGTTTGAGATGGTCGAGTTCAAGTTTCATATTAAGATGCCCATTTATATCGCACGCCAACATCTTCGCCATCGTACCGCGAGTGTGAATGAGATGTCCGCCAGGTATTCAATTGTTCCGAAAGAATATTACGAACCTTCTGAACTCAGGGGTCAGTCAGAGATAAACCATCAGGGGTCGGAAGGTGTGGTGAACATTGATCAAAATGGTATGCATTCGCATCTGGAAAATTCGTTCGATATTTATGAGAAACTTCTGGAAGATGGATGCTGTCGGGAGCAGGCCAGGGGAAATCTTCCTCAATCGACGTACACAGAGTTCTATTGGAAGATTAACCTTCATAATCTCATGCATTATCTCCACCTTCGAATGGATTCCCATGCCCAGAAAGAGATCCAGGATTACGCACGAGCTATCTACGATCTCATAGAGCCTCTCGTACCCATCACCATGAGGGCTTTTAAAGATTTCAGAGTAGACGCAATTCAATTAACTGGTCCAGAAATAAGGGCTCTTAAACACGGAGAGATCATCAAATCCCCGGGGGAGCGCAGGGAATTTGAGGAAAAGTTAAAACGTTTAAATTTAAATGTCGATACAAAGTAAATGCTCGCCATAACAAATACAATGACCATATTCGCCGCTGACAAGAAAAATAAGGGATTCAAGAGGCTTAGTAAGAAGATACAAAAGGAACGTGATACTGACGTGGACAAGATCAAAGAGAAGGTCTCTGATATTTTCCGCGATGAACAGAATCGTATGAAGGGATACTTCGATGAACATAACAGGCTGATTAAAAAAGCCGATAAGCCCAAGAAGAATGGTAAGAAATCTATCGACTTTTACGAAAAGTAAACCATATGGTACAGAAAACAAAAAACATAGCTAAAGGTGGGTTGTCCCCAAATTTCTCAGCCAATAGAGCGCACACCACGCTGTATTGGACGATCTTAATTTCCTGTCTCGTTTTGATCATAGTACGTTTCATAGACCCCCTTGATTTTTGAAGCCCTGACACAGCCGTACTTATTTTACCTATCGTCCCAGGAATCTCCGTCGTTTTCGCGAATATATCACCAACATCGACGGATTCTATTATCTGCTGTTGAATCAGGGGCTCTAAATATGTGAAATAGTTAAAGTCTGGATCTAGTTTCAGACATATACCCTCTATAGTTGAGAAGGCTTTTGCGAGGTACACGAAACTACTCGGCACGACGAATGGTTTTTCAATCGCGAGTTGTGCGGCGAGATCATCGTTCACGATCCCAGAACCGTCTAGAGTCTCTAAGTATCCTAGGATGGTCTCAAAAAATAATTCAATGTCCGAAACATCTGAAGAAGTTGGGACAATCACACCTAATTTCACCAATGTGTCAACTACACCCGCGGTATCGCGGGTAATTATAAATCCAAAAAGTTTTGTGAATCCGTCTCTTAATTCGTCCGACAATGGTACGAGTAATCCGAAATCATAAAATACAAGCTTCCCTTTTGATGAAAACCCCAAGTTACCCGGGTGCGGGTCGGCATGAAATAGACCATTGTCCATGGTTTGAATCACGTACGCGTTTATGAGGGCTTCACATATCTTCTTCTTGTTCACCCTCTTATCTGTAATCTCAGTCAGTTTCACTGATGGTACATATTCCATGACGATCATTTCATCGTTTGAATATTTTTTATACATTTTCGGAACCTTCACCCACTCAACGTCTTTCATACTTTTGCGAAACTTGATGGCGTTGTTAATCTCCTGTTTGTAATCTGCCTCTCCCAAAAGATATTCTATAGATTCATCTAGAACTAAACCTGAGCTATTTCCCGTATCGATACCAATGCGCTCTAAAAAATGCACTATACCCCGTATAGTATCTGTATCCTCCTTCATGATATTAAAAATTCCTGGGCGTTTTACTTTTACAACAACTTTTTGACCGTTTTGGAGTACGGCCATATGAACCTGTCCGATACTCGCGGATTTGAATGGTACAGGGTCAAATTCTTTAAAAATATCATATTTTACATCTACATCAATTTCCACGGGAGGGACATCATCTTGCAACGATTCCAGTTCTTTTGTAAACTCTGGTGGGTACAGATCCGCTCTCGTCGAAGCGATTTGTCCTAATTTTACAAATGTTGGTCCAAGATCGAGAAGTTCTTGCTTCACCCATCTACCAAGCTCTGATTTATTTTGTACAGTAGCATTTTTCCATAGAAATTTACCAGTAAACTTCCATGTTTTCACCTTCCTGGAAGTTGGACCCGGCACATTTATTCCTAAGCATATTGCCATTCCTATTTAATATAAACAAATTTTTATCCTTTAAATTTTTTTAAAAAATATCTTTTACATTTTTTTAAAAAAAATTATTTTCTTTATAAGTTTTAAGATGGAGATTGATAAAAAAGATAAACCGTGTTACGACGCAAAACCATCTGTAAACTGGAAATGTATATGGTTCACGGTTGGTTTAGCCAGTGGGTATTGGTTCTTACCTAAGAAAAACAAATGGATACTCCTAGCCCTGTTGTATTTCCCTTATATACTTTTAGCGTACTATGATCATTGGTACGACTGTAGGCGAAACATGGGTCCAACATATTTAGCTATGTTTTATCATTGGGCCAAACCCCAAGATTCGAAACAAATTAACGATTTCAAAAATTGGTGTCCGGAAATACGCAAAAAGGTTCTCATGATTGATTTCGTGATATTATTAGGAGGACTTTTCCTTTTACCCATGTTCATGAAGTGGAAACCTAAATAATTTTATTTATAGGTTTGGGTACTGATAGTACATATGAAAACACGTTGTAAAGTTCATCAATCCATGTATGATCATAACGATAAAAAGTATATTCGAGTTATCATAGATGATGACTTCTATAAGATCGTCAGGCGCAAACAGTCATTTTCTGAGTATTTTGTTAAAGGTAAAAACGTAGATAACCCCCTGTACGGAAACATTCTCACGGTTAAAGTTCCATTCAGATACAATCGCGTGAGTTGTAAATTTGAAGGTGCGCCTGTACAATCTCTGAAACAGGACGACTTCGTAGATATCGACGTTGATTACATGGGTGTGTGGAATACCGGTGATTATAGTGGGTACACGTGGAAGTTGAAGTATATAAAGCTTATAGACAACTAATTGATAGATGAGTCTCACCAGATCCGGTTATATAATCGGTGAGACTAAAGAAATAAAAAGTGCGTTAACGGTACGCCCAATAGTTAATGCAGATTTTGGTGTAGCACCCCCACCGTTCAAGGTGTTTAGAAAAGCAAAATCTGGATTATGTGTACCGAGATTTTATGGAGAAGAAAATTTTGGAAAAGCAACTAAAGATACAAGACCACAACCGTGTAAGATAAATGTTTCCTTTAAAGGAAAACTGCGAGATAAAACTTTCCAAAATGAAGCGCTCAGAAAAGCTATCGAAGCTGGTCATGGAATTCTTTCATTGCCTTGCGGCTTCGGGAAAACGACCGTATCCTTGGCCATAGCGTGTAAACTGGGGTTACGAACCATGATCGTCGTTCATAAGGAATTTTTAGCGAATCAGTGGAAAGAGCGTATACAACAATTTTGTCCGGGGGCGACTATAGGTATAGTGCAACAAAACAAGAAAGAAGTACACTGCGATTTTGTGATCGCGATGCTTCAATCTCTTTCACTAAAAGAATATTCATTTGAAGATTTTGATAGTATAGGTACTCTCATCGTCGATGAGGCTCATCATATATGCGCCAAAGTTTTTTCACAATCTTTATTTAAATTGTGCCCTAGACACGTATACGGACTTTCGGCTACACCAAACAGAAAGGATGGTCTCACAAAAGTTTTACACTGGTTCATGGGTCCCACTTTTTTTGCGGTTGAACGAGAAAATCAACACCAAGTCGATATGTTTCCCCTAGACTTTACATGTGACCGATTCAGAGATCCACCACCGTGCACTCGATACGGTAAACTTTCTTTAGCGACTATGATCACGGAACTCACTGAAATGCCTGATAGAAACGCGCTCATAATGTCTACGATTCGAGACGCGACTCGGGGTACCCGACAAGTGTTAGTTTTGAGTGATCGTCGATTTCATTGTGAATATTTACACCAAAGATTTAAGGATCGATCGGGTTTATATATGGGTGGAATGAAAGAAGCAGATTTAACTGAATCCAGTAAAAAGCAAATCATATTCGCGACGTTTAGTCAAGCGCATGAAGGACTCGATATACCCAGTCTTGATACGGTCATTCTCGCCACCCCTAAATCGGATATTGTTCAGAGTATAGGTCGTATCATGCGCGAAACGGTGGGTAAAAAGAACAATCCGCGCATATACGATATAGTCGATCAATGGTCGGTATTTTTTGCCATGTACAATAAACGACTCAAGATTTATAAACAGGGTGGATTTAAAATTCCAAACCAGAAAGAAGAAAAAACGAATAATTTATCCTCGGGAAAATGTCTCGTACAACTATAAGAATGGGTGTTTGTTCTACCGGACGATCTACTCAGAAATACTCCTCTGGAGGATCATTAACTCTTCAGGATGTTTTGGAAAATGGAAACGTAACGACGATAGGAATTCAGACACCGAATCCTATAATTTCGAATACACTAACGTTATCGGGGGTATCCAAAGGTGACATTCTTTATGCACCACAAGATGGTGTTATTCAAACGCTTAGTATAGGCCCAACAAATAACGTATTAACGGTAACGAGTCAATCACTGGGTACATTATCATGGGAACCTCCGCAAGGTACGGGTGGTGGAGGTGGTGGTGGTAATCTCGAAGGTGTCACACTCGCAGGTGCTTTCACGAATCAGACTGTTTTGTTTCAACACCCTACGACAGGTTTCACCGTTTCCTCAAACGCTGTGGTGACTGGCAATGTGACTGCCGATTATTTCACAGGTGATGGCTCGAACATCACGGGTATACCACAATTATCGGTCGTTACACAGCTTCGAACTGATGTGGATTCGAACACACTTCGTATAAATAATTTAGAATTAGCGAATACAGTACAAGAAGGGTTGATAGATGATCTGACATCTAATTTAACATCTAACGTCGCCCGTATATCCGATTTAGAAACGGCAACAATCGTATCGAGTTCTTCGGGTATAACAGGTCTACATACCGGTGATATATTATATGCGAGTAGTGTTAATACATTAGAAAGACTCCCTATAGGTACGACTGGACTCGTCTTAAAGGTCGATAATGGACTTCCCTCATGGGGGTCGGTTGGTGGTGCAGGTTCTTTATGGAGCCAAGACGCTGCTAAGTTATATTACACGGGTGGTCCCGTGGGTATAGGTAATACTGCCGCCTTAACCAATCAGACTTTGCAGGTAGGATCCAACGTTTCCATAAGTGATACAGGAGCAGATAAACTATCCGTAACTGGAAACGTATACATATCAAAAAACTTAACAGTTGCTGACGATATAAACGCGAACGAGGTTCATGCTCGTAAGTTTTTTGTAAAAAATGTAGAAGTTGTAGCAGAGCGTCCCGTAAAACATATATAATAAAATTATTATTCTATTATAATGAGTTCACCAACATTAACAGGGACATATTGGGCGGGTGAAAAACTGGGAGGTTATCAGACTCTCGTAGGAAGAACAGATTATTCAGAATTTGGTAGAGGTTTAGATGCGAATTTCGCTGGACGTCGTGTTATAGTCGGTGCACCCGGATGGGGTCCTTCTAACTCTCGTGGAGAGAATAGAGGATATGTCGAAATTTTCGATTATAACGCGACTAATGATACATGGCAAATGATTACAGGTGGATATATAACAAGCCCCGATACTACGACTGGTTGGGGGTCGGGAATTTCAGCCGCCGATGGACGGTCTGTCATGCCAAATGATGATAAAATATATACTACCGGCGGAGGAGGACTTTTCGGTGAAAGTGTATCTATGAATTGGGACGGAGATAGAATAGTTGTAGGAGCCCCAGGTATAAACAAAGTATACGTTTATGATTATAACGGATCAAGTTGGGGAACACCTCAAACTATATCTGCTCCTTCGGGAATAACATCTTTCGGGCATTGTGTATCTATCGCGAGTGATAATGGTGATAGATTTGCGGTGGGTGCACCCGAAAAGAATAAAGTATTTGTGTATGAAAGACTTGGAACAGCGTCTTCCTTTACACTTGTGTATACTGATGATGGTTCGGGTTTAACAAATAGTTTACCTCTCAGTACGGGTGGAAACATAACTTTAAATTCTGATTATAATGGTTATGGGTATCATGTAAAAATGGCTGATTTTGGGGATCATATGGTTGTAGGCGCCCCCGGTACACATCTAAAAAACCTTAACGCCGGTATGCATAGTGGATCGGCAAACTATGACGTAATGAATTTTGCACTTGGAGACCCATCGGTATCGGGTGGTAGTTATCACCCTCATAGAGCAGTGAGATATCCCACGAATCAAATGAATGCGGGCTTTGTCGCCAGATACCCGAGCGGTGTACCGACTAATGGTTTTGGGTTCAAAACACCCCAAAAAGGGCAAGTTAGAATTATGCAATGTACCCCGAATACAAGTTGGGGTGCGACTAACGCGGTTTCGCAAATGGGAAATCTTATCCCTGGTTATTACGCTAATAATGTTTATGTTAATACTTTTGATGGAAACGCGAAGGATTCATTTGGTGGATTTGGAACTACGGTACAAATTAATCCGGAAGGTACTCGAATAGCGGTAGGATCGCCATATTTTAAATTTCAGACTCTCAATAATGATCAGGCTCGTCATGGGCGAGTCGACGTTTTCGATTATAACAGTGTTACGAATACATGGGTAAATAGTTACCCAGAAGGAACGCTGGCATCAGAAAATGGAATCATGATGGGTCAGGTAGCTATGGCATCGGATGGTAGTCGTATTTTTTTAGGAGGTGTGCATTCAAGATTTATAACAGTTACATTTGATTACACGGGTAAGGATTGGTTCCAAACTGAACCTTACATTATAAGTGGTGGAGATATTGCCGAAGCGGGTGGTTACCCGAACCATCAACCAGCTATCACGGGCGGGACGCATCACTATGCTAATTATAGAAATGTATGTAAAAGTGGTGAATTAAATTTTGTATCCGTACCCGGTTGGCCGGGTAATTATACCACTGCGAGAGGTGTCGTTCTCGTTTATAAACATACACTCACTTCATTATTTAAAGGAAATTCTTTATTTGAAGGATTTGTGAAATGTGATGAATTGGCAATAGGAGGTGCTACTAGTAATACAGAAACCCAAAGAATAGCTTTTGGTGGTGTTGTAGGAGACGATTTTGAAAGTGCGACAACTATGGAAACGCGATATTTAGGATTCGAAGGTGGGGGGAATACAGGGCATCAATCAGAATTAGTATTATCTAAATGGTCCACGGATCCTATGTCATCTTCCATAATCGGACAACCTACACTTCTGTTTACTAATGGGGATATGACAGGTCTTCAAACACCTGCTAACGCGGGTCGAGTGACGAAAGAAACATCTGGAGATAGGATTAGGATCAAGGCTCCAAAAATAGAATTTCATTTAACAGCACCCGGAGATTGGTCAGTGTACTCTAAATATAGAGAAGCTCCTGTCATGACTCTGGTATCTACAGAGGATGCAAATAGTCAAGAAAATCAGTCAAAAAATCAGGCTCTACGTTTAGTAAATATACGTTCGTGTCATAATTCATCGAATGTAAACGCAGGTTTACGATTGACAGCTTCTAATGCCGCTGGTTATAAAGGTGATGGAAACAACCAGCCAAACAGAATTACCAATGACGATGGTCATTCATATACCTTTTCACCAGCAAATGATGGCTGGCTTCGTCTATATGGCGGGGGGGATTCAACTGTAAATCAGGCAGCGTATTTAGATAACCAATATGCGAGATTCGCCGTAGGTGATTTATGGGTCGAGGGAACTATACAAGGACCGGGTGCTGTGGCACAAGGTTATAGTGGTCCTACAGGTCCTACAGGTGCCCCTGGTACCCCTGGTCCAGCAACTATTTCAATAGGTGCGACAACTTCGGGGCCTACAGCGAGTGTATCTATGAGTGCATCTGGAACACCAACGGCCGCTGTACTTGATTTTGTTTTACCAAACGGACCCCCTGGCCCCCCTGGTCCTGGGGGGCCTGTGGGGGCGCCGGGTGCGGGTACTCCTGGTCTTCAAGGTCCTCCAGGTCCCGCTGGTCCAACAACTATTACAGTGGGATAAACAACTACGGGACCGGCATCCGTGACTAACAGTGGTACATCAACGAACGCGATACTTAATTTTGTTTTACCTACTGGTCCAGTTGGTCCGTATGGACCTCCGGGTGCAGCTTCGACCGTCCCGGGTCCTCCGGGTCCCGCTGGTCCAACAACTGTTACAGTGGGATCAACAACTACGGGGCCAGCATCCGTAACAAATAGTGGTACATCAACGAACGTGGTACTCGATTTTGTTGTACCGGCGGGAACCCCAGGAACCCCAGGAACCCCGGGAAGTGGGGGAAGTGCAACATTTAATGGTATTCTCGGTGATACATCAACTAAAACGAGTGATACATACCTTACAATAGCTAGCGATGGTGGTAATTCTTATGAACAGGGTATTAAACTTATACATCATAACCCTAATTATGGTTGGAGAATAAGAGGAAGTGATGTAGATGATAAATTTCATATAAATTATACACAAGCCGGAGTTGAAAATGCAGATGCGGTTACAATAGATGGTGGTCTAACTAACTCAAATTATACAAACTTCGTGGGTATTAAACAAGTAAATCCTATTTATGAATTAGACGTCACTGGAACCATTCGTGCTACTACCGACGTTGTCGTAACTTCAGATAAACGTCTTAAATCTAATATAAAAAAGATAGAAGGAGCCTTAGATAAACTATCCAAAATTAATGGATACACATACACACACGATGGCAAACCTTCTACGGGATGTATGGCACAAGAAATAAAGGAAGTTTTACCCGAAGTTGTTAAAGGTTCAGAAGAAACTACATATTCAGTAGCATATGGAAACATGACAGGACTCATCATAGAAGCGATAAAGGAATTGAAAAGTGAAATAAACGAACTTAAATCTTCTCACGGTATTTTATAATGGCTACGAAATATCCACCATCGGCATTACCCTTAACAGGTTATACAGCAACGGCCAGTAATATTGCATTTGGGTGGGGTCCAAGCGACGCTTTTGACGGTGTCATAGGAAATCAAGGATGGCACGCGCCACAAAATTATCAGTCATACACAAATCCACCTTATAGCTATGTAGGTTCGACAGTATTAGGTGGTGTAAATGGTGAATGGATCAAACTTGAACTACCGAGTGCTATGACTCTATCGTACATAAAAATAGCACCGCGTAATGATCCCGCCGATCCTAATTCAACACAAGCGCCTAAAGATCTTACCATACTCGGTAGTAACGACAATTCTTCGTGGACTGTTATAACATCTGCTACCAATCTAACACCCGCAGCTTCTGGTCAATTTGATCAAATAACAGCTGTAGCGACTACAGGATATACATATTACGCAGTTGTCGTGACGAGAACAGGCGCGGGTGGAGGTTGGTTAGTGATAGGTGAATTGCAATTTTGGGGAACCGCCGGGAGTGGAGGTGGAGGTGGAGGTGGAGGTGGAGGTGGAGGTGGAGGCGGAGGTGGAACTATCATACAATATCCAATTAGTTTAAATACTATTTCAGTTGAAGCTGGAGGAACTATACCACACGGTTTAACCGAGTTGTATAGTACGGCATTTTCCGATGGTAGTACAGCACCAGTATCTGGGACTATCCGTTTTACAGATTTTTTAAGTAAAACTATAGGTTCCTCATCAGGTAGTTCCACAACTACCAGTTATACTTATGGAACGTATTCTAATTATACATCCACTCAATTATTACCACCTGTCATGACATCCACATCTCAAAGTGGGTATACCATTTCTGGAATAGCAAGATCTGGTGGTACGAGTGGTAGTAGTGGGTACGGAGTTATACAAGCGTTCGATAGAACGGCTACAACAAATTGGAACGGTGCACTTTCTCCGGGTGGGGGGTGGAATAATAATGTATACGATGGTCCATCTACAACTTGGACGGGTGTCGGAACTCTTACGGGACCTTGGTTAAGGGTTGATTTGCCAAGTTCCATAACTATTCAGGGTATAGTGGTGCGAGCGACTGGTTCGTTAGTTGTACCACAAAAATTAAGATTACTCGGAAGTACGGACGGAACCAATTGGAACTTAGTATTTTCGACGGATGTCACTATACCAAATCCAGGTGGAACTGCTTCCGGCTACTACGGGAGTGATGCCAATGTATTATTGTTTACACCTTCGGCATCGTATAATAGATATGTTTTCCAATGGCTCGCAAATACACAACAAACTGGGACATACCTTCCTCGTCTTGCGCAATTTAATCTAATAGCAGGTTCATCTAATCCTACCGGTACCATAAATTCGTTTACATATGGAACGTATTCTAATTATACATCCACTCAATTATTACCACCCGTCATGACATCTACTACCCAAAACGGGTATACAATATCTGGACACGCAGATCCTGCGACAGATTTAATAAATGCTTTTGATAGATCTGCGAGTACTAATTATAGTGGTGCTGGTATAGGGACCACCGTTTTCGCTGATACGGTTTTCATTAATAATATTTATTATAGAAGAACAACGTATGGTAGTTCATATCAACAATACCCCACAACTTGGACAGGGTGGGGAACGTATAACGGACCATGGGTTAAGATACAATTACCATCTGCTCAACCGGTGGAAGGTATAGTAATACGATCACAAGCAGGTGCAAATTTTCCACAAAAATTAAGATTACTTGGAAGTAATGATGGAACTAATTGGAATCTTTTATTTTCTATGGATCAAACTATAAATACAGGGACTGGATCTTCCAACTCTCAAAGTCCGGTTGTTATAGATTTTGGTACTCTCACGGCGAGTTATTTATATTATGCTTTCAAGTGGTTAGAAATTACAAGCAGTGGTCCAGCACCGGGAGGCCTTCCAAGATTGTGCCAGTTTAATCTCATAATTTAATTTAATTGAATATACTAGGATGTACAAAGTCGTTGTATCTAAAAATTCAGTCCAAATACCCGCCGTTATAGATTCGGATGATGATAACGACGAAGTTCGAAATCTTCGTGTCACGAAGATATATGAAAAAGAAAAGGAAGAAAAAATGAAAATAAAATTTCCGGAAATTGATTATGCGCATATTAGCGTAGATGTTATGGGATCATATACGGCTATAGGTGATAATTCTGGAAATATAAAAGTTAGTAAAATTCCTACATTTCGAGATGCGGTAGATATATTAGAGACAAAACTTTCAACTATAAAATCTAATGTTTCACTACTAGATTCTACCGTTTTAGCATTTAAAGATGATCTCATAAATGCCGATAAAAAAACAGAAACGGATTTTTCAGCATTTAAAACGGAATTTTCAACATTTAAAACGGAAACGAGAGATACCATAATTTCATACCAAGCAGAAACTGATGACAGTGTCTTACATTTTAAAAAAATTATAGGCGGTTATCAAGAAGATTTAGATCGCGAAAAATTAAAAACAACAAATTTACAAGAACGAATATTAGTCATGGAACAAGCGTACTATGCCATGTTAGAACGCGTTTCCGAATTGGAAAATAATTAAAGAATATACGATCCGTTTACATATGGATAATCTTATTCAAGTCATACCCGTTTTTAACGAAGATGAATTATATGAATTGAATAAGTTTGTAGACGAAAATCTTTCATTTACGAGAAGCACCACATTTAATGGTCCAGAAACAAAAATTGATCCCGGGAGAACCAGTACGGAGTGTGCTTTACTCGAGAATGACGATATTACAAAAATAATACATACAAAAATAAATTTAGCACTCGACGAATATAAACGGAGAATTTTATACATTAATCCAAGCTATAACAAACATCCATTACCTGGTGCTGATAGTACAACTTCATGGAGAGAAGATATACGCATAATTCAATATATAGAAGGACAGGAATATGGGTTCCACCACGATCAAGGTACTATACAATCTAGGAGTGAGTATCATAGACAGATATCTGTTATTTTATATTTAACAGATGATTTTGAAGGTGGTGAAACTGAATTCATACATAAAAAAATAAAACCACCAAAAGGGCAAGCTATAATTTTTCCATCAAATTGGTGTTATTTACATAGAGGAAATCCAGTTCTAAAAGGTAAAAAACGTATTATAGTCACGTGGTATTACGTAGATGACATTCAAACGTAACATGTGAAGATATTCACATGGTACGGTTGTGATACTTACCTCTTAATCGCATCCATCGCAGCGAGTGCGATGACTCCCACGATGAAAAACATGACTACAAAATTACACTCTGTATTTTCATCGCTGACAGTCGGTTCAATTTTTTTATATTTTACCCGCTCTGGTTCCTTCTGACGGTCCCGCTGGATAGGTAGCGGATCGTCGAAGTCAATCGGACTGTATCCTATCATTTATATAGGTTTACAAATTAATTTCAACTTTCTTCTTACGACCCTTCCTACCCTTGGCCGCGGGCATCTTAACTTCCTTAACCTCATCATCGCCGTTATCGTCATCATCCTGTATGGAGACTATATCGGAAATGTCATCATCTTCGTCTATAGATGTCTGGGGCTGGAGAGATGTCGTACTCATGGGTGGTGCGGGAGGCATCATGATATTCCCCATGAGACTCGAGATATCGAGCCCGGGCCCCTGCATCTCACGGCGCTCCCCTGGAGCCGCGGCAGAGGAAGAGGCTGCGTCAGATTTAGACACGGTATTTTGAACCGCGCTCATCATATTTTGCATGAGACCTGGGTTCTGCTTCATGACATCGTTCATATTTGGCATCACCTGTTTGAACATAGAGTTGGTAAGATGGAACATCATAGCAGAGCCACCGAGCATCATTATGAGTTTAACCTCTGGCGCGACGTGCATCTTAGTTCGGTATTTTACGTATAACTCTTCGAACACCTCATCATAGTCATCGACATTCTCCATCACATTTTCAGACCAACCCTCGAGTTGAATTTCGAACGGATTATACCGCTTGTTCATAAACTCTAAACCAGTCACACATGCTATGAGCATTCTCCTAGAAAATTTAACAGACTTATCTACGTCTATACTGTAGGTTATCCGTTTCACCTCTGTACGTAACTCATCTACGGGGGAATACACATTCAGTCTCTTGTTCACTGCGAACCCCTTCTTTTCTAATCGCCCAAGCTTATTCACGAGATCCGCCTTCTCTTCGTCTACCGTTTTGTATCCAGGAGAAGGTTGTTCTTCCACTTCGCCAGGACCATAATCAAAACCACCACCCATCTGAGGCGCTTCATCCTCGTATTCGCCGTAATCTATGGGTGGCTCATTCTGAGGGGGTGGGGGTGCATTCGTCTTCGTGGGATTCGCGAACGAATCTATATCCTCTTGAAAGGCTACCCGTTTTGTGGGTTGTGGTTCAGGAGATAACCTGGAACGATTCATCATCTGAGGTCTCGGTGGTTTTGCGAAATCCAAACTGATCTCATCTAAGATGGCTTGCTCGTTATCGTCTAATTTCATGACGTTACCGTCATTACGCTCGATAACAATTTCACCGTCCATTAGTATCTATATTGAAACTAATCTTTTCTCTTTAACGCACTTTAATAAAAAATGTCAGTACATAGTAAATGAAACTCAACCTAGTTGACCGCCAAATTCTGAAGTACGTTCTCATCGTGACTGTCGTCGCCGCGGTCGTGATGCTTTTCGCCTCTCCTGCTAAGAGCATGTATCAGCCCAAATCTGTGAAGATCGAAACTGTGAGTCAAGGTTCCATGTTTGACTTACCCAAAACTACAGATTGTCTGAATACCAGTCCTTATTCTGGTAGCACCGGTGGTGTTTGTGACAGTCAGAAACTTGTCAAGGATCAGTCTAGCTACAAACTCGTAGAGTAAAAAAAATAATTTATCATTTATAATTTTTTAAAAAAATTTCTAGTTAAAAAATATTTTAAATTTTTAAGTAGAAAAAGTTCTACGTGTATATTAAATGGCTCTTATCACAGCGCCACAATTTGATATGCCTTCGAACGAATATGAGTTTCATACCGTGATTATCGATACTTTCGACTATACTCTTAGTAATAAAACCGATTTTACATCTTTTTTACCAACTCCTCTCGAAAATGTTGTTCAAGCTCAGTTAATGGCGGCTACCATAACTTCAACAGGTGGGACTACACAAACAGCTTTTCATATAGGTATCGAAGAACTTAGGAGTTATTTCTCTCAACGTGGCAAAGAAGATTTAGGGGATTCGACTGATAATCATTTAAACGGTGTGTTCGGTACGATTATCGGTCAACATACCGCTCTTACCGTCGGTGGGCCAACTCGGGTCGTATTGTTTAAAAACGATTATCCCATCATACAATCGTATCATAATCCCATCCGTAAACTTGACCGGTTAACGTTTAACATCGATAAACAAGATGGTACAGCGGCGACAATGGTCGACGGTATGTTCGTATTTAGGTTTACGTGTAAGAAAAAAAACCTCGCATAAAATTCAGGGCGTTACATACTTGTAATTTAAAAATACTTTTATAATAGTAAGTATGTCTTCTGGAATAGTACAACTTATAGCTATTGGTGCGCAAGATGAGCACATAATAGGGGAGCCTGAGATCTCATTTTTCACTTCCACATTCAAAAGGCATTCTAACTTTTCACAGTCCGTCGAAAAGCAGACGATTCAAGGAGCTGTGAAAGGTAATTCCATGTCATCTATCAAATTCGAAAGAAACGGTGATCTTCTGGGATACACCTATTTCACTATAGATGATAACGCACAAGCTATCGATCTCCAAGATTGGGGAGATGTGATAGATAAGGTGGAACTTTTAGTGGCTGGACAGGTTATTGATGTTCAAGATTACGATTTTAGTGAGAATATAGCTGTGGATATGTATGCGCAAAATGTATCCAAAAGTTCTAACGGTGTGCACCCCGGTGCATCTGCGCGCTCATACTTTTACCCTCTCCGCTTTTTCTTTTGCGAGGGTCCTCAATCCGCCATTCCTCTCGTGGCGTTGCCCTACAGTACTGTAGAATTACGTATTTATTGGGGTCCACAAGCTGGAAATTATAACGTGGATGCGTACGCTAATTATTATTACTTGGACACGGAAGAGCGTGGTATTATGGCTTCTCGCGCTCACGATATTCTCATAACACAAGTGCAAAAGAGTGTTCCGTCCGGTGAACTGGTTCAAGAGTTGACCTTTAATCACCCGGTTAAATACATAGCGTGCGCCAATACTAATATGGAAAGTACACTAACGTCTGTAGATAACAAGCTAAAAATAAGTATTAACGGAACCGATTTAAGTTCGTTTAAATGGGCGAAACCGCATTTCGTGGATGTTCAACATTATTACCACACAAACTTCGTCACATCTCCAGATTGTTTCTTACATTCGTTTTGCTTAAACACGAGTTCCTTACAGCCTTCTGGATCGCTTAATTTTTCGCGTGTCGAATCGGTAAAGATTCATAGCGAATCTAGAGAAATCATAGACCCGATTTATGCAGTAAATTATAACATACTCAGAGTGAATAATGGAATGGCGGGTCTCAGGTATGCAAATTAAAATCAGTAGTAATATTAAATGCCGAAGAACTTGAGTACCGTTGGTGCTGCCACCGAGCTTCGCTTCGGTAAGAATTGTAGAGAAGATCAGCACGATAACTCTGTCGTCATCAACGCGAGTAATGATAAAATCGACGCAACGAAAGCCGGTGGGTTTTACCTCACACCTCTCGAAATTTCAACAGTATTCGCGAGTGATGGTACGGATGCGACGACTAATACGTTCGTAGCGTATAATCAAAGTACCAAACAATTATTCAGAACACAAGTTCCCATGAGTCTCACGGGTATTTCGAGTGCGGGTAGTGGCGCACAAGGTGATTTAAACGTAAACGGTAATCTCTATGTGACCGGTAATGTCACGTCCATAGGAACTGTCGCTAATATTCATGTTACCAACTCTCAATTTAAGGATGGTCTCATTGAAATTGGTACGAATAACACAGACCTCACAACATTTGATTTAGGACATATATACAATAGACCCGTAGGAAGCTCAAACGTCGCCGTGTGTTACGATGCTGACGCTACGGAACTCATGATCGCGTATACGGATAGTAGTCCTATGGATAATACAAACCAAGTAGATCCCAAGCTTTCTGAAACAATGAACGTCCACGTATACGGTAAACTCTACACGGAATCTAATGTGGGTGTGGCGAATACTGCCCCGGTACACACTCTTTCCGTGAAGGATAAGTGTTTCATCGAGGCGGATGGAAATCATCCCAATGTTTTAGATGTTCGTGGTAATACGACGATTGAAGGTGCCATCATAACGAACACGGGTGGTGTCACTAAAAAGACATACAGTCATAAAGATACGATTGCGAGTGATCTCGACGCCGCGGCTGCAGCGCTCGAACTTACATTTACGAACCACCCGTTTTACGCAAAGATTGTAGCACAACTTATAGATAATGACGATAACGAAGTGAGTACCATGCTCATAGATTTAGCAGGTGGTGAACGTGGTGGAAACGATACTCCTCATAATATAGCACTCGGACCTATTTCTATTTTCGGGAACGCGAGTACGAACCCGTGGAGTTCTACAGTCGCAGTGACACAGACTACTGTGGTACTTACTCCCAGTACCGATTTTACTGTTGCCGCGAATTCTGGTGAAGGAAGTTATTCCATATTCATCGAATACATTTCACCCGAAACCGCAGGCGCGATAACGAGTATAGAGAGAGGTGCTTCTGGACCCTTTTTATTCGGATATTAAATATATTCGTAAATTATAGATGTCGGAGACAAACCTTCAGTTATTTCCAGGCATATTCAGAAGTACCGTAGGGGGTGAAAACCCCGGTTTCTTCTTACATTCAGACGGACGTGTAGGTATAGGTAATAAAGCACCCACCGCTAGACCCACGTGGGACACAGATCCGAATAGCACGGAAAAAAATAAGCTAAACGTCTCGGGGCACACGCACATAGAGGGAAATCTCGATGTTACCGGATCGGTATATGGAGACGGTTCGAATATGACGGGGGTTACCCTTCCATGGACACAATCAACTCCGAACCTGGCGACGGATATCAAATACGAAGGGGGTAACGTCGGGATAGGTGGGGAGGCGGGTACTGAAGCGCTTACGGTTTATGGTGATTTAAATTTAAAAAGTGGTGGACAGTTAAAGTTAAACGGTCAAACCTCTGTTTTCAGTAATTGGAGTGTAGATGGATCGGATATTTATAGGTCTGCAGGAAATGTCGGAATAGGTGGTGCGGCATCGGGTACGAATAAACTGAAGGTTCATGGAACCGTCGAAGCGACGTCGTTCAGTGGTATCCAAGCGTCGGACGTCAGCGGTCTAGGATCCTTTGCGACGTTGAGTAGTTATCCGACAGTAACCCAAACTGATTTTAGGTGGACGATGGGTGGTACAGGAACTACATCTCACGCAAATTACGGTGGCCATGGCGATTGGTATATTCGATCAAATCATGGCTCTGGCAAAGTCATCTTACAAGATACCGGGGGGAATGTGGGGGTTGGTACATCAAATCCCCTCGCGAAACTCCATATTAACGGGTCGGCGGGTTTCACGATAAATACCGGATGGTTGACGTATTTTGGCCCATACAGTGGCAGTTTCTCTCATAATTCAAATAGCTCCTGGGGGGGCGGTGGAAGTATATACGCAACTTCGCATATCTGCACGCAAGGTTACCATGTCAGCGGTTCAGGAAGTATAACCGCATCGGACTCGCGAATCAAGAAAGAGATAGTAGATGTTGAAGATGGGGCAGCTTTAGAGACATTAAGACTACTCAAACCCAAACAATACAAATATAAAGACGAGTTTAGACGTGGATCCGAACCTGTATGGGGTTTCATCGCCCAAGAGGTTCGTGATACTTTACCTTACGCATCACAACTACGAACGGAATGCGTCCCGAATATATACGAGTTGGCTAATGTGTCTGCTTCTAATGTGATTACCTTTAGCAACTTTTATACTTCAAACCTTGAGAGTAATGCGATGGTCTTGAAGGTGTTTGATGTGGACGATGCGGAACATTTAGTCAATATCACGGAGGTCGTGGACGATCATAGTGTCCGTGTAGAGGAAGACCTCTCGGAATGGACTGGATCTGTTGACGAGTCTGGTAATGTGGCGGCTGGTAATCAGCTGTTCGTGTATGGTCAGCGGGTAGATGACTTTGTGTTCCTCAAGAAAGACGCCATCTGGACGGTGGCTACATCGGCACTTCAAGAAGTAGATCGTCAACTCCAAGCCGAAAGGGAAAAGGTAGCAAGTTTAGAAGAGCGTCTAGCTGCTTTGGAAGCCAATCAATAATCATTACCTCACATAAAATGCACTACATTTTATCTAAGCTAATATAAATGGTACAGACGACGAGCCATATATTTTCAGGGAAGGTCGATATCGAGAGTAACCTCTTGGTAGGCTCTTCCCACCTGTTCGTCGATACCACTAATAATCGTGTAGGTATCACAACGGCCGACCCCGATGCGAGTCTACACGTAAACGGAAACGCGTACGTGGAATCAAACGTGGGTGTCGGTTCTAATATTGAACTCGATGGAGATACGGGTATAATCACAGCTACAGAATTTCGAGGTGATGGAAGTAATTTAGCTGGTGTACTCACATCCCTTCAAAATGCCACGGAACAAGGTTCTACATCCGATGCAACGATCCAATTAACAAACCCAGATACATCACTCGTCGCTTCAGGAAATGTCGTCATCTCCGGAAATGTCACGTCGTTAACATTCATAGGTGATGGCAGTCAACTCACGGGTGTAGCCACGACTCTCCAAGCGATCACAGATAATGGTAATGTGACGTCTAATACCGTCCAATTTACTAATACCGGAACTTCACTCACGGCGAGTGGTACGATTAAAGCCGCCGCTGTACAAGTAAATGGATTGGACGTAGCCTTGGATCAGGATATGACATCTAACGCTGGTCGTATAGGTGTTCTTGAAACGGATCTAACTTCGAATGTTACACGCGTGACTAATTTGGAGGCTGCAAATGTGGTTCAAGAGACCCTTATTACCAATCTTCGAACAGATCTGGATTCGAACGCAGTGCGCGTTTCCAGTCTCGAAACAGATAGAACGTCAAATACCTTACGCATTTCCTTGCTCGAATCGGCTAATATCATTCAAGAGACCCTGATTACCAATCTTCGAACGGATGTCACCTCGAATACAGGTAGAATAGCGGATTTAGAAACAGCGAACGGTGTTCAAGAGACTCTGATTACCGATCTCCGAACAGATCTGGATTCAAATGTAGTGCGCGTTTCCAGTCTCGAAACAGATAGAACGTCAAATACCTTACGCATTTCCGTCCTTGAATCGGCTAATGGTGTTCAAGAGACCCTGATTACCAATCTTCGAACGGATCTGGATTCGAATGCAGTCCGTGTTTCCAGTCTCGAAACGGATCTCACGGATAATGTAATTCGTATAACTAACCTAGAAAGTGCGGATGTCACGCGCGCTTCTGACATTAGTTCACTCCAATCTGCGAATACGGTCCAGGGGGGTCTCATAACAAATCTCGAAACAGCTACCCAATATATTTCCGCCACCGCGAGTGGTACGGTTATCAGTTCTAATTTGGACGTCACGGGAAATATATTTATGCGCGGAGATCGTTTCATAGTTGAATCTGAAACGAAATTGATAAATGATGCGATCATAGGTATAGCGAATAATAACACGACATCCACTACAGATGTAGGTATTATCATGCAGCGTCCTACGGCAAATGTGGCTCTCATACACCACGGAGGAACAAATGATTTTACGATCGGGTACACACAAAATGATCTCGAAGCGACGGATATAACGAACGATACCACAAATGAAATTAATGTTAGCGTACTTGGAAATCTTTATACACAAAATAATTTAACGGTAGGAAACGTCGTGACAGCTTCTGCGTTCGTTGGTGATGGAACGGGTATAACCGGTATAAACTTACAACAGGTCGCCGCCGTGGGTCACACTACGACAACCCCTTTAATAACATCTAACACATTGACGGGTAAAAGAACGGGTGCGTTCGATTCGAAGGGTGATTCAACGATCGAAGGAGAAGTGTTCATAGATAACCTGAATGCCGGTGAAATGACATCTCAGTCTATAAGTGGGACACAAGAGGGGGCGGGGGCGGCGGGGCCATCAAATATTACCATAACAAACCCAATAGTTATTACATACGATGTAAGTAACTGGTTAGTAAATGGTCAATCGTGGAATGACGAGTTTCACTTTACCTTTATAGAAGGACTCACGTATGTGTTTGATATATCTCATGTAGGTACTCGAGTTCAAACAACGGGTCCTCACAAAGGCTATTTCGATATAACCGGTGATTATAATTATGGTTTTAACTCAACTCCTTATGAATTCGGTGTTAAACGTGTCGGTGAACAGGGATATTCTGGAGCACAGTTTCGTTGGACCGTTCCGAGAGGTGCATCATCTTTTCAAGGAGCGGGTGGTGGGTCGCATCCAGGACCCGGTTATTTCTATTTTATGACGAAGCCAATCACAACTGGAAGTACTTTTCCAACAGGTACTACCGAAAGAAGAATACGGGTTATACCAAACCCCGATCAACACCTTCTCACCGGTCAAACGCAAATACACGGAAATCTCTATTCTGATTCAACCATCGTATCGACGAATGTTGAAGCCACTGATACGGTAACCGCGTCTGATCTGGTATCGTCCACACGCGCTCTCATAAGCAATGTCGCGACGATGGGTACGACGAAGACGTTTGTTGTTACAGTATCGAATGCCACTGGTGCTAATAAATACTATATAGACGGTGAACTACAGGCTACTATTGAACTACATGAACATCAGACGTATATATTTGATCTGTCGAGTGGGACTCTTTCGGGTCACCCCTTCGTATTTCAAACTACAAATTCAAATGACGGAACAACCAATGGAACTAATTATGATACGGGTATAACAAGTACGGGTGTGTATGGAAGTACTGAAAAGAGAACGTTCGTCGTTTCAGCGGGTGCCCCTACGACCTTGTATTATTACTGCACAGCACACACGGGTATGGGGGCTACGATAAGTATCTCACCGACAGCAGAACTCATCGTTTCGGGTCGGGTCGTCGCTTCGGGGAACGTTGAAGCCTCTAAATTCATAGGCGATGGTAGTCAGCTCACGGGGATAAGCGGTGCGACCACATCCGATCTTCAAGACGTAACTACGAACGGTGCAATTACTACGCAGGCGATTCAATTTACAAATACGGGTACTTCACTCGCGGCTAGTGGCGCTGTGACCGCAGCCTCAGTCTCGGCCACCGGTGGTATAACTGCAGCCTATTTCACGGGTGATGGAAGTAACGTGAATATAGGGGAAATGACGGCGGAGACCGTTCCCTACGTGGACTCTAATAAACAGTTACGAGATTCACACATCACACGCACTGCCGATAAGACGATCATCACTTCAAATCTCGAAGTTACGGGTAATATATTCGTATCTGGAAACTCGTACGCTATAAACTCCGAAAATACAGTCATTAACGATCGAATCATAGGTCTCGCCAATAATAATACGAGCACGACGCTCGATGTGGGTCTCATGTTACAGTACCCTCAAAAGAACGTGGCGATTATTCATCACGGAACGGTCTCGGGATCACCACACAGTGGACAATTAACCGTTGGATACACACAAAATACGTTCGTGGAAGATAATGTCATTCATGATGCGAATAATATCACACTCAACGTGATTGGACACGTCATCACTCAAAATAACATAACGGTCGGTGCACAAGGTAGTTACTACGGTGACGGCACGACCTTAACGGGTGTGGCTCTTTCGACTGATCTTACGGATAACGTCACCCGTATATCCGATTTAGAAACGGCTACGATCATTTCTAATTCTTCTACAATTACGACGGGGTTCACGAAAGGTGATATCATATACGCCAGTGCTGATAATGTACTCAATAAACTCGCCGTAGGTGGAACGGACGGGTACGTTCTTAAGGTTACGAGCGCGGCCAATAAAACCTTGGGATGGGCCGCCGAAACGGGTGGTGGAGGTGGAGGTGGATCTACTCCATGGGTGACGAACGGTAATAAAATTCATTATCCCACTGATAACGTGGGTATCAACGTATCAGATCCAGCGTTTAAATTAGACGTCCACGGAACGGCGAATGTCGGTGCTTTAACCGCTACGAGCCTTTCTGTCGGTGGTCAGACACTCGCACTCGCTTCCGATTTAACTGCGAATGCCACGCGAGTTGACGCACTTTACACAGCTGCCGCCGGTGATATTATATACGCGGACGGAACAAATTCACTCGCGAAACTTTCGATCGGGTCGGCAAATCAGGTTCTCACGGTTCAAGGTGGATTACCCGCATGGGTGAATCCAAGTGGAGGTGGAGGTGGAGGTGGATCTAGTCAATGGACTACAGTTAATACGAACGAAATACATTATTCGGGAGGAAATGTGGGTATCGCAAACGCGGACCCGGGACATGATTTAAGTGTCGGTTCGAATCTGTTCGTGGATGATGATGGGTCGAACGTGCTCGTGGTGACGGGTAATACCGCTATGTCTTCACTCACACTCGGCGAAGTTTCGATCGCAGTGTCCTACGGGCTTAACGATATTCTGAACGTGTCGAATACGTCGTCTAATATCATACAATTAACCAATGCGACGACGGGGCTCGTGGCTACGGGTAATGTACACGCGCTTAAGTTTATCGGCGATGGATCAGGACTTACGGGTATAACTTCTAATTTAGACCAGATCGTGAATAACGGAAACGTGACGTCTAATACTGTCCAATTTTCTAATGCGATTACTTCGTTAACCGCGGCTTCAAATGTTGTCGTGACCGGGAATGTGACCGCGGGTTCGTTCTTAGGAGATGGAAGTTTACTCACAGGTATCACGACGATCGAATCAAACGTTGATCTCATCAGGAATACGGATAATACGGCGTTCATTAACTTAAATTCCAACGTCGTTGTAGAGTTTCCCCGGTCAAAGAAGCTTATTAAGTATCCGAAGGTGGCTTTGACGAGTGGGCAATCTGGTTTAAGTGGTGGGTATACACAAGATGGATACACTGTGAAAGTTTCAAACGAATCGAGCCCAACACTGGCTTCATACGCATTTAATGGTAAATATGGTGATAACGACGTCACAAATGCCTTCTGGTATACAGGTAATTTAAACACATATAACGGTACACCAACTGGTGGATATTATGTGGGAACTGTCAACTTAGGGAGTGATGGTGGACGGGCGGCCACGGTATCCGGTGATTGGATTGAACTTGAACTACCAAATAAAATCAAATTAGAATATTTTAAGTATTTTTCTCAAAACAACAGCGTCAATGGTGCTCAAGATGGGGTCTTATACGCAAGAAATACAACTAACGAAGATTGGACTTTGGTACATAGTTACACCGATGCATTAGTCCCTGACCAAAACACGGCTTATACATTCAATGTAAACAGCACGAACTATTATAAAATTTACGCACTCGTCTTAACACGAAAGAGGCCCGCTAACACTGGTACTGGTGGAGTAGCCGTGGGTGAGCTCGAATACTATGGCACCCCCGAATATGACCCCGAAGCTCACGGAACGGATGTGACCGTAAAGTCAGTGCCCAACGTTCCCAACACGGATTGGTTGGAGGTCTATTATGATGCGAAGAATTATACGAATGGAGCGGTTCAGGATGAGACATCTAACAACAGGGACGCAACTCTAGATGGCGTCGTGCATGATCCAGTATCAAAATCATTCACGTTTGACGGTGGTAACGATAAAATACATATGGGTCCGTTCTCGAACTTTACACCCACATCTAGTTATACCGTATCGCTATGGTTTAAAGTTCCAGAAATTAGTTCGGGTGAGGATATATTGTTCCATTTTGGACACGGTACTGGTGGTGAATCTTTTGGTATGAACGTGGACAATGGGAAATTGGGTGTGTTTATATGGGATGGTACTAGTGTAAAAACACAAGCTGACATTTTTACTGCTACTAAATGGGTACACACTACATGTATAGCAAATAGTGATGGAACAGTAGAAATATATTTTAACGGAATATTAGTATTGTCTGGTGATACAGGTCAAGCGTTAACTATTCCTACGAATCCATATTTAAGTCTAGGTATTCATTTTAGCGGGGAACAAACAAGTTTTCAATCAGGTGGATTTTTTAAAGGTTCCATCGCCAATTTCCGCCTCTTCAACCGGGCCCTCAGCTCCGGTGAGATCTACCAACTCTACGCCTACCAGAAGGAATATTTCGGGCATGGGGACCTCTCCATGACCCTCAAGGCGGGGCGCCTAGGGATTGGGACTTCGGAGCCTCGGGCGGCTTTGGATGTGCGAGGAACCTTGAACCATGGGATACCAAATGTATATTCTCAAAGTCTTGCTGGTATTGGATCAATATCTGCGTCGACTGAAGAAGCTGGATACGCACCATTAGGTAATGATATGTATGTAGTGTGGGGAAATTACGCAATTGCGCATACCAGTTCAGGTCAATACAATTGGACGTGGTATTTTCCTAATAATTTTACAATGACGGTATTATCCGCTGTGGGAACTCTAAGAGATTGTGGTTATGGATATTCATATGATAGATCTGGATTAGGTATAAATGCGTATTACACGAATAGGATTGCCGGTCATACAAAAAATGATACGATAGGTGCTTTCACACAACATATTCACTTTGTTGTTATAGGTAAAAAAGTATAAATAAAATTATCCAGGTATATAAATGTTCACTTGCGATACATCCATACAGGAAAAGGAAGATGGTTCTGCCGTGGCTACTGTAAACTTGTGTCCCCGTGCATTACGTATCTTAAAATATAGAAACGGTGTTCCGAAAGAAGTTTTTGACCTTATTTATAAACAAGTCGAATCAGACGCGAATGCTATCGTACAAATCGCTATAAATTCGGCGTTAGCGTCGGGTACAGAATTACCATCAACAAACAAACAAGAAATACTCGATTATAAACTTACCCGTAACGACTAATTACATTTCCTCCAAAGTGCAACCCACTTTGCAAGAAAAAGAGTTCCAAGTGCGAAGCACTTGTCCCGTATCAAACAGACGAAACCCTTCGGGTTTCCCCAGTTTAAAAAAACCTCCCCCAATAATAGATATGAACGGCATCGATACGTTTCTCGATATCAACAATGC
>Ga0213868_10000350_pt1 | contig 43514 bp, 32 predicted proteins | sample PICome_9_FD_160087 | JGI IMG/M metagenome (GOLD analysis project Ga0213868, IMG submission 160087) | Coastal seawater microbial communities near Pivers Island, North Carolina, United States - PICO127 | ecosystem: Environmental > Aquatic > Marine > Coastal | place: USA: North Carolina...
CCGAATCAAGGAGATGCCGGCGGCTTCTGCTCGGCGTTGGGCTTCAAGGTATTCGAGGAAAGAGGCTCCATCAATTCCAAGGCTGATATCAGAAAGAGCGCGTTTAACGGCAAGCTGAGATTGTTTGACCTCTTGTCTTAGATAGCGTTCCTGTTCAGTGAGTGATCGGTCTGTTCCAACAGCGGATTCGACCTCGCGGAAGGCCAGCAAAGCAAGGCGGGTGTAATCTTCGATGGCGGCTCGGTTCTGCTCGAGAGCAGCACGTGCTCGTGCGCTAAGAGCACCACCCTGATAGACGGTTTGTGCAAGCGATGAGGCTATCGAATAAACTAAGAAATTTGGATCAAAGGCGCGGCGAAAGGTATCTGCGCCATTTGAGCTGCCTCCTGTGAGACGAAGGTTAGGGAGAAGGCTCTTGCGGGCTGCTTCAGCATTCTGGGCTGAGGCAACGAGGCGGGAACGGGCTGCTTCTAGGTCGGGCCGTCGTTCAAGTAGTTTTGATGGTAGGCCAATGGGGATGCTTTCTGAAAGGGAGGGGAGGTCGATCGATGAATTGATAGTAGCGGCTGGATATCGCCCTAGAAGAACTTCGAGATTCCGGGCGGCGTTGTCGCGGCCGAGTTGCCGGACGCTCAAACTACGCTTGGAATTAGCGACATTGTTACGGGCGAACTGGACATCAACGGAGCGAAGGGTGTTTGCCTTGTAACGTCGCTCGACAACGATAAGAGCCTGACTAAATGACTCGACATTGGTTTTTGCGAGTTCGAGCTGTTGTTCCGAGGTGACAAGATTGCACCAAGCCTTTGCGGTGTTTGCTGCAAGTGAAAGCCTGGCGCCACGGAAGTCGGCTATCGAAGCGGAGTAATTTGCACGAGCAGAGTAATCGAGATTACGAAGCCGCCCCCAGAGGTCAGGTTCCCAGACGGCATTGAGAGAGATGGAATAGTTTTCGTTTGAGGAAACATCTTGGCTATCCGTTTTACGGTATGAGGTTGAGGCATTGATTGAGGGAAGTCGGCTGGCACGGCCGATAATAGTTCCTTCGCGGGCAGCTTTGAGACGATAAGCAGCGGCCTTAAGTCCTTGATTGTGGGCGAGGGCGTCCTTAACGATTTTGGTCATACGCGAGTCGCGAAATTCCTTAATCCATCCGGTTGAAATCTCTGCGTTTTGCCCGGATTTCGCTTGGGAAAAAGCTCCGGGTAAATCGAGTTTCTTGGAGCTGACTGTTTTGGGACCTTTTAGGGCTTCGCACGAGACGAGAGTGGCGGCAAGTCCGATGGCAAGAGCTGTGGGGAGTTTTGAAAAAGTAACCGACATTTAAGTGTGCCTCAATGTGCGTCGGATCGTGGCAGGATACCAGTCACAAAACACCACCAAAACGCTGGTATGGGCGGGGCGCCACGCTATGGTTTTGGCGTGGACGAGAGAACTTCTACTTTGATTGATTTGGCGTTGGAAGAAGATATCGGCCCCGGGGATGTGACGTCGTCTTATTTTGTTCCGGAGCACCGGGAGGCGCGTGGGTTAATTTTGTCAAAATCTGAAGGTGTGGTTGCGGGGGTGGAGGTTGCCGAAGAGGTTTTCAAACGGATCGATGATGAAAATGCGGTCAAGGTCCTCCTCGAGAGCGGGAATCACGTGAGGCCGGGAGCATACGTTATAGAAGTCCGGGGCAAAGCCCGTTCCCTTCTGACAGCTGAACGAGTTGCTTTAAATTTTCTGCAGCGACTTTCGGGTGTGGCGACCAAGACGCGCCAATTTGTGGATTCGGTTGATGGGACTGGAGCAAAAATTCTTGATACCCGAAAAACAACGCCGGGGTGGCGGGCTTTGGAAAAAGCGGCGGTGATCGCCGGCGGCGGAGCGAATCATCGGATGGGGCTCTATGACCGAGCAATGGTGAAGGATAATCATTTGGTTGCGGAAGGGGGAATCGAGGCCTTGCAGAAGGCTATCAATCAATTACGGGGTGATAAGCCCGGAGTCGAAGTCGAATTAGAGGCTGACCGGCTCGAGCAGGTTGAAGCATTTCTGAAGTTAGATGGGGTGGACTATATTCTTTTGGATAACATGAATAATGACTCACTGCGAAAGGCTGTAGAAATGCGAGAAGGGAAGGGGCCTTTACTGGAGGCAAGTGGAGGGGTTGATTTGCAAACAGTCGCAGCGATTGCGAAAACCGGAGTGGATTTTATTTCAGTCGGTGCTTTAACCCATTCAGCAACAGCGCTTGATTTTTCTCTTGAATTTACCGAGTTGTCCGATGGGAAGTGATGTTGAGTGGGATGGTGAAACCCTAAACGAGCTCTCGCCCGAGTGGGGTGAAAGAGTGATTTTTTTGCCTGAGTGTGGTTCGACAAACGATGAAGCTCGAAAGCTTGCATTTAAAGGTGCTCCCAATCTCAGCGTAATTTTGACTGAATACCAGGCCTCCGGGCGGGGTAGGCGAGGACAATCTTGGGTGTGTCCAAAAGGTGAGGGGTTAGCCTTCACCTTGGTCCTCAGGCCAAAAGAAGTCCCGACTTTATGGTCACGATTTGCGCTGGCGGCTGGTCTCGCAATTGCAGAGGGGCTAGATTCGTTTGGCGTGTCTTCTGGATTGAAGTGGCCGAACGATGTTTGGGTTGGAGGCAAAAAGATTTGTGGAATCTTAGTTGAGGCTGATTCGAGTTTTGTGGTGGTGGGAGTTGGATTGAACGTGAATGTGAAGGCTTTCCCAAATGAGATTTCCCACCCTGCCACTTCTCTTGCTCTCGAATTGGGTGAGGAGATTTCCAGAGAGGAAGTGCTCATTAGTTGTCTTCGTCGATTAGAGTTAAGGCTTGCCCAGATAGGATCGGATTTTGAGGATTTACTTGAGGCCTGGTCCGCGCGTTGCGTTTTGAACGGAAATAATGTGCGACTTGATGTGGGAGGGATTACTAGAACGGGCCGTGTTGCCGGAGTGTCGCCCCAAGGTGAGCTGCTCTTACAGACGGCGACTGGGATCGAGAAAATACTGCAAGCAAACGAGATCCGAATTTCAGACTGAGGGAGGAGCAGGAATAAAAGGTGACTAGGGTCATTTTTTCCGGCGTCTGGATGATTTTTGGAAGCCCCTGGATATTTAAAAATTACCCTCAGGTCACCAACGAGGTTGGTAGCGATTTTTTTCTTTTGGGTTTTCGCTTGAGGATTTTTTTATGCTAATGAAAGGGGTGAATTACCGGGATGCTCTTCTTTGTGTTGTTTTGATATTGGGGTCAGCTCTGATTTTAAACGGAAGCGAGGTCTTAAGCTTTAACCAAGACATCCGTCCGATTCTTTCGGACAAGTGCTTTGCGTGTCATGGAATGGACGAGGATTCACGGGAGGCTAAGTTGCGGCTTGATACACCGGAGGGAGCCTTCCGGAAAAAGCGTCGAGGGAAGTCAGCATTAGTGGCGGGGAAACCGGATGAAAGTGAATCTTGGCTGAGAATTATTACGAATGACGAAGACGAGATGATGCCTCCGCCTGATTCGCATAAGGCGCTTAGTGATGAAGAAAAAGAATTGATTAAGCGATGGATTGAAGAAGGTGCATCATACCAAAAACACTGGGCTTTTGAGCCTCCGGTGATGTCTGCTGTTCCGCCGGGGCAGGGGAGTGAGATCGATCGTTTTGTGGGATCTGTCCTAAAGAGGAATAACCTGGAGCTATCGCCCGAAGCGGATCGAGAGGTGTTGATTCGAAGAGTGAGCTTCGCACTCTCAGGATTACCTCCAACCATCCAAGAGGTCGATAGGTTTATATCTGATAAGAAAGATAGAGCCTATGAAAGAATGGTGGATCGCTATCTGGGTTCTGCTCGTTACGGAGAAGAAATGGCACGGCATTGGTTAGATGCCGCTCGTTATGGTGATACACATGGGATGCATTTAGATAACGAGCGTCAGATGTGGGCGTATCGCGATTGGGTGATTAAATCGTTCAATGAAAATCTTCCTTATAATGATTTTACGGTCGAACAGATAGCAGGTGATTTATTGCCCAATCCAAAGGTGGATCAACTGGTGGCCACTGGCTTTAACCGTTGCAATGTGACAAGTGGTGAGGGTGGAAGTATTAAAGAGGAATTGATCTTTCGCTACGCGGTGGATCGAGCGAGCACTACTGCGCAGGTATGGTTGGGGCTAACAGCCCAATGTGCGGTATGTCACGATCATAAATACGACCCGATTTCCCAGAAAGAGTTTTATTCCCTGTATGCTTTTTTTAACTCTAATGCCGACCCGGCAATGGATGGAAATAGTCTGCTAACTGCTCCGGTAATCAAGGTGAAGTCGGACAATTATGAGGCGAAAATTGCGGAATACAATAAGCTGAGTAATGATGTGGTGCAATCAATGAAGAAGCTTCCAGTTTGGAATTCATACCAAGATCCAGCGGAGAAGAAATCGTCTAGCCGGATTCAAGATACGGAAGCTATTTGGTTTGAAGATAGTTTCCCAAATGGGGCGAAAGTTGGAAGCTCTGGGCATCCTCTGACCCTAGTAGATCAGCCCGTATTCAGTGGGCAAAAGGCGTTGAAGCGGGGAGGAAAAGAGATGGCCCAAGATTATTATGAATCGGGGGCGATTCCTTTGACTGTGCCTAGCGGAGCTCGGTTTTTTCTTCACGTTTACCTTGATCCCAAGGATACACCGGAGGAAGTGATGATTCAGTTTCATAGTTCGGCGTGGAATCATCGGGCAGTTTGGGGCGCTGATATTATCGATTTTGGCAAAAAGGGGACGAGTCAGCGATTCGTCGCTGGTCCATTGCCCCAGAGAGGTAAGTGGATAAGGTTGGAAGTCCCTGGTGAAAAAATGGGTTTGAAGGCAGGAATGCAAATCATTGGGTTTGCTTTCACCGTTCATGGAGGAACCGCTTATTTTGACCGTTTTGGTGTCCTCGGAAGCGAGGATCCTACGACTGATCCTAAGGCTTCGTTTTTAGCGTGGAGGAAAGCCAAGCAGGTTGATGGAGTTCCCGAACCATTGAGCCAGTGGCTTCGAGAAGGTGTTGAGAAAAAAAGAAAACCATTTGAGTTGGCTCTTCTGAAAGATTACTATCTTGCACGGATCTGCGGGTCTTTAGGGAAAGCATTTGAGGGAAAACGAACCGAGTTGGTAAAGATTAAGAATGAGCTGGGGAATTTTGAAAAGAGTTTGCCGTCAACTTTTGTATATCGAGATTTATCCAAGCCTCGTCAGAGCTTTGTGATGAAGCGTGGCGAGTATAATCAACCGGGCGAGAAGGTGGAACCTGGGGTCCCTTCAGTTCTACCGACCTTAATTAAAACTGGGGAACGAGCAACACGTCTTGATCTAGCAAAGTGGCTCGTTTCTCGAGAGAACCCACTGACTGCGAGGGTTGTGGTGAATCGTTTTTGGCAGCAAGTTTTTGGAACTGGTCTAGTGAAAACCAGTCATGATTTTGGCACTCAGGGAGAGATTCCCAGTCATCCTAAGTTGTTAGACTATTTGGCTCTGCACTTTCAAGATAGTGGCTGGGATGTCAAAGCGCTCATGCGTAAGATGCTGCTAACGAATACCTTTCGACAGGAAAGTGCGGCGGCGAGTCCAAGGTGGGATAGTGATCCTGAAAATCGGTTCCTCGCTCGCGGGCCGAGATTCCGTCTCGATGCCGAGCAATTGCGTGATCAGGCTTTGTTTGTAAGCGGCTTGATGAACTTTGAGATGGGCGGTCGGGGCGTCATGCCATATCAACCTCCCAATATTTGGGAGCCGGTTGCGTTTGGGGGATCAAATACACGGTTTTATAAACGAGGGAATGGGGCTGACCTATATCGGAGATCGGTTTACACCTTTTTTAAGCGGACGGCTCCTCATCCGATGTTCGCTAACTTTGATGCCCCTGCTCGCGAGCAATTCTGTTTGAAGCGTGAGCGGAGTAACACACCGTTGCAGGCCTTACAGTTGATGAATGATGTGCAGCATTTTGAAGCCGCCCGTGGATTGGGGGAACGGGCTATGAAAAGCGTGAGTGATCGTGAAAAGAGGATAGACTTCATCTTCAGAAATGTCGTTTCGAGGCTGCCAAGCATTGAGGAAAAGAAAATCATTGTCCGTTTCTTTGAAAGGCAATTTAAAAAATACCAGAGCGCACCAGAGGAAGCGATAAAAGCCATTTCTTTCGGGGAATCGGAGCCTGCCAAAGATCTTGATGCGTCTGAGCTTGCGGCATGGTCCTTGGTGGCCAATTTAATTTTAAATACGGACGAGGCGATCGTCCGTAATTGATCTCACTGCTATGGACCCATTTTTTGAAAATCAACTTTTGCAAACTCGCCGCCAGTTTTTCGGTGATAACGGGATGCGACTTGGAGGTGTCGCACTTGCGTCAATGATAGCCTCTCGTGGTGTCTCGCAAGCTGGGTCTCCGATGCATCCCGGTTTACCTGCGCTTCCTCATTTTACTGGTAAGGCGAAGGCGGTCATTTATTTGCATATGAATGGCGGGCCTTCGCAGCTTGATACTTGGGATTATAAGCCGAATTTACATAAACAATTTAACAAAGATCTGCCGAAGGATTTTCTGGGTAATCGTATTACCACTATGACAAGTGGACAGGGTCGTTTTCCGGTAGCGCCTTCGAAATTCAAGTTCACCCAGCATGGTGAATGTGGGCGATGGGTCAGTGAGTTGTTACCTCATACTGCAGGAGTTGTGGATGATATTGCAGTGGTGAAAGCAGTGCATTCCAACGCAATTAATCACGACCCGGCTTGTACTTTTGTGATGACCGGTAGCGAAGTTCCGGGAAAGCCGAGTATGGGGTCATGGATTTCATATGGACTGGGAGCAGAAACTGAAGATCTTCCAGCTTTCGTGGCTCTCACACCCAACTTTCCAAAAGGTTCAAATGCTCAAGCTCTATTTAGCCGGATGTGGGGGGCCGGATTTTTACCAGGGAAGAATAGCGGGGTTGTTTTGAGATCTGGCAATGATCCGGTTCTGCATCTTGAAAACCCGCCAGGAGTGGATCGGCAAGATCGACGTTCGATGCTTGATGCTTTAGGAAAACTTAATCAACGAGGGTTTGAAAAGTTTGGGGATCCGGATATTCAGACTCGTATATCGCAATATGAAATGGCCTTCAGAATGCAGGCTAGCGTGCCGGAATTGACTGACCTAAGCCACGAGAAAGAGTCGACCTTAGGGCTTTATGGGGATCGCGTAAAAACACCGGGCTCTTTTGCTTCAAGTGCTCTTCTCGCTCGCCGTCTTGTGGAAAAGGGAGTGCGTGTGGTCCAGATCATGCACCGTGGTTGGGATTCTCACGGAAATTTACCGAAGGAGTTGGGGAACCAATGTCTGGACACTGATCAGGCTTGTGCCGGATTGCTCAAGGATCTTAAGCAACGAGGCATGTTGGATGAAACTCTTGTAATCTGGGGGGGAGAATTTGGGCGGACTGTTTATTCGCAGGGGAAGCTAAGCCGTGAAACCTACGGAAGAGATCATCACCCAAAAAACTTTTGTATGTGGATGGCTGGTGGAGGGATTAAAGGGGGAACCGAAATTGGAGAAACAGATGACTTTTCCTACAATCCGATTAAGGACAAGGTCCATATTAATGAAATAAATGCGACAGCTCTCCATTGCCTCGGGATCGACCACGAACGTTTCACGCTGAGGCATCAGGGTCTCGACGAGCGACTGACCGGAGTGGAGCCGAGGAAGGTGATTCGTAAGATTCTCGCCTAGCTTTTCCAGATCTGAGTGGTGAGGGCAGCTTGTGCGGCTTTTGCTTCGGCTGATTTCTTACTCGGGCCAGAGCCCTGACCCAAAGGTTTACCTCTCCACGTAACCTCGCAGACGAAGGTCCGGTCATGGGGTGGCCCCTCTTCCGAGATGACTTCATAGGAAGGTGCCTCTGGGGTTAATTTCTGGAGGATTTCTTGAAGCTCACCTTTGGCGTTACCTTGGGATCTTTTTGGGTTTAGGGATTCAAGTTGGTTGCTGAGAAGTTGTAAGCTCACCTCTATTGCTGCCTCAAGACCACTGTCTAAATAGATCGCGCCAATCATTGCTTCGAGAGCATCGGCAAGGTTAGAGTCCCGATTGCGTCCGCCGCTTCCAGATTCGCCATTACTCATGAAAAGTGCGCTGCCCAAATCAATGGTGCGCGCTGCTGCGGCGAGTGCTGGTTTTGAAACCACTGAAGCACGCAGTTTGGTGAGAACACCTTCCTGAAATTCAGGGAAGCGGTGGTAAAGATGAGTGCTAATGACGAGCTCGACAACGGCATCTCCAAGGTATTCAAGTCTTTGATTGTCGGGCGGCGCCGGACGAATTTCTGATGAAAGACTGGGGTGAGACAAAGCCTCATTTAAAAGCGTCTGACTCTTAAATGTGTAATTTAGCCGTTCTTCGATACTCACCTTAAGAAAGGGCTATTTTTTACCAGTCATCATGGTCCAGTGTCTCCCATATGGGCCAATTCCTATCAGATTAGGACCGTTTGCAAACATGATGAAGCGATGGCCATCGGAGCCAAACCAAGCATCGTAGGCGGCCACTGGCGAAGCCGATCCCATGAAAATATTTTCGCCTGACCAGCGGTGTTTGAACCCGGCAAGTCGAGCCCGGTCACCCGGCGATTTTTTTTGGGGGATGGGAGATTGGTGGGCGAAGAAACCCATCGAGGCCATATCCCTTGAATGTCCAACTGCAGCATCAGAAAGTTTTTCCTCTAGGCGGAGTGGAGTGAGCGCAAATAACGAACGAAATTCGTTGAGATGGTTGGCGAAGTCTTTTTGGGATATACTGGCCCATCCAGAAGCATTGTTGTCTAGCCGCGCCGAAGCTAGTGATTCGATTTCCTTACGAATATTCGTGATCACTTTCCTATTTTTGAGGTGAACTTCGCCTTCGTAAATCGACATGAGTGCGTCATCAAGATCGAGCTGGTTGCGGTCGAACCCAGTCTCGTCGATGATATTCATTTCACGAGAGACTTCGGCAAGAGCTGTTGCGATGCCCTTGACTGCCTTATCGAGAGATGCAGGGTCATTCTCGGCAATCATACGAGCGCGCCCGTTAATTTTTTGTAGTATTTCGACCTCATGACGTAGCATCGCAATCTTATCCGGCTGTTTTTTATAGTCGGTTTTAATGAGCTTGTAGATGCGCGAGCGATGTCCCTTCAATTTTTCCGAAATATCTGGGAGATCCAGGAAAGGGTTTGATCGTTCGTCGCTGAGGATATCTGCGAGCTTTTTTTCGTGAAGAGTCCGTGCTTTTTCGAGAGTGCGACGGTAGATCGAGCCTCCCTGATCACCGTAAAGCTGAAAGGTGCGGTAAGCGGCTGCTCTTTTGGATGCGTCTGAGTTTTGCATCCACTGAAGTGCCTTTTTTGCCACAAGGGGAGGAATCGCAGGCCCAGCCTCCTGGGCAGGTAAAAAACTCCCGGCACAGCTGATGATGAATGGCATCAATTTCCTCATGGGTCGGCCAAAACCTTAAGCACAAGCGGTATTTTTTCAATCTTGGAGTTTTTCACCGCTTGACCGCGGCAGTCATTCCTCGTTTCGTCACCCCCATGCAGCGCATTCAACTTAAGTCAAAGCTTCACCGGGCCATCATTAAGCAGGCTGATATCGATTACGAAGGGAGTATTGAGATTCCCTCTGATCTTATGACGGCGGCTGGGCTTTGGGAGGGTGAGCGTGTTCTCGTGACATCCATGACTTCTGGGAGTCGTCTAGAAACCTACGTTCAGGCCGGTGATCCGGGGACAGGTCATATTATTATGAATGGGGGCGCTGCCCACTTGATCAAGAAGGACGAATGCGTCACGATTATGGCGTTTGGAATCTCGGATGACCAAATCATTCCTCTCCGCCATGTGCTCAATTTGAAAAACGAGATCATTAAATCGACGAATTAGAGATGAATGGGCTCGGCCAATCTTGTTAGGACTTCTTAAATAAAATTGGTAACTTTGCTTAAAACTCCGTCTTTACAAGTCGAGTTGAGCCGGTAGAGTCCCGCCCTCCCATGCTAGACATTTCCATCACACTAGTGGTTATCGCTCACGTCGTCGTGAGTCTTTTGCTGATTCTCGTGATCCTCATGCAACGCCCGAAGCAGGAAGGCCTTGGTGCTGCGTTTGGTGCCGGTATGACCGATGCAGCTTTTGGTGCAAAAACGACAGATGTCCTTCAAAAAGGAACCGTTTACCTCGGCACGCTTTTCTTTATCTTCTCCTTGGTTCTTGCGATCCTAATGGGAAAGAGAAATGCCATTGAAGGCAAAAACTACGCTTCGGATGGAGGTTCTTCGGCGGGCGCTCCCGTGGAAACGACCGAGGCCGAAAATTCAGTCCTTGGGAACGCAGGTAATGTTGTTGCCCCAGTTCCTGCGGAAGCAATTGCACCTCCTGCGGAAACGAACGAGGCCCCGAAGAACCCCGAAGAGGCGCCAACTGATGGCGCCAACACTCCAACTGAGGAGAACAAGGTGCCAGTAGGTGGCTAATTTTTGGGATGATGAGCGAGCCAGCTTTGCCAGCTTGGGCCCGCGATGATGCCTTTCCAATCCGGCCAGATACAAGTAAGTTCGGGCTTGTTGATCACTCGAGGATAAGCCGTTCATTCGAATCGCTAGATGAGCTTAAAGATCATTTAGAAATCGGAAAGGGTCGGTTGAATTGGATTTGGACGCCGGAAAGCGACCGATTAGTTGCGCCTGAAGAGATCCCGAAGCTGGCCGGCTCTCTAAAAAAAAGGTGCCTTATTTTCGCTGCCGAAGATGAAGGTTATGCCCGGCGCACGACGCCGCTGACTGGAATTGCAGTCCTCTACGGCCTGTTTTGCTTTTTAATGGGTATTTCTCCGTTTGGTTTTCCTGGGATTCAATTTCTGGTTCTGACGATTTTTGGATTTCTTTATTTTACGGCCCGTCCTTGGTGGGAGGCTCGGAAGGCGCGTGCTGCTGCCATGCGCCTAACGCGGGACCAAATTAGCGATCAGGTTCCGGAAGCTCGTTTCGAGCTTTGGATGGAAAATCAGCGCACTCCTTTCTCTGTCCTTTTTCTTGTGCTGGTCGTGTTGGTTGGTGGGGCTCAGTTCGCAACTCCTGGTCTCGGTATCTCCGAAGCTGGCTTAGTTAAGCCCCGCTATGTAGCGGGAGAGAACTGGCGGCTTTTTACGGCGGCTTTTCTCCACGGTAATCTGATCCACTTCATCCTTAATGTCAGCGCACTGTGGTACTTGGGTCGACGTGTTGAAACTCTAGCCCGCTGGCCCCATCTTGCTGCTGCCTTTTTCCTCAGCATCATCGGTGCAGGCTGGGCAACTGTTTCCTGGCTACCGAACCAGACTTCGGTGGGAGTTTCCGGAGTAGTTTGCGGGTTGCTTGGATTTTTGCTGGTTTTTGAAACGCTTCATCGCTCGCTTGTCCCTAGATCGGCACGCCGCAGGTTGGCTGGAATTCTTGTGTCACTGATCGTGATTGGGACACTGGGATTCAAATTCGTTGATAATGCAGCCCATCTAGGGGGGCTCGTGACAGGGGCTGTGTATGCATTTGTGGTTTTCCCCAGATCATCGTCACCTCATCGGCCGATGATCTTGAAGCGCGATTTTTTGATCGGAGGGGTCGGAATCTTTTTGATTGGAGCCTCAGCGATAGGCGCAATTCTTACCATGGTAATGCGCGCGTCATGATTCCTGAAATAATAACCAGTATTCCTGGTCCTCGCTCGCTGGCGCTGGCGGCAAGGCTCCGCGAGCACGAAAGTCGGAATGTGACTTATATGGATCATTCGTGGCCAGTTTTTTGGGAGAAAGCGAAAGGCGTGAACGTGTGGGATACAGACGGGAATTGTTTCTTGGACTTCACTAGTGCTTTTGGAGTTGCAGGGCTCGGGCATCGGCATCCTGAAATTGTGGAGGCCATGAAGGAGCAAAGCGACCAGCTGCTTCATGGGATGGGTGACGTTCATCCAACCGCTTTAAAGGTTGAGCTGTGCGAACAACTTTCGAAATTAACTTTCGAGAAATGGGGTGCTGGTTCGGGAAAAGTCGTTCTTTCAAATTCAGGATTTGAAGCGGTGGAAACGGCGCTCAAAACGGCACGACTGGCGACTGGAAAGCGCAGGGTGATGGCGTTTACTGACGGTTATCATGGGTTAGGTTATGGAAGCTTGCTTGGCACTGATCTCGAGAAATTTCGTGGTCCGTTTGTAGATCAATTGGCGGAGGTGACCAATCGCGTGAAATACGGATCGTTTGAGCTGCCTAACGATGATGAGATTGGTGCGGTTTTAGTAGAGCCCATTCAAGGACGTGGGGGTAAGGTGATTCCTCCTCCCGGATTTTTATTAGCACTCAGAAATTGGTGCGATGAGCACAATGCTCTCTTGATTTTCGATGAAATCTACACTGGTTTTTTTCGCACTGGAAAGTGGTTCGCCGGTGAGTGGGAAGGAGTAGTCCCTGATCTGATTTGCGTTGGAAAAGCGATGAGTGGGGGCTTTCCGATTTCTGCTTGTGTGGGAAAAGAAGAAGTTATGGATCAGTGGCCTAAGAGTCCCGGCGAGGCGTTGCATACCAGCACTTTTTTGGGGCATCCGGTAGGCTGTGCCATGGCATTGAAATCGCTGGAAATTTTTGAAAGGGACGCAACGGTTCGATTGGTGGAACAATCCTCACAAAGGCTTTCTAGCGCGCTGCAGTCGTTTGATCACAAAGCGGTTCGAGAGGTGCGTGGTCGTGGCTTGATGTGGGGACTGGAATTGAATCGCCCAGCCGGCAAGTTATTGACCTCGCTTTTAGCTGAAGGGATTCTCTTTCTGGCGGATGGGCCGGAAGGAAACGTCCTTTCTTTTACCCCCCCCTTCCTGATCTCGGAAAGGGAGTTAGATTATGCGCTTGCTGCAATACGGCGACTTTTAGATGCCTCTTAAACTAGGTTGAGTCGCTCATCACTTTCGAGCGTCTTAGCAAGATTCTCCCACCCATTTGGAGTCTGCAGATTAAAGATCCTAAGATAAAGAGTCACCAATTTGGGGTCGTGTGCTTCGATGAGGTTGTCGATGGTGGATTTAAGTTTTTCATCATCGAGAGTTTGAGGGAGAGCTCCTTCGACTGAGCCTTCTCCATCATGCTCGATTCCCATGCCGTCACAAAATCCAATTAAAAGCTCTTGTTGCCCTTTCATGAAGTAAACCTGAAAGAGATGTTCCCCGATGGTATCGCTGGTCTTCAGTTTAAGGGTTTTATGAAGCCAAGAAATCTGCTCTGAGACCGACTTTTTCTCAACGAAGACGGATCGGAGATTCCGGTTTGCGGTGAGGGTCGCAATCGCTGATTTGTAAAGCTGACGGTCATTTTCCCGGATCCAGAGAAACATGTCGCTGATGGGGGAGGGGGCGATTTTCTGATAGATTTCGAATGCGTTCACAGTTTTTTTTGGTTTGAAGGGAGTCAACACCGCGTAACGGTGAAGGCAAGGCCAAAGGCTGTTTCTAGCCATAGCTTTGCGGGATGGATCTGAAAAATTCATTACGTTTGCCCAAGTGTGGTTTTTAAATCGAACCGGTGGCGTTCTGGAGCATGATATTTGGAGTAGGTTCAAAAGAGTGATTGAGACTTGCATCAAAAATAATGACGAATGGTGGCTTTGAATTTAAAAAGCCCCTCAAATCAAGCTGGATTGACTTTTTTGGGGAGGGAGGGACTCTGGAGATATGAAAACGTTTCTTGTGCTTTGCGTTGCCGGATTTCTGAGTGCCTCCGCTGATGATTGGCCCCGTTGGATGGGTGAGGAGGCGGATGGGGTGTGGCGGGAAAAAGGGATTAGAACAGATCTACCAAAGTCCGGTGCTCCTGTGATGTGGCGGGTTCCGGTCGGGTGGGGATACTCGGGACCTGCAGTTGCCGATGGTAGAGTTTATGTATCTGACTATCAGCGTTCCGAGGGTGAACTCATTAATAATCCTGGGAGAGCCGTAACGTGGCAAGGAAAAGAGAGATTGCTTTGTTTAAATGCGGTGACCGGGAAAGAGATTTGGAAGTATGAAGAGAGCCGGACTTATAGGCTCTCTTATCCAGGAGGGCCGCGTGCTACTCCTACGATTGCGAATGGCTTGGTTTATTTCTTGGGCGGAATGGGAGATCTCGTTGCGCTTGACGCCAAGACTGGTGCTAAGAAGTGGGGAAAAAATTTCCAAAAGGATTTTGATGCTGGGCTTCCCATTTGGGGGTTCTCCGCTCATCCACTGGTGGTCGGCGATACTTTGTATTGTCTCGTCGGTGGAGAGGGGAGTGTTGCGGTGGCATTTGATGCGATGACCGGTGAGGTGAAGTGGAAGGCGCTTGATGCGAGAAGCCAAGGGTATTGTCCTCCTTCACTGGTGAAAGTCGGTAAAACGGAGCAACTTTTGATTTGGCATCCAGAGGCAATTAATTCCTTAAATCCCAAGACAGGAGAAAAGTATTGGGAGCTTCCACTCAAGCCTATTTATGGAATGTCAGTGATGACGCCGCGACTTGTGGGCAATAAACTTTTTGCGAGCGGGATCGGCCGGGTTGGCGCTATGATTGAGCTTGATGAAAATGAACCGACCGCAAAGTTCATATGGCGGGGAAAACCCAAAACTGCTCTCTATTGCTGTAATAGCACTCCTCTGATTCATGATGGTGTTATCTATGGATGTGACGTCCGATCCAGCCAGTTGGTTGCGGCATCGGTCGAAAATGGAGAGAGATTCTGGTCAACAATACAGCCAACAGTCGCCGAGGAACATCGTTCAAAGGGCGGGAGTCATGGCACGGCACATCTGACGCGTCACGAGGAGTCAGGGAATTATTGGATCTTCAATGAAAATGGAGATCTAATTTTGGCGCAGCTCTCGCGTGAGGGATATCGTGAAATTGGACGCCAACATGTTCTTGAACCCACCAACGAGGCTTATAGTCGTCCAGTTGTTTGGAGTGGGCCTGCCTTTGCCGGAAAGGCGGCCTATTTGAGAAATGACAAGGAGTTAGTGAAGGTTGATCTCTCAGCCAGGTAAAGTTGTTGGCTTAGCTCAGTCCATGACGGGCTAGATCTTGAACGTCAACTAGGCCTATTGCTTCACCCGCATTATTAATGACGACGAGATCATCAACGCGATGTTCACGAAGGATGCGAACAACCTCGGGCGCGAGGTCGTTTTCGTGGACCGTAATTGGGTCAGTGGTCATATGATCAGAGACAGGAGTATCTCCAATCTCTCGGTTCGTTTGATAGCTCCGAACAAAGTCTCCGTGGGTGAAAATGCCAGCCAGTTTACCGTTAAAGTCAACAATGACAGCGGCTCCGGCCCGGCATTCTAGCATCGCGAGAACGCTTTCTTGGACCAGAGAAGTGGTGGGGACTTTCGCGAAAGTTGAACCGGTACGCATAATGTCGGAAACCCGATTTAGGAGATATTTCCCTAGGCTGCCACCGGGATGTAGTTCGGCAAAATCCTTGGAGTGGAAGCCTCGCTGTTCCAGAAGCACCATGGCGAGTGCGTCGCAGAGAACAAGCATGTTGGTCGAACTTGAAGTGGGTGCGAGTTGGAGAGGGCAGGCCTCTTGCTCGACATGGGTATCAAGGACGATGTCACTATGTTTGGCCAAGGTGGAGCTGGTATCTCCGGTGATGGTGATAATTTGGGAAGCTCGTTTTTTTGCATGAGGGAGCAAGCGGATCATTTCGGAGGTTTCTCCAGAATGACTGAGAGCGATGACGAGGTCTCCGACTGAAAGAATCCCAAGATCGCCGTGCAGGGCATTTTGACAATTGAGACTTACGGTAGTGGCGCCAGTGCTGTTTAAAGTGGCAACGAACTTGTTCCCAATGTGCTCGGATTTACCGACTCCGATGACGACGATTTTATGCCCGCCCTTAAGGGTTTCCTCTATGGCGCCAAGAGCTTTACTAAAGTTTTCATCGAGCCTCTCGGCTAGCCGGTTGAGCTGCGAGGCCTCAATTCCTACGACCGTCCGGGCTTTTTCGATCAAATCCACACTGGGAGAATGACTTATGAGCTGCTTCTGGTCAACCCAAGTAAGTCTGGTTGATTTGGAGAGATTGAGCTAACCTTCTCGCCGTCGATGAAGCGCTTTCTGCCTTATTTCAAATACTTTAAGCCGGTCAAATGGCAGCTTCTTGGAAGTGTTTTGTCCGGATTGGTCTATGCGGCGGCAACTGGAGCAGGGTTGCCGCTTGCGGCAAAAGTGGTCTTCCCTTTAATTTTTAAAGATGATCAGGTAAACCTTGGGGAAGGAGAGCCGGAAAACAGTTTCTTTGCAGAAGGTCTGATGAGTTGGTTCGATCAGTTGCCGGGTGAGTGGTTGCTTCCTGTTGCCTGTGCATGGCTTCCGCTGATGTTTTTCTTTCGGGCGATTGGTGGTTTTCTAAATACCTATCTGATGAGTTATTGCGGGTATCGTTTTTTGGAGCAGATTCGTGATGAGGTTTTCACGAGACTACAAGCTCTGCCTATTGCGTTTTTTCAGAAGAGACAGGCGGGCGATTTGCTTGCACGGCTTGTGGGAGATGCTGAAATCGTTCGCTCGACGGTGGGTAAAGTGGCAGTTGATATCATTAAACAACCTGCGGTCCTAATCGCTGCACTGGTTTTTCTGATCTCAGAGGCGGCTTCTAACCAAGGCACCTCTCTGGTCCTTGTTTCGATTTTTTCTATCCCTTTGTGCGTTCTCCCGCTGCGCGCGATTGCGAAACGTTTGGGCGGTAAAGCTCGTAAATTACAGGCCAATGCTGGCGATTTAAGTGGGCAGATTTCTGAATCGATTCAGGCGCCACTTGAGATTCGGGCCTATAATCTGCAGGGGGCGGTCGTGCAAAAATTTCGTAACCGAATTCAGGGGGTGATCCGCTATTCGATGAAAGTTGTTAAGTACAAGCAGCTAATTTCACCGTCGGTTGAATTTGTATCGGTGCTTGGCTTGACGGTGGCGATCTATCTGGGAGCGCAACAGGGGATGAAACTTTCTAGTTTTATGGCGATCGCGATGGCGTTGTATCTCTGCTATGAGCCGGTAAAGAAGTTGGGTGCGATTCAGGCGAACTTGCGGCAGGCTGATGCTTCTCTTGAGCGCTTAGAGGAAATTTCTCTCGCGGTTGATCATTTGGATGATCCTGAGTATCCTGAGACCCCAGAGATTTTTGAAAGTCGTGTTGTTTTTAACAATGTTTCATTCGGCTATGGTGATGAGCTTATCCTACGTGGAATCAATCTTACAATCGAGCCCGGCCAGTGCGTGGCCTTGATCGGTCCGAGCGGAGGGGGGAAATCAAGTCTCTTCAATTTGATTCCGCGTTTTTACGATGTGAAGGGAGGAAGTGTTTCTGTGAGTGATCTGAATGTGAGGAAATGGTCCAAGAGTGAGCTTCGTGACCGAGTTGCGGTGGTTTCCCAAACTGCCGTATTATTTCAAGGGACGATCCAGGAGAATATTCTTCTTGGGCGTCCCGGCGCCAGTGAAGAAGAGGTCATAAGTGCTGCCAAAAAAGCAAATGCGCATGAGTTCATTCTTAAACAGGAGCAAGGTTACGATACGCCGGTTTCTGAAATGGGAAGAAGCCTCTCCGGGGGACAACGACAACGGATTGCTATTGCGAGAGCATTTCTAAAGGATGCACCAATCCTCCTTTTGGATGAAGCGACCAGTGCGCTTGATAATGAAAGTGAAGCAATTATTCAGTCGGCTTTAGCAGACTTGGTGAAGGGTCGCACGACCTTGTTAATTGCTCACCGCCTTTCTACTACCAAAATTGCAAGCCGCGTGATCGAGCTTGATCAGGGGGCAATTATTTCGGAGCGGGCGGAGGCTTAGTGGTGGAGGCCAGTCGAGTCTCCCAGAGATATTCAGTGAGCTCGATTGACCGTTGTTGGGTCCGTAAGAGTCTCATTTCCCAAATAAAGTTGTTCTTTTGGAAGAGGTGCAGAGGGATGGTCAGCTTGTAGTCGCCTGATAAATTTATTCCACCGGCGAATGATTTTACCTGCTTTGATCGAGTTGAAAAAGTTGGGGGCGGTGAAAATAACGCGATCGCCTATTCCGTCAACGATCATGAGTTTTTTTGAGTTTCCGCTGAGATGCTGGAAAACGATGTTGTTGCCGTGAAGGTCACTAACAAGAATGTGGTTTTCTAGGAGATAGCGGCCCAGCTTGGCGAGATGGGTGCAAAGCTCCTCCGTTTCTTGGGGATAGTTTGCGAGATAGTGATTGAGGGTTTTTGAAGTTTTACCATTTTTATCTTTGATATATTGGTAGAGATGGCCGGGGCCGAGGCTGGTTTGGCAGGAGCCCAGATAATCACTAATATAAGTTAAATCCGCTTTGGTTTTATGAAGCTTTCGATAGTAAGCTTCATCGGCCTTTTGGCGTTTTCGCGCCTTTTTGTGAGTGGTTGGAAGTTTGATGCAGACAGAGTTGTCCTCCGGGTGGAGGTAGCAAGTGCAGAAGAGGCCCTCCCCAATGGTTTGGCAGTCGGAGGACAGGTTAATGAGGTTATGGGTCACCATTGCAATTACTTCTGGGTGAGTGGGGAGAGGGTTGAAATTTATCGGTCGGGTCCTTGACGGTCGAGTGGAAAGTGGAGTGGAAGAAACCGGATTGTTTTTTCTCGACTGCTTTGTAACCTTCTCAGCAGGATGAATCGAGGCGTGGAGAAACTTTCAGAAGGGAAGCTCCAAGGACAGGTGCTCTCTGATTTTAAATCATTCTTTGACGAAGAATCTCTGGGGGGGCTGGGGGAGCGAGCCAGATCTGCAAAAGATGGAGTTTTGTCTGAGGGTCGGCACCGGGTAGTGGTGCTCGATTTTGAAAAGAATGGGAAACGTCTGAAGGTGGCTGTGAAAGCCTTTGGGAGGCAGGGATTTCTTAAGGACCTTTATGACTTTAAGAAGGGCAGTAAAGCTGAGCGTTCGTTTAAGGCTGCTAATTTTTTAAAAAGTCGAGGAGTTGGAACGCCTCAACCTATTGCCTATTTCGATTGTTGGGAAGGTTCACGTTTGGTGGAGAGTTTTTATCTTTCGGATTACCTTGAATCGTTGGTCAGTTTCAAGAGCGCGCTGATTCACGCCTATCAGGAAAGGGCGGATTGTCGATTTTTGGTGGCAAAGTTAGATCATATTGCATCTGCGATTCGACGGATGCACGACGTTGGGTTTTGGCATCGGGACCTAGGAAATCAAAATATGGAGTTTCAGGTGTCGGGCGACGGGGAGTGGGGGAAGGTTCAGTTTATTGATTTAAATCGCGGACGAATCAGGGAGGTTCTAAGTTTGAAGGAGCGAGCGCAGGATTTTTCTAGGATGCGACTTCCTTCAGCGTTTCTCAATGTTTTGGCGAGGATTTATTGGAAAGGGAATCCCCCTAAAGAATTCACCAAAGAGATGATTTCCCGTCGGAGGAGTTTTGAGTTGTGGGAGCGAAGCCGCAAATGGCGTCACCCATTTCGTAAATGGTCTCGAGGGCTTGTTGGGAGTTATCCCGAGGTTCAGGATATTTGGATTTGGGATCGGGAATCGGCGCAGGCATCAATTACGATGGAGAGGTATGAGAGGAAACGATTTTATTCTTTAGGGAGGCATTATAAAGTTGCTTGCTCAGTTTTGAAATTTGCGGGAAAAATCTGGCGTGAATACCGTAGACAAATTCCGTTAGCCTACCAAAGCCAGATTGATTTGAAGGGGCGATTTGGAGTGGCGCTTGAATCGACCGATCTGGATTTTAATCGTCAGGTGGAGCTATTGGAAAAGTTGGAAGGGGTGTCGGTTCTCTTGCGATTTTGTCATCATGAAGGTATGTCGTGTTGGAAGGAGGGGGTTTTACAGGTGAAGCGGCTTGTGGATTCTGGACGCGAGGTGATGATAGCGATGGTGCAGGACCGTGGGGCGGTCAACGAGCCAGATTCGTGGGCTGAGTTTTTGAGTTTTGTGTTAGATGAAGTTGGGGGGCTTGTGACGGCTGTCGAGATTTGCCATGCCGTGAACCGGATGAAGTGGGGTGTTCATGGGCCGGTTGATCAGGTCGCGTTGTTGCAGCCGGTGATGAAGTTGCAGGAAAAGTTCCCTGAAATTACTTTTACGGGGCCCGCTTGTATCGATTTTGAGTATCATTATGTTCTTTCAGCTTTTGAAGGTGCTCCTAAAGGATTGCACTACGGAGCTTTGTCTCATCATCTTTATGTGGATCGGCGGGGAGCACCGGAGAATTTCCAGGGAAAATTCAGTACTCTGGAAAAATGTGGATTGCTGCGAGCGATTGCGAAGGTAGTGCCTGCTTGTGATGATCACGTGATTATCTCGGAGGTAAATTGGCCACTTGAAGGAACAGGGGTTTGGTCCCCGGTAACGGCAACTTACGTGGATGCTGGTGCGCCGGAGCATCCCCTTAGTGTGAGCGAATTAGACTATGGGGTCTACATGTTGAGGTATCTTGTAATCTCGGTCTGTTCCGGCTTTGTCGATAAAGTTTACTGGTGGCGTTTGGTGGCTCATGGATTTGGACTGGTCGACGAGCGGGCCGAAGGCGGATGGCGCGAACGGATTGGGTTTAAGATGCTTCGTGTTTTTTTAGAGCAGTTGGGATCAGCGACTTTTTTGGAGAAATTAGAAATGGAAGATGACGTTTACGCGTTTCGCTTTGAGCGGTGTGACGAGCAAATCTTGATGATGTGGTGTAATGGGAGGAACTATTCTGGGCCGTGGCCGGTCGAGTTCAAATACGCTCTAAATGCCTCTGGAAATGTGGCTGAGATCAAGGAAGTTGGGGATTCTCCCGTCTATTTCTTCTTGTAGCTTTCTCAAGCTCTGTGGGTGGCAGGTATTTCTGAGGAGAAACTGGTGATTTTAGATATCACCTAAGGATTAAGTGGGAGACGATCGTTTTGGAGGTTTAGCTGCTCCTATCAGGATCTTATCTAAGTTTAGGAGTTCTTCTAGAGCTGGCCCTTATTCCTTAGTTTTTTTATTTTTCAGTAGAGGCGGTCTCTGAAAAACAGTTCGTTTCGGCGGTAAGGGTGATGATTTTCCCAGAGAGTTTTTTGACCCGATCCAACTGAGAATGCGGTGCCAAGAAGACATCGACTGGAGTCGCTCCACGATTTGAGATTTCGTTGAGTCTTTCGCGAACTGATTGGTCACTCTGATTAAAGTCGACTTCGTGATGCTCTTGAGTGATCAAGCGTTCGGAGTAAGGCAGTTTCTTTTCTTGCCGAGCGAGGTTCACGGCACGAAGTGGGCGGGGTATTTTGAGATCGTCTTTGTACTTTTCGAGGAAGGCAAGCGGATCGTTCCCTTGGAGGCGCCAGCGGTTTTCGAACCAAAAGACATCAACAGGCGATCGTCGCCAGTCTTGTTCGATGCTATCTGCGCACGCTTGAGCGGAGATTGTTGGAATAGGCCGGAAGGTGATCTTCCAACGTGCGATCCCAACGGTCTCGCACGAGAGACTCATGAGGAGACCCTTGCCTCGTTTTGCAATGAGATAAGGGAGTGGTGAACAGGTAGTTGGGCGACCAAAAAATAGACAAGCGGCTCCACGATCACCAACTCGTTGGTCTGCCAGAATCCCCATAGCCCCGCCTCCCCTTACAAAGCTCGAGAGGCGATGGGTCGAAGATCGTTTCGCAAAGAGTTCAAGTCCTCGTCTTCTCCTACGGCGTTCGACAACGGCATTGATGAGAGAGTTGTTAAGGGGCCGATAGTGTGTCCCAACTTTAAAATCGCCATCGATTAGAAAGATGGCCTGGGCAAGAAGTTCCCAGTTTCCCATATGCGGAGAGACCATGACAAGACCGCCCTTGCTCGTGGTGGCGAAGAAATCGTCGAGCCCTTCAAAGTGCAGCCTAGCTAAGATCTGGGCATCATTTAAAAAAGGGATTTTGAGTGAAGTTAGAAAGTTGGCTCCGGTGCGCTCGAAAACTTCTGCAGTGAGTTGTGAGATTTCGGAATGCGATTTTTCGTCGCCGAATGCGAGGCGAAGATTTCGGTTGACTTGATACCTTCGTATTGAGTTGTAGCGATAGAAAATTCGGCCCGCGAATTCGCCAAGTTTAAAGATGGTTTCCAAAGATATCATTTTGAGCATCCACTCGAAGATGCGATAGGCGCAATACTCAAGCCGATGACTGAGGGTGGGGGCGGTGGAACGACTCATCGTGTGCCTGCTGTGGCAGGCGAGAGGGTGTTACCAGCGAAAAAAGTGAATGTTAAGTGTCAAAACGCATCGATTTTCAGCGTAACCTTCTATCATGCGTAGTTTTGTCTCGTTTCTTGCCTTAATCTCCCTTGTGTCAGCGTCTGAGAAGCCAAACGTCCTGTTCATTTTTGCTGATGATATGACCTATGAGGCGATCGGATCCCTTGGCATGACCGAGGTGATGACTCCTAATCTGGACAAATTGTTCAGCTCGGGGACCCAATTCACCCACGCCTATAATTCTGGCGGGTGGAATGGCGCGATTTGTGTCGCTAGCCGGAATATGATGATGACGGGGCGTCATCTCTGGTATGCCCAGAAGGAAGAGAAGACGATGGGTAAACGCCGTCTCTGGCCGCAATTGATGAGCGATGCTGGTTACACGACCTACATGACTGGGAAATGGCATGTTCGCATGAAAGCAGAGGATCTTTTTGACCATGTCGGGGATGTTCGTCCTGGTATGCCCAATCAAGTGAAAGCGGGATACAATCGTCCTCTTGAAGGGAAGAAGGATATTTGGAATCCGACCGACAAGTCCAACAACGGGTTCTGGAAAGGTGGAAAACATTGGTCGGAAGTGGAGGCTGACACTGCGGTGAGGTATCTCAATATGGCTAAAAATGACGACAAACCATTTTTCTTCTACTTGGCTTTTAACGCTCCGCACGATCCCCGACAGTCTCCGCAGAAGTATCTCGATATGTATCCGGAGTCCGACATTAAGGTGCCTGAGAATTTTCTCGATGCCTATCCTCACCGCAAAGTGATGAAGGCTCCGCATAGTCTCCGCGATGAGAAGCTCGCGCCAATGCCGAGGACCAAGCGTTCGGTTCAAGTGGCTCGGCGTGAATACTTCGCCTTAATTACGCACATGGATACGCAAATTGGGCGCGTTCTGGATGCGCTGGAAAAAAATGGGCAACGTGAGAAGACCTATATTGTTTTCACCGCCGATCATGGGCTCGGTTGTGGTCATCACGGTCTTCTTGGAAAACAGAACATGTATGATCACAGTATCAGGGTTCCTTATGTCGTGGTGGGGCCGGAAGTTGAGGCTGGGAAAAAGGTCTCTGCTCCCATCTACATTCAGGACTCGGTTCCGACTGCGCTTGAAGTGGCAGGGGTCGAGATTCCAGAGCATATTCAATATCAGAGCTACATCCCCATTCTTAGAGGCGAATCGAGTGGTCGCGCTCAGATTTATTCGGCCTACCTCAAGGATGCTCAGCGGGCGCTAACTAGAGAAGGCTACAAGCTGATCCTTTATCCAGGTGGTGGGATTGCCCGCCTTTATGACCTTGAAAAAGATCCTCAGGAGAAAGTGGATTTACTCGAAAGAGGAAAAGGTAAGGATGTCGCTAGAAGGCTCTTTAAGGCGCTCAAATTAGAGGCGAAAATTCATGGTGACGGGCTTGAGTTCGGAGAGTATAAGGCTTTGGATTAGAGAGGGAGTTCTCTTGCATCCCTTTGTTGGAAGGGAATGGCAAAACTCTTCGTAATTGAAATAGGAACTTATGAAACGTCTTGCTCTTGTTATCCCGCTTTTACTGGCTCTTGTCAGTCCCTTGTTTTTGTCAGCCAAGAAAGAGGGAGCGACGAAAAAGAAGATTGTGTTGATTGCGGGCAGCCGTAGCCACGCATCAGGGGAGCATGAATTCAGGGCTGGTTGCATGCTTCTTGCAAAAGCGCTAAATGATGAAAGCGGGCTCAATGTAGAAGCGGTCGTTGTAGGGAAAGATTGGCCTAAGGATAAGTCGGTTCTCGATGATGCGGCTTCCATTTTCATCTTCGCTGATAGCGTGAGTGGTATCGCGGGTGAGTGGGAGTATCTCGATTCTCTGGCAAAGAAGGGTGTCGGAATGGTCTTTATGCACTATGCCGTTCACCCGAACCCGCAGATGGGTAAGAAGTATTTTCAGCCTTGGATTGGTGGTGCGATGGAGTCGGAGTGGTCAGTCAATCCTCATTGGGTTGCAGACATGAAGGTCAAACAGGATCATGAAATCGGAAATGGTGTGCCGGAAACGGTGACTTGTCTCGATGAGTTTTACTACAACATGCGTTTCATCAATGAACGCGATAAGGTGCTCGATTTGGTGACTGCAACGCCAACTCGTAAAAATATGTATCGATACATTAACCTTTGGAACCAGCATGGGGTTGATGGTCTAGATAAAGAGCATGCTCTCATGTGGGGATACGAGCGCCCGAATGGTGGTCGCGGGGTTGGTTTTACTGGTGGGCACTACCATCACGGCTGGGCGTTGGAGGGGTTCCGCACAGTTGTCCTCAATGCTTTGATCTGGTCTGCTGGGATTACAGTCCCTGAAGATGGAGTGAAATCTAAGCCACTGACCGAAGATGACCTCAATGATAATCTTGATAGCTATGGCAAGAACATGAAGCGGCTCAAACTCCCAAATCCAAGCGATTGGAAAAAGTTGAAGCCAGCTCGTATCGACGAGAAACGCGAAGCTGCGTTTACGAACTAGGTAGCCTGCTTCCAAGGTTATCGGCCTAACGATTAAAAAGCGAGCTAGCTGGACCGCGGTTCCTCTGGTTAGCTAGATCTAGGATGGTGCTCAGGAAGATTTTGCAAGGTTGATCCCTTGGGCCTGGAGCCAGGCGATGCAAGCTTCGTGGTCATTTAGGTCGTATTGCCAAGAGGAAAAACCGAACTTTTTCCCACTTGTAATATTTTCGGGGAGGTCGTCGAGGTAGAGGGTTTCGCTTGGAACGAGATCGTAACTGTCGATGGCAGATTGATAGAACTCGGGGAGAGGTTTGATAGTTCCGATTTCCTGTGAAAAGTGGTGGTGATCGAAGAGATTAAAATCCTGATAGGTTTTTAGAAATGAGCGGGCGTGGATCGCGTTAGTGTTTGAGAAAAGAATGAGGCGGTGGCCTTGCTTCTTTAGAGTGTGAACGATTTCCCACATCGGGAGATTGGGTGAGAAAATATCTTCCCAAGCTGCCACGAATTCGTCTGAGGTGAGAGGATGATTGAGGATGTCGAGCGACTGCCCTATAAATTCTTGATCTGAGAGTTTTCCAGTTTCGTAAGGATCTTTGAGATTGGCTAGTTCGGTGGGAAGAGGGAGGTTTTCAGCACCTAGAATGGCGAGGTGGAATCGGTGAAAGTGGAGTTTCAGGAGAACGTTTCCGATGTCGAAAAGGAAGGTCATGAGGGTTTGACTTTGGATAAGATGAAGTTGGCGGCGTCACGTGCAGCGGAGGGGCGCGCGTGTTGGCTGAGTCGGTTTTTCTGCTCGCGCCAGAGTGCGGCATCGTCGTCGAGAAGGTTAGAGATGGATTCGCGGATAGTTTTTGCTGAAGTAGCAAGCGATCCGGTTTGAAAACGGTCAAGAAGCTCGATGTTCCCTTCTTCCTGTCCGGGCACGATGTGGTGGACTAGCATGGGGCACTGTGCGGCAATGGCCTCGTGGACGGTAGCACCCCCGGCTTTACCAATAACGAGGTGGTGCGAGGAGAGCAGCTCAGGGACTTTACGAGTCCAGCCTTTGATGTGGATTCGGCCAGGGAAGGATTTTTTGAGTGAATAGACCTTACGGTAAAGTCGGCGGACATTTCGTCCGAGAATGACGGTGATGTGGTTTTCGTGACTGAGAGCGGCCTTGATGATGTCAGTGACGTGCGGAGAGCGGGCAGTGGGAAAGAAAAGAATACGAAAGGGATTTAGGGGATCATCCGGCGAAACTTTTTCAAGGCTCTCGAAGCGAGGGCTCACTGGAAAGCCGGTGATATTCATTTTTTCTTTGGGGAGATTTCTGGTGATCAGTCCTTCGCGGGTGTGATCGTCAGTAATGAGAAAGTAGTCACTGGGTGAACGAGTCCAGGCAGCATTGATTTCAATAGAGTCGGTGATAATAGTGATAATGGGAACGCGGCGCCCTATCGAGAATTGGCGCTCAACCATATAAGGGTAAAGTGGGTAGGTGTTTACAACTAAATCAGGCTCGAATTTGTTAAGCAGGTTCGCAACGGCGTCCTCAGTTTTGGCAATAAAGGGTAGGGGCTGGGAGAAGTCTTGACGATCGGTGGATCGATACATCCAAGCCCAGATTTTAGGGGTGTAAGTTGTGATTTCCCGATAGGCTTTGCATAAGAATGCGTTAATTCTCGGATTGCCGATGTGGCAAGGATCAGCGACCAGGATTTCCGCCTTTTCTTTCAGTGCCTCAGCAAGGTGACGGGCCGCGCTATTGTGCCCATCGCCAAAGCTTGCAGAGAGAATTAGAATTTTTGGCTTCACACGTTCAATTGTTGAATGAGATCTAGAGGGGATCCAGAGTTGCGTCGACACTCATTTGAGGTCATTCTGCCAATGAACGATGGCAGAAGGGTCGAAGGAAAACAGGAAAGATCAGATTAGGGTTGTCGATGAGATGCCTACGGAGGTTGTTCGTTTGGACGTGGAGAGGATGATGCCATTGAAGAAGAAGGGGGGGATTCCCGAGGTGGTTCTGGCTCCAGAAGTAGAATCTACTCATCCAGAAAATTCTTCTGAGGAAGTTCCTGTTGCGGAAAAGTTATTTGATTTGGAAAGGGAGTCATTGGAATTTGAAAAGGAGGCCGAAGAAGACTTGGTTCCGATGGGGTGGTTCGTCTTATTGGCAGTTGGTTTGTTTAGTGTTTTAGGTTGGGTGATTGTTCAAACTGGGATGGGAGACGGGAGTGATTTGATAGACGTGAAAGCTGCGAATCAAGCGTTGCGAGGTGATCTGGATCGACCCAGGGGAGCAAGGGCGGAGGAGAATGAGCGACAGGCCGCGGAAGCTCATTTCAACAAGATGGAGAAGGTTGTGACTGATTTTCTTAGTGCTGATTCTCTTGAAGAGATGGTTAAATGGGTTAGGCATCCGGAGAGGGTTGCTCCGCTGATGGAGTCCTATTACGCGCGTAATAGAATTGAGCCCCTAACTTTCAATGCTACGAAGAAGTATCATAGTCTTTCGCTCGAAAATAAACCTTTTATCGCTTTAGAAGTGAGAGTTGGGGAACACGAAAAGGGTATTCCTATTCTTATCGAAGACCGGCAGGATGGAATGCTCGTAGATTGGGAATCGTATGTGTGTTATCTCCCAATGAGCCCCGAAGAATTAGCCGAATCTCGGCCGACGAGTGTGATGGGCTTGAGGGTCTATGTTCAGAGAGATAATTTCCATACCTATGAATTTTCGGATGAGAGCGAGTATGATTGCTTTCGATTGAACTTTCGTGGATCCGAAGTTATCCTCTATGGCTTCGTGAAAAAGGGAACTGCTTTGGAGCAGGAGTTCTTAAAATTTTCCCCACTTGGAACTGACGAATATCGGAACGCCGCGATTATTAAGGCGAGATTTCTAGAGGGAAGTAAGGCTACACGCTCAATGCTGATTGAGGGTCTGGAATCGACAAAGTGGGCGTTTCCTCACAATCCACAGGAAATTGCTGAGAACGAATCATCGAAATAGACTTTTTGCTTATGAAGCTTGGACAAGCCAATTTGAAAGAGGAAATGAGGGTTGTTGGAGCTGTCAATTGCGGAAAGATTTTTCGCTGCCTTCTAATTGTGTTAACAGTGATTAAATAGTTTTTATTTTTGGTGTCGGAAATAGTGGAGGCAGGTGTGAGTTTACTTGTGCGAAGTTATATGATTGCCTCTCCCAAGGCAAAGGGCACAAAGCAATTGAAAGAGACAATAATTTAGAATGATGAAAAAATACATTAGCCGGGTGAATACTTTTCTCGCCATTTCATTTGTTATGCTATTTCCAACTGGGGCCTTCGCTCAAGTTACAGCCCCTAAGATTTTCACGAACATTCTTGATCCAAACAAGCTTTACGAGGGTCAAAGGGTGGTGGTGACTCCACCGGAGGAAATCGAGAAATATATAAAATTAGTTAAGGAGGGAGCAAAGAACGATCCGGAGTGGTATGAGGAATATTCAAAGAATGCTAAGCCTGGTGTTCCACTTCCATTCCACAAAAATCTCAATCTAACAACCGCTCAGTATCAGGAATACCTAGAGCTCTGGGGTAAGCGGGAATTCAAGATTCTAGAGAAGATCGGGGTTCTTCTTGAACTGAGGCGCGGTAAGTGGTGCTTTAGATTATCGGGAACGGGGGCAATGATTTCTTTGCTCCGATATGACGAAAAGGAAGATGTGTTTCGTTCGACTAACGGTGTCATGAAGCGAATTGATGATATCGACGCAGGAGAGGAAACCATTCTTGGCGAATGGAAGGGAGCCGAGTGGAGGTTTGAGGAGGAAACGCCGTTGGGAAAAACTAAAGAGAACCTGGCTCTTGGGAAAGCTGCCGACGGGAAGTTTGGTTTTCTCGTCTATCGTCTCCAGGATATTACGGCAAATAACACTGTGCTAGAGGATGTCAGTCGAGTGATTCGTTTTCCGCTTAAATAGGAATTGAGAGGGTCCCGTCGTGTGAATCTTCTGAACAAACGAGTTCTTGGGCTGCGGTTGCATACGTGGGGAATAGCTCCGCTACTTGCTTGGGCATGTATGAACCTGTTTTTTTCTACGGTGCTGGGCACTAGAATTATTTGCAACAAGATAGAGGAAAAGACAGGCTTGCCTTGTCAATTGGAAAGTGTGACGTGGTCGCCCTGGATGGGAGTTGCGATGAACAAGTTCCAAGTTTTTGTCCCAGCTGAATTGGAAAAAAAAACCCTTCTTTTTTCGATTCGTGAGATTCGGATCGATGTGTCGTGGATTTCTCTGCTAAAAGGAAAGAAGCGTTGGGAGCGACTCGAGATTAATCAGCTTGATGTTAATGTTGCGGTTGAGACACTTAGGGAGATTGTGGCCAGACCCATGGAAAATCCTTCCAGGTCGGCAGTAGTTGAACAGCCAGCCAGTCAAGATGAGCTACCTCATTCAGATCCTGAAAGTCAACCAGCAGATCAGAAAACCGAAGAAACCCCATTAGTCCAGAGCGACGTCCCGGCGAAAGGGCGTGGTCTAAATATGACCTCGATACCAGTCGAAAATTTTGAGGGAGAGATCATTATTTCGAATGCGAAAGTGAGAATCTTTTCAGAGCGGGCTCCCGATTTTTCAGTGACTCTAAACCAAATCAAGGGTGAGATTCCGCTTTGGGGAAGCGCTCGTGAGGGAGAGATTTCCTGTGGGGAAATTACGATTACAGAAGAAATTTCAGAAGTGGGATTAAGAATCCCCGTGGTCTGGGGAGACCGCTCGCTCGCGGTCATGGAGCATTCGCTAAAGGTATTTGGCTTGGATTTTGAGCTGTCGGCGGCCGTTAAACTGGCGGCTGGTTTGCCTGTCGGTTTACAGGTCAGTCTTCCAGATCAGCAGGTTGACTTAAGTTCGGTTTTTCTGGAGCAGGAATCACCGCTGTCAGTATCCAATTTAAATTCAAAAAATCGATTGCAAGGTTACTTGTTGGTTCCTTCGACCTTCAAAGGGAGCAGTGTCACCCGCTTTGAAAATGTGGTGATCAATGATCCACGGGATGAAGGCGAAATAAGATTCAATCGTGGAACAGCCAGCTTCATTGCTACAGCGGCAGGAGTTGTAGCTAAAGATGTTCGGGCTATTGGTGAGGAAGATGCCATCTTGATGAATGGGTTTGCAACGGCTGCGGGAGAGGCGGCAGCAACCTTGCGGGTTGTTTCGAGCCCTGAGAGGGCACAATCTCATTCGAAAAGAGTGAGGATGGCTTCTGGGAACTTGCTTATGGACTTTCAACCGCTAATTACTCCAGATCGCGCATTTCGTGATATTCGAATTGAAGCTCGTGACGGGACATTGATGATGAACCTCGGTGAGGACCGGTCCTGGGTTCCTTTTTTTGATACCGCGGAAGAAGTCCTAGGTCGCCAGAATACCAACCTTCCTAAATTACCATGAGAATTATTGCCGGTTCAGCAAAGGGGCATCCCCTAAAGGTTCCGCGCGAAGTTTCGCGTCCGACTACGGATCGCGTCCGGGAGTCGGTGTTTGGGATTCTTACGGCTGTGATTTCCAAGGCACGAGTTCTTGATCTTTACGCAGGGTCGGGTGCCCTAGGGATTGAGGCTTTGAGCCGCGGTGGGGCTTCGTGTACTTTTGTGGAGCAGAATCGTGGGGCATGCCGAATCATCGCGGAAAATTTAGAAAAGACGGGATGTGATGATGGAAGAGTCATTCAGCGCGAGGTGGGTGCCTTCCTACGTAGTGAAAGTACGAGTTACGATTTGATTTTTGCTGATCCTCCCTACGCCGATGGATTGAGTGATCCTGCACGTGATTTGATTGCGATCGAAGGCTGGAAGCAATGGTTGTCCGAGGATGGTTTTTTGATCCTAGAGCGTGAAGCGGCCGGAGAACTTCCTGATCCGAAAGAATTGGCATTGGTCCAAAGCAGAGATTATGGCCGGAGTCGAATTACAATTTATCAGTTAAAATCTTGAGATGAGAACTTTGGTGATAATTTTTTGGAGAATTTTCTACCCGCTGGTGGCGCTGGCCGCTGCGCCTTTTTGGATGTTGAAAATGTTGCGTCGCGATGGTTGGGGGAGTGGGTTGCTTGAGCGGATAGGAATCTATCGGAGAGAAGTAGAATTTGAACGGATTGGGGCTGTTTATATCCATGCCGTGAGCGTTGGGGAGGTGCTGCTTGCACTGAAGGTGATCACGGAATGGCGGAAAGAAACGGGCGACCATTTTGTGCTAGTCCCAACCACGGCGACCGGAATGGCGGTAGCCCGTGATAAGTCACCTAAGGATGTGCGGGTGATTTATGCGCCGCTTGATTTTGGCTTCTTGATCCGCCGAGTCATGAAGCGTTTGGAACCCCGGGTAGTGGTGATGGTGGAATCAGAGATTTGGCCGAATCTCATCTATGAAACTCACCGCCTAGGAATTCCGATTGGTTTGATGAATGCTCGACTTTCGCCGCGATCCGGTCGTCGCTTAAAGAAGTTTCAGAGTTTGGTGAGCCCCTTTCTGGAATTGCTAGACTACGTCGGGGTTCCCGAAAAAGAGGACCTTGTCCGATGGCAGTCAATTGGAGTTCGCGAAAAAGCGGCGGTGCTGACCGGGAATGTGAAATTCGATCCGTCGGGCTCGGTTTTGCCAGAGAAGAGGTCGGAATTCTCTGCGATGCTAGAACAATTCCCAAAGAGGCCGGTAGCGATGGCAATCTCAACCTTCCCCGGTGAAGAGGAGTACCTTGATGATGTTTTTAGAGAGTTAGGTTATCAGTCGGTTATTGTGCCCCGGCATGCCGAGCGACGAACAGAGGTTGCCGAAGCTTTAGATGGCAATGTGATTTTAAGAAGTCAATTCCAACAACCTCTGGGCAGTGAATCGTTTGTGATTGATAGCACGGGGGAGTTACGAGACTGGACAGCTCATGCAGATGTCGTGGTCATCGGAAAGAGTTTTTTTGAAGAGGGAGGGCAGAATCCTTCCGAAGCGATTCTCGCCGAAGTGCCAGTCATTTGTGGGCCGAACATGTCAAACTTCGAGCCTTTGGTTACCGAGCTCAAGGAAGCGGGTGGGATTTGTATGGTTTCTTCTCGCGAAGAGTTAGTTTCAACGCTTCGGAAGATACCGATGGGGCAAGTGCAAAGAGCGCGTGTCGTGCTAGAAAAGCATAATGGCGCGATGGGCCGGACGATCTCCCTTTTCCTAGGAGGCAAAACGGCAGCGACTAATTAACGAGATCATTGTATATTTTTTGATAGTCAGCGACGACTCGTTCATCTGAGAAGTCCTCTTTAGATTGTTCCATGATTCGCTTAATTTGGGGATTTTTGTGGTCTGGCGAAAGTTGATAAAACTCCATGGCCTGATCGATTGCCCACCGGAACCCATCGGTCGTGAAATGCTCGAAGAGAAATCCGTTTCCAGTGTTTTCGTGGATGTTGAGGTGCCTGACGGTGTCCTTGAGTCCGCCAGTAGCGTGGGCAATCGGCAGGGATCCATAGCGACATCCAATCATTTGTGGTAGGCCACAAGGTTCGAATGACGATGGCATGAGAACGAAATCCGAGCCTCCGTAACCAAGATGTGAAAGGGATTCGGAGAATGGTTGAACAGCGATACGGTCGGAGATGCCATGATGGGCGACAATTCCCTGGAAGTGTTGCTGGTAAGGACCATCGGCTATCATAACTATTTGTAAACCAAGGTGGTTATAGTCATTAATTAGCTGGAAAAGGATATCAGCAAGGAGCGAACATCCCTTCTGTATAGGATCAAGACGCGAAGGCCAAAAAAGAATTGGAACTGAAGGATCTTCTTTGAGCAGGAGGCGTTTTTGAAGATCCTTCTTAAGTTTGGGTTTGATGGTGTGATGCCGGCGTGGTCCGTATTCTTCTGGGAGATAGGGATCAATTTGGGGGTTAAAAGAGCGATCGGGGGCATTGACGATTCCTGAAGCGACTCCAGCTTCGCGTTTGTGATAGAGTAGATGGCTTAGGTGGGGTGGAATAGTTGGGTGATGACCCATGGCGACTTCGTCAAGGAAGGTTGGGCTGACCACATTGGTGTGGGTCGCTGCCGAGATTCCGCTGGCGAGAAGATCGATAGGGTTGGTCCAGTAGGATTCATCAAAGCTTTCCGGATAGCTTCCAAAGTAAAGTTCGTCCCAAAAGTCTCCGGCTGGAATTCCTGTGTTTTCGAGTTGGGCGAGGGTGGCTTCCTGAGTGTGGATATTGTGAATAGTAAAAAGGGTCGGAATACCGAGTTTCTTGGCCTCAGCGGGGATCAGACCGGTCATCCAATCATTACAATGAATAATGTCGGGTTTAACCCTTGGGATGATATGATTGATGAGGTCACGTTGAAACGCGAGGGCGGACATCAGAAGATCTTCCTTGCAGGCTTGGTAGACTCCACCACGTCGATAGAATTTGCAGTCTTCGGCAAGGTGGATACGGTCCCCGACTGAGATGCGGGTCCGCTTGCCAGGGTGGGTGGCTTGTTCACCACTTTGGAAGAGGTTTCGGTAGTGTGGGATAGCTAGGTGAATGTCCTTTTCGGCTGAACTTAGACCATGAACTAGAAGGGCTGAAACATCAGCGAGTCCGCCTGCTTTGGCTCTTAGCCGTTCGGCATCATCCGAAAGCTTCTTTGAAACGTAAGAAATTTCCGGGGTGATAAAAAGAATACGAGGCCCGGGATCCGAGCGGGTCTTTTTGGTCGTTTTTATTGGCATGGGGCTTTTCCGGGATTTAAGGGGAAGCGGGTTCAATGTTTTGTCTTTCACCCTCCGGAGTTGTCTTTACTAGTCTTTTTAGTCTTGGAAACTGATTTAGGGCTTTAGATTTGATCCTAAGCTTGAAGTTATCGTCTTTTGGATCCGATTCGCTGCACGAATTTTAGTAGCAGGGGGTGTGCCGGGTCTGCCATACCATGCCCATAACCATCAATTTCGAACAAGGTAACCTCCTGATGCCCTGCGACTTTTAGCATTCTAAAGAGATAGGCGTTTTCCTCATAGCGACCGAGAAGTTCTTTTTCGCGATCGCCTGTGATTAGGAGGATCGGAGGGGCGTCTTTCCTGACATGGAAGAGGGGCGCCAGCTCGTCGACGATAGGGCGAGTTGCAGCAATGCCACGCTCCTTTCGAACTGTAAAATGTGTGATGGCGTGCCCGCTGTAAGGAATAAGGCCTGCAATATCATTAGCATCTACTTGGTGACGCTTGAGCCAAGATGAATCAAGCCCGATCATACTCGTGAGATAGCCTCCGGCAGAATGTCCGCTAATGAAGATACGCTTCTGATCTCCACCAAGTTTTCCGATATTTTTCATAACCCAGGCAACTGCGGCAGCTGCGTCGTCAAGGCATTCGGTGACTTTGACTTTAGGGCTCAGCCGGTAGTTGACCGCGACGATGGCATGTCCTTTATTTTGGAGAGCCTTTGGGAAACTTTTTTTTCCCGAAGTTAACCCCCCACCGTGAAACCAGATAATAGTCGCAAAGCCTTTTGATGAAGGGTGATGAATATCTAGGACACATCTTTCACGCTGATACTCGCTGAGGGCTTGGGTGTTTTCACGGTAAGAGATGTCTTTCTTGATTTCGTAATCGATTTCAGCGGCCCAGATTTGAATAGCCGATATGAAGAATAGCAGGGGAATTCGCATCGTGCGAGCGTGTCAAAGATTCGCTGCTGACGCTAGATTAATTGTCTTGGAGGCGACCAAGGTTGATGGATTAGGTTTTGAAGAGTTTTGGATCCGATAGGTCAATTGAAGGTTCAGCGAAGCGGAGGGTGGGAAGTAAAGAAAGGAGATCCGATTCTTTGCGAAAACAGCTAAGTTGCCACCGTGGCGATGGTGATTAAGAAGAGCAACTTTTGCGTAGGCAAAGCGCGTATTCGTTGATTGGGATCTTTAGGGTCCGCTGACTCGAATCCGGTAAAATTTTCTTTCACCAGATGTTTGATCAGTCGTGCGACTCGTTGAGGCACCTGCCGTGACTGAATCGTGGAGGCTCCAGTTGCCGGCCAGATCAGAGCTCGACTCAACAAGGTAGGTTTTTCCGGTGACTGAAGCCCAGGTGATTTCGATCACGTCTGGAGTATCACTTGGTCCAACCGATAGAATACGGAAGTAATCTGAGGTGTCTAAGGGGTTGGTTCCTGCAATCGTCTCGGCGCCGTCAGAAGATCCGTCGGCATCAGTATCAAACAAGTTGGGATTGGTACCCAATGCGTTTTCTCGGATGTTACTGAGTCCGTCGCCATCTTGATCGGTGGCTTTGGAAAATCCGGGGCTTCCCCCGGTATATGCAGAGGCACGCCAATTCAGCGGGTCATTATAATTTCCCTCCGTATCAATGACTTCCAAGGATGGGCCGGTGCCATCCGCAGCAAGGGGCCAAGGAGCATTGTCGTCGTATGAAAAATTGTGAATGGTGTTGCCGAATGGATCCCGTAGTTCGATCGTTTCGCCACCGTTTGAGAGCGCACCAGAAGCCCAGCTTCCTACGATGGGAATGTGATTTCCGTAGCGAGCACGAAATACTGATTCGTCAGAAACGATTACTGCATATTGTCCCGGAGCCAACGTGACGTCTGCAAAGCTAAAGGCGGCGAAGGGTTGGGTGTCATCAAAGGAAGCACCATCAAGAGCGAGCGGCGTCGAGCCGGTATTTTGAATTTCGATAAATTCGTCGGGCGAGCCTCCAATCGGATGATACATGATCTCGGTAATCCTGAGATTTTCGAGAGTTGGGCTACTGATACTTGGGTCTACGAGGAGAGAGTCATCGAATTCCACGCGGAGGGCCTGCGGGGTATCGGTGGACGCAAAAATTCCGGCTTGCGAGGTGGTGATATTTCCAGAGGAACTTCCGAGAGTTTCCCAGACACCAGGCTCGTTGCGATACTGTAGATCGATTCCTGTAGATTTTTTAAAGATCCTTACAACCGCGTCTTTTCCTGTCCAACCGATTGAGCCAAGAACCGTTGTGCTTGAGGTTGTGATCTTTTTGGCACGCAGCAAATCACCGTCTTCCATGCCAACCGTGAAACGCACAGGTGAGCCGTTTTCTTCCCCATCCACGATGATGCCAGTGTAAAAATCACCCTGCTGCACGGATGTTAGAGTTATTTCGGAAGCAAAGGACCATACGCCTGCCGGGGTTTCCCGCCACATTCGAGGGTGATTTGGCGAGTTTAGCTTTAGCGGTTTGGCTGGGTTTGTTTCTAACTTAACGGCGAGACGATTTGGCGTTTCATCAAAGCTGTAAGAAGAAGAAGGTGCGGTTCCATCCTTGATTGTAAGATCTTCTGTAGTCCAAATTTTCTGCAGGGTTTCTTGGTTAAATGGATCCCATCCGCTGTTGGCGTAAGCGACGATTTCTCGAACCACTTGGGTCGTTTTTCCGTTCTGGTCGGTTGCCTTAATTGTTAATGGGTAATGTCCGGGGTCCTGAAAGATCATGGAAGCGCTGGATGGAGTTGGGTTGCTGATGCTCAATCCTGCTGGGAGTTGGAATGAGAAATCGAGGCTAGTTCCCTCGGGGTCATAGCTCTCGTCTCCATCTACCTCGAAAGTGGTATTGATTGGGATGCGGAACGATCCAGGATCGGCATCGAGAACTAGAACGGGTGCAGCGTTACCACCTTTGTTTACGGTGAAGTTCTCGGTGCCACTGACGTTACCTTCTTGGTCGACCGATTGGACCTCAAGAACATTGGCGCCCTGCCGCAGTTGAATCCCGCTTAGGGTCCAAGCTGTTGTATTAGTAAATTGGTAGTTAACCCAAGGTTGCCCGGTTACACGGATTGCAAAAACATCTGCGCCACTTCTGCCTTGTAGTGAAACCGTATCGTTAGAGGTGGAGAGGGAAGAGCCGTTTCCAGAGGTGACATTGAAGTCGGTGTTAAGAGCGCTACCAATCGTAGAATTAGCTTTAGAAAGGCGATTTTGATTCCAAGAATTATAGGTTGATTCGTTACTCGAGTAGGAGGTGGAAGCATCTTCCTCACAACGAAACCAAGCGGCAAGTCGGGTTGAGTTAGCGGTGTATTTTTGGACCATTTCGTTGAGGTAATGATTCACCCTTTGCTTGATGTAGGGCTTTTCAAAAAAGTTACGAACACCGGAGAGGTTACCAATGAAGTCTGCATTGGAGCTACCGAAGGTTAGGTCTGAGTCCCATTGAATTAGCATCCATTTGCCGTCGGTGACTCGACGTAGGAAGTATCCGTTTTTACCACGATTCCGAGTGAGGGTGTCCCAGTCGTCACACCAACCACGAACTACTGCGTTGGCAGCCATCATATCGATATCGGCGGTTCTTTCCATTTCTTCACGAGTGAAGTCATTTCTACCAACCATTCTGGTCCAGCTGATGAAGGAAGAGTAGTCGTGTTCAGTTTCGCGAGAACGCTTGATCCATTCAGAGGAATAACGTTCAGGTTCGGTGGTGTTTTTATATTCCCAAGTGGCGTTGCGGTTTTGGCGGCCCCAGCCGTCGTCAAACCACCATTCATCGTCAATACGATAGAGTTCGCCTTTGTGGCCATCTTCCCAATTGCGTTTCAGAAAATCGTTGGCATTGGGTTCTACGTCTTCCCTCAGTGAAGCACTTCCGCCGTTGATGATAACGCGAACAAATTCGTTCTCGTTGGCAGCGTGACCTAGGAGATAGAGCCAGTATCGAATGATCCGATTATGGTAAGCTCGTCCGCCGCCTGCATCGTTGTCGACAGCTCGCTTAGTGTAGCCCCGGAACTTTCGGTCGCCGGGTGGTTTCCACTTCATACGTGAAAAGTCAGCGCTTCCCGATCGAGTCCATGGACTTCCGCTCTTACGCATCTCGCAGTTGTAGATGATATCTTTTTCGTTGCTGATGAAAGTGGCGTTGAAATATTGGTTGGAAAGTTTGGGAAAGTCGTAGTCGAACGTTGCAGAGTCTCCTGTGCCGCCGGAAGCAGAACGGTCGCGGGCCGAGATGATAAAGCGCTGGAGCCGAAGATCGGTCGGGTGATTGGAATTATCTACGACCCACATCGCGGGCTTTTCGGGAGCGAGGGCGGGCTGAATAGACGTTCCGCCGGCTGAAGTGGCTTGAGCGTAAAACTGCACAATGGAGTTGTCGCTTTGATAATTAGTCAGGGTAGCGGTATGGATGCCATCATTTGCAATCTCGTCACCGCCGCTGATGCCATCATCAAACATTGGGCTGCTGTTCCATGTTCCGTTTCCTGCAGTAGTATCGAGACGGTGTCGTAAATTAACGGTATCGGCATTCTGAGCTTCGACGGTGACGCGAACAGGGTCACTTGATCTTGGGATAGGAGGGCTGTGAATGAGGCCTGAAATCGTTGGGGCTGGGTTGTCTAATATTCTGGGATTGGCTGTGCCGGGTGTTCCTAGGTTTTTAGGGACGTTGAGGTGAATTGTACCTCCGAAGGAACGATCCCAAGTTTGCACATTTAAGGTGGGCTTCCCTGAGATCCAGCGGGCCTCGAAGGTAAAGTTTAGGTTATTGTTGTCCTGAATGCTCGTGACATCTATTTCACAGCGGTTCGCTTTCACATCTCCGTGGCCACTAGAGATGAGGTGGAATTCGTCGTTGGTGATTTTGCTGGCGTGGTGGGTTCCCTGACACAGCCACCCGTCATTGGCAGACCCGTTTCTTGCTAAGGCGAGGCCTCCTCCTGGAAGAATGTTGCCACCTCCATTTCGGGAGAGAGAAAGATTTCTCATCGCGATATGGGTGTCTCCAACTGCTTGAAGGTGCAGTTCTTTATAGTCTGAAGCTCCTCCGCGGCGGGTGATTTCTTGGTATTGTTCAGCGATCGTGAATTCTTGAAAAGTTGATTTGTCGCTTTCGTCGGACGCGGTCCAGGCGCTTGCTTTGGAGTTGTCCATGTCGGGATGGCGCAGTTCGAGACTGCTGCCTTGACCTCCGGCCAGCTCCGGCCAATCGCCACCGGTATGGTAGTACACTTCGTCAACTAGGTTGTCCCATGAATCCACAAGACGAAGGAGTTCGCCGCTATTGGCGAGGGAACCAGAAAATTGTCCAACGCTGTTCGGGTAGTTGGTGTAGTCCTCGTTGGCAGGGATGACGAGATAGCTCCTGGGAGGCAGTGAGGTTCCGACAGGAAAGGTGAAGTCGACGCCGTCAGTGAAACGCCATCCAGAAAGATCGATGGTTGATCCCGATTTGTTGAAGAGTTCAATAAATTCGCCATCGCGATGCTCGCTAGGTGGATCGACCATGAGTTCGTTGATGATGATTGAACTTACTCGATTCGGATTGTTAGGTGAGCCCTTAGTTCCAAGTGTACTGGCGTAGAATTCGCCAGAGCCATCGGGATAAGCCGCTGCATAGTTGCGCGGTGATTTAAATGGGATGGCGACCGCATCGATGATCGTTTCACTCCCGCTAATAAGAAATAAGGTGATCTCTTCTCCACTAGCGGTGAAGGCTTCGCTAATTGAAAAAAATCCGTTCGCGGCAATACTGCCGGAAAGAGAGATCTTGTCGGAAAAATCTGGAGAGCTCGCTAAGAAAAGACCTGCCGCGCTAATGGCAGCGGAAGCCGGGTTGTAGAGTTCAATCCAAGTGGTGGTTCCATCTTGGTTAAAAGCGGCTTCATTGATTTTCAAACTGAGGTCTGATGAGCTGCTGGCATTGGGTGCATTTTCGCTGGGTTGTGAAAAGAGGAACCAAGAGGATGATCCGTCGCCTTTCCGTCCGAGAGATCGGCCGTCGAGGGGGATGGCGGCATCAATCGCATTTGCGATGGTTGTTTCGTCAGGCTCGGTAAGATAGACTACGGCATCCCCACCAACTGCGAGACCTGTGGTGGCGTAGCTGATTGCGAAAAGCCCTGAAGGAGGAATAATCTGACCGGCAGGGATCTGATACCGAGTCAGGCTTCCCGGGGAGTCACTGAGATACCATCCGGAGAGGTTGATGGCTGAAGCGCCTGGGTTATAGATTTCCACGAAGCCGTCGGCAGTCGGGAGGACTTCGTTGATGAGTAGGCTAGGGTTTGAGGGAGCGGAAATACTCAATCGAGCACCAAAAACGCAATCGGAGCTTCCGGAATTTGTTTGATGGACCTCGGCGCTGAGGATGTTGCTTCCATCAACAAGTGCAGAGCCGTTGTTTGTAACAACCGCAAGTTCTTCCGAGGCATTTCCGACAGTCCGGGTTGCGGTAGTTTTCCAGCCAGCATCTGCGGTCGTTCCGACTCCACCAAGAGGAACTCCATTTAGATAGAAAAAGACTCCATCATCGGTGATGGAATCAATCGTGATATTAGCCCCTGCGGTGGGACCATTATAGGTGAATTCTTTCCTGAAATAGTAGGTGATGTGGTTGTCTCCGTCGCTGCTGTTGAGGAGTGGTGTTTGAATCCCGGGCGCGGGCAAAGTCGAATTTTCAAAACCATAGAGTCCGCCGTCGTTGTCGGCATCGTTTTCGCGGGTCCATCCAGCATGGGAGAACGTGTAATTGGGAAGGTCCCAGTCGGAGCCGAGATCGAGGTTTTGGTCATTAAAATCCCAGGTGTCTCCGTAGTTCACGAAGGGGATTCCGATGCTGAGATTAACTTCAGGGTTGGGAAAAGGCTCTTCGGCGCTCAGTGGGGTCGAGAATCCAGGAGTTGGAGGCGCAGAAGTCCAAACCTGGTAGTCGTCGATAGCGAAGCTGTCATCTCCAAGAATGAGGCTGTGACCGGCGCCATCCGGTGCCAATGGCCAAGGATACCGGTCTTCATATCGGAAGCTGCAGCGGATGGTTCCATTTTTATCTGCGAGGGTCACGCGCTCGCCTCCGTTACTCAGGCTTCCGGACCAAGGACCGAAAACGCGAATTGAATTTGGGACATTGTAAACAGCCCGGAAGGTTGCGGGATCGGTGTCGCAGAGAATGATGCGTTCGAAGGCTTTCAAAAAAGAATCAAGTGCGGGCCCTGAGGCGAAATCTGGAAAGGTAAATGACGCGCCCTCGCTTAATTCCCACTGTGCGATGTCAAACGGGGTGGCAGTAAGATTCTGGACCTCGATGAATTCATGACCTCCAGCTGGAGGATGATACATGACTTCACTAAAAACAATTTGTTCAGCGTGAGCCATAGGTGTCAGCAAAATGAGGCTGATAAAGAGCTGCTTGAAAACCTTCATAAGTTGTTCTGGGTAGGATCGCTGCCGAAATGTCGGGAGGACTAGTGATTGTCCATACATGCGCATTTTTTCAAGAGCTAAAGAACGGTTCTAGGTATTCTTATAAAAAGGCAACCACAACCCAGATTTAGCCAAGGGTTAATTATTCTGAAAAAAGAGATTAGGAACTTATGAAAATTCCTAGCGTGGATCCTCCTTCTTTGACGTCTTAGCAATTTTTCCGGCGACCCGAACTGAAGGATTTTCACTTGTGGGTCTTACAGGAGCGTGCGGGTGATCTACGAAATAAAGCTACAATCTAATCACTGCTCTCTTTGTGGAGAATTTCCTGATAGAAATTCACCAAAGATTTAGCTTCGCGCTGAATCGTGTAGTGCATTTCCACGTGCTCCCGTCCAGCGCTTCCCATTTTTTCGAGATCTGCATCGAGGAGTTTTTCTAGGCTTGCTTGAGTTGCTTTTAGATCATCGACAGGAACCGTAAAACCGTGAAGTCCGTCGGTGATTATGTCCTGCCAGGCTCCTGCGTGTGATGCTAAGACCGCGCAGCCACTTGCCATAGCCTCTGGGACGGTCAGGCCGAATCCTTCGTTTCGAGAGAGAGCTGCGACAATTGACATCCCTTGAAAAAGACCAGGCAGCGCGGTGCTGGGCTGTTTCCCATGAAAAATGATCCTTTTGGAAAGTCCGGCTCTCTCAATTTTCGCCTGAAGTCGGTTTTGGTAATCACAAAACTTCGGGGTGGTTTCTCCAACGATGATGACGGTGGGGTTAGAATTTTTTTTGAGCACGTGAATGGCGGTATCAACGAGGACATCAATTCCTTTGGAGGGGCGGACGCGGCCAAAGATTCCAATTCCAAAATCACCTGGGAACCCGAGGGATTTCCAGGCTTTTTCTTTGTCGACCGGAGGTTGGTAGCGTTCTAAATCGATACCATGCGGGATCACGATATTAGCAGGAGTTTCTAGGTAGGAATTCGCAGCCGAACACGTCGTGATGATACCGTCCATCTGCGATATTAACCAGCGGGTGAATCGGGTGTGGTGGCGTTGAGCGGTCGAGGTGAAAATGATTTTAATTTTCGCGCCAAGTTTGCGGGCGGCAAGAGCCTGAATCATTTCATCGTTCCGGCGAGCGTGAAAAATTCGGGTTTTGTCTCTGAGTGAAACGAGCTCCCAGAATCGAATGGTCGGAGTGCCGGATGGAAGGTGGTGGTGGCCCATGACGGCAAGCGGCATGAGTTTTTGGACTTCTGGAAGCGTTTGGAGCATTGTCGAAGTGACGCCAGAAAAGCGTTTGTTCGAGTTCCCGAGAATGAGCTGAGGAACTTCCATCTAATCGAGCTCGGTAGGGTCGTGCGATCGTGGAGCAAGGCACAATCCGATAGTTCCGATGAGAAGCAGGTAGCTTGCAAGGAGCTCAAGATAGGCCTCGACGGTTTGAGGGACATCGGGGTGATAGTTTTCTCCGAGGGATGCTTTCCAGAGTAGGGAGGTGCCTAGAAAACGAGCGAGCACAAAGATGAGCATGAAGGCAGAGGCGAAGAACCCCGCAGCTGGCCGTGATACAAATTCATTGATGAATTCGCCGAGGTGTTTTCGATGGTTTTTAAATTTGATAAGCGCGTAAATCCCAAGTGGGATAAAAAACCATTCGACCGCGAAGTGGGTAGTGCGTTCGATCAAATCATCTCCTTCTCCGAGGGCGGAGCTAAGTGTGACGGCACCCATGATTTGGTAGAATGGTCCAACTTTCCCTGCCGGATGGGCCGCTCCAAACCAGAAGGCTGAAGTTGTTAGGAGGAGAACCAGTTGCAGGCCCTCGACTATACCTTCTTCAGTGGGGAGATTTGGTTTGTCAGGCAACCACGCTGGAAAAAGGATCGCAAAAGAACCGGCGAGAACGAGAGCCGTCGAAACGAGCGCTTGTTTCCAAGTTTTTTCAGGTGCTTCTTTCACGCAGTGCTAATCTCGCTGATGGGAGCAGTGGTGGCAAGGTTATCGTTTCAGTTCTCAGTTAGTAATCAACCGAGAGTAAGGTGAGTCCATCGGGTGGTGCGCAAAGGGGCGATTTTTTGCCACTTGGTAAGTTGACTAGCTTATGAAGATCGTCTTGCCGAAGGTAACCTTGTGCGGCTTGCACTGCTCCTCCAGTAAGGAGACGGACCATTTTATAAAGGAAGCCATTCCCAGTGAAGGTGATTAAGTAACCTTCATTGATTTGCTCGAAATCAGCGCGAGCGATTTCGCGGACATAGTCTGTTTCTTCCGTTTCGTTACCGCGGTTTGCAGCAAAAGCGCGAAAATCATGGGTCCCTTGGTAAAATGACAGGGCCTCCTCGAGATCGACCGGATTGAGTTGTCTCGGGAGATGCCAGGCGCGTTTTGCGAGGAAGGGGGGGAGAATGGGGGAGAGGCAAAGTCGATAGGTATAAGTCTTTAAGCGGGCCGAGAAACGGGCATGGAAGTCATCAGGAGCCTCTTCGCACTCCATGATTCGGATTTCGGGAGGGAGCTTTGTATTGAGCGCTGGGACCCAATTAAAGGGGTTCATAGTCAGGTGATCTGGCGCATCAAAATGTGCCACCTGTCCAAGCGCGTGAACCCCGGCATCGGTCCGTCCGGAGCAAT
>Ga0213868_10000351_pt1 | contig 43471 bp, 34 predicted proteins | sample PICome_9_FD_160087 | JGI IMG/M metagenome (GOLD analysis project Ga0213868, IMG submission 160087) | Coastal seawater microbial communities near Pivers Island, North Carolina, United States - PICO127 | ecosystem: Environmental > Aquatic > Marine > Coastal | place: USA: North Carolina...
TCGGTTCACGATGGACTCATGTTATCCGTTTCATGTTGAAGTTGAAGGCTCCCGCCAGCTTACGTATTTGAAAGAAAACTCCTGACTACCCCGAGCCCCACGTTTTTGTATTTTCCAAAAGAGAAAAAAAGAAAAAACATCACATAACTTCAACTTATCACCACCCTCATCGATCCCGATGGCCGCCTCAATCCAATCTACTGTTCTACCCCTCGACACCTCTACAACTATTGGTACAGTTGCTAGGAAGAGGCGGCGCCAGATTCTTGAATCTCAGCGGAGCCCAAAATCTGAGATTCATGGAGATTTGTCTGTCCCGGAAGCAAAAAAGATGTGCATTCTCGATGCCCCTGAAAATGATGCTCTTCTCTCAGTGTCCCCCGATGACATTGTGAGTTCGTTTCTCACGTTTCCCCGTAAGATCAGCGATGCTGCCAACGTTTCAGAGGATACCGGATCTGACGACGATGAGGCCATGTCTTCTACTTCAAGTACCGGATCCAGCATGAAACCCAAGAGACCACAGATGCGTTACGAGCCTGACGTGCCAATGTCCAAGGAAGCGGCTGCAGCTTGGCGGAGAGAGCAACGCAGAAAGAGAAATCGTGAGTCAGCTGCAGCATCTCGCCAACGTCAACGTGATCGTATCACTGAATTGGAAGCAGAAGTAGATGATTGGAAAGAAAAATTCGATGCAGCCGTTGAGCGACTTCGTAAATTGGAAACGCTAAGCGGTGTCGAACCCCTTGATCTTGAAGCATGTGGTATTGCCACAAGAACAGAAGGCATTAATTCAAGCGTGGAGCCACCATCGGATCATTGCTCTGTCCCTCTCGAGACCTTTTCTGACGCGTTGCATCTACCTGGTGACAAGGATACGGAACTCCTCGATAGCCTCGATTTAGTCCAATTAGAAGAGAATGAACAGCACTTAAATGAGAAGATCTCTCGACCAGCATAGTCGAAATCGTCCCCCCCCCCACCATTTGTCTAACGATTAGACATTTTAAGTTCTAACTTGGGTTCCCAATGAATGTCCCCTTACGGTCCTTAACATCTCATACAGCATGATCTCACATGTCTTTACGACGTGGTCATCTGTTCTAATATATGCAGTCCCAAAGACTTGCATTTGACCGTAAGAACATTCGAAAGATCCCTAGTTAGAACTTCTGTCTATCGTTCTGACTTGGCGAACGGACTCCTTTGAGTCACTAGTAGCCACTTAAGATCACATTCCTGCAGTGAAGATCACTGGTGCAAATCATTCTCTTTCTTTTGCGGCTAATCTTGTCGACGACATAATTCCTGACTCTTGTCCATCCATGTTTTTGCCAACGGTTCTCTCGTCCTCAGATGTTCTCCCAGCTCCAGTTTCCCCTGTTGCCAAGAACGAACACTTGGAGGATATTGAGCGCATGTCAGATGAAGAGCTTGAGTTTGACGAGTTCCTCATGGATGCCGCTGAATGGCTTTAAGCTACTGAAATCCTGTCTTCTTATATTAGTTTCTGTATTCATGATTTATAATCGAAAGAGGTGAATTTATGAAGTTTTCATCACCACACATCAGTGCGTTAAAACATTAAACCTTATAAAATACATATTTTAGCGTTACTACATGAAGTTGATCATAGACAAAGTAGTCGCGCACCGTTCCAGTTGTTTTGAACTTGACGTTACCGCAAAGAAATAACAATTCATATGATATCAGAAAGTATTAATTACATTCAACTAAACATAATTACTCTAGAGTATAGTTTACGCAGTGATGACACTACTTAAAAAATATTCGATATTGCAGTAATCTATATTCAGCGAGATAAAAACATTGAAAAGCTCCATTTTGGCAGTTTTCCCTATTTCATCATTCTTACTCCATAAATTTCACTGAAAACTGTTTACTTGCAATATCAAGCATTGGTGTCCATACACCTTGAACACTAGGTGTTTGTGTTCGTACAGGTTTGGTGATTTTTGTGATTTTCCTACCCGAACTGTTGTTAAGCATTTCAACAACTGAATTAATCCTTTCAATAGGTTCGTTTTTCACGCATACTTGTTTACTACTTCCTGTCAGATATTCAGCCATGATATATGGGTGTTTTCCATTGCGTAGTTGTGCAATTACTTCAACAGTAGGATTTTGTTGTGCGAATTGGATTATATTTCCTCTGGAGATGTAGTCACGGACTGATGATGAAGACCCTCCATGTTCGCAAAAAAACACTTTCAACTTAGTCAATTGTTTTATTCCTCTGGTAGCCATTTCAAGAGAGCTGGTGGATTTTTAATTAAGGTGCTTGATTATGAGATTTAGACAATTCAAAATGTTTGAATTACTCTCTTTTCATCAACAGCATCTAGAGCAAGCATCAAGCATGAGAGCCACAAAAAATTGGCGGGAAGTGTTTATGAAACCGAAACGGAGAGCAAAAACACGTATTTTGAGATTGAAAATCTCTTTAACTGTTGCACAAACACATACAACGCATACAACACATACAACACTTACACCATACACTATACCCAAGCACTTTAGTTTAACGAGTACTTATATGCATAATCGTTACGGATACAACCTTCGGTGACAGGTGAAAACATGAATAACGAAGATGGACGTCCTCCGATCTCCATAATCACAACTGCCTCGTCTACTTCTGGTAATAAAACAAAAATGGAGGCACCTTTGATTCTGAAAAAGAAATCTCCACCACAATCAGTCCCTGAAGTGACAAATTCTTCTGATTTTTCTAATGTACAAAACACAGAAACAGTTCGAAACTCAAAAGGTCCTGATAAAGAAGTAGATTCTGCACTACTCGCAGCACTAAGAGACAATCGTGAACGTATTGCATTGCTTCGATTAGAACAAGCAATGATTGAGTTCATGCATGACAAGTCTTGCGAATTTATGGATGTTGGAGGTCCGTTTAACTCCATCGTTGTTAAGGGACCTGACAATGGTATTGGCGAAGAAAAACTTTCTGCGAATTTTGATAGCGGTCTCAGACAAACATCGTTTCAAAGGCTGTGTTTGCATCGGTTAGCTGATAGGTTTAATATCGCCAGAGATCAGGGATTTACCTCTCCTATGAATAATTATGGTCTTATTCGGTTGTTAAAAACGAAGGAATCAAGAATTCCAAAGTTAAAACTGATTGGAATCGACTTGGTTCAGTACGATTCACAAACATCACCTCAAGATATTGACAATGGACTAACGGACCGCCTTTCTGCGGTAAGCTTACAAAATAATCACGGTAAAAAGTCTAGAAAGAAGAAAGTGGAAAAAGTTATGATTATGAAGCGGAGTTCTTCGAGTAGTTTGACTGGTGGCAATAAGAATGAAAAGACTACGAAAGGTACAGATAAAACAAAAAGAAGAGGAAAGGATTTAAGTGACAAAGAAAAGGCGTATGCAGAAGCTAGAGCAAGAATATTTGCTACTGAGTCTTCTCCAACAAAGGATGGCTGTGACCATGCTCTACATTCCGAAGAAAACACCGATTCAGAGACAAACCTTAATTCTACAAGTCATAGTTTGAATTCGTCGCCACCCGAAAAAGATGATCCTCTTCAGCAGAGCAATACCGCATCAGCAGCGACCAGCAAAGCGACGTGGAGAAATCGCGAGCAAGAAGCAAGCGATCCAGATTTCCGTCGAAGGCATCATCCAATAGTGATGGTCCAACCTTTTCCCATGTATGCTCAACATGACGGCTCTTCGCAGTATATTCAACATCAATACGGATATAATTATTATGGCTACACGGGTGAAGGGTTACAATCGCCTGGGGATGTAGGAAATAAGCAAACGGAAAGCTCGGATTACTCAAAACCTGAATATCAAAACATCCACGAAAATGAGGAAACTGAAATCAACACGAACGATGGTCGACCAGCCATTAACTTATCACCTGAGGAATTTCCAGCTCTTGGTTAAAGCTTAAACATCTAAGCAACTGAGTCTGTTATTTTCATGTTTTACATTTTCTATTTTCCCTGTTGAGTGTGTATCTACGCAGTATCTACTTATGTGTGACAAATGACAAAGGACAACAAGCCACAACTGCTAATGGGCTCATGACCTTAGGAGATCAGCACCAGCACCACGCACCACGCGGCGAAAGGTAGAAATGCAACAACTGGACTGGGGACTGGGGAGAAAAACAGAGGACAGAGGAAATAAACTTCATCCTCTTCCTGTACTTTAACATCGACATTCATCTTCGTAACTGAACGGAATACAAATAAATCTATCGGATCGCATGAAGAAGATACTGCAGTATCAAGTATTTACACTTTACATCAGCCTGATGGTGGCCTTATGGGTTGTATTGAAGGAAGAAACGGAAAGTACCGTCGTGCAATATGCCCCCTTTTGGCTGGTGATTGCAATGTCCTTATGGGCAGTGTTTTCGATACTGCGAGGAGTGGCTTATTTAGAGAATTCTCCGAATGCTGCAGCTGAGATCGAAAAAGACGTGGGAGAAGCTAGGGCGGTGATGAAAAAAAGAGGGATAATATCTTGAATTTTCATGAAATGAAACAAACAAAACGTGATCGCAACGTTAAAAACAACCCGTGTAATTTTCTCAGAGAGATATTAGTCTATCGCTCGTAAGGAAACGTAATGAAATAGCGCCTCATGAAGATTTCTTGGGATTGTGCGAGCTTGAAACCTCGTGTAATCGATTGATTCTGCACATAAGTAAACATCAAAATTATAAGTACCATTATTATTTCATTATGCATCAATCACATTCACATTTCAACAATGAAAACGATCTTAACACCATTACATAAGACTTCTCGTACACATATACCTAAAGTACTATCATTCCCGTTTCTTTCGAAGTCTAAAGTGAAACAAAACTACAACCAAACACCGAACCGTCACAACGAGTCACGAATACATGATTGATATCAATTATATTCCATTGTAAGTACTGGACCGACGATAATACCGAACATGTCAAATTATGGGCAAGTTAAGAATAGAGCTCCTGCTCCAATCCAAATATCCGCAGAGCAAATCATTCGTGAGGCAGCGGATCGCCAAGAACCGCACGTTCTCGATCCCGTTACCAAGATTCACGATGCCGAAGAATATCAGTCGTACCTTAGCTCAAGAAGGAAACACTTCGAAGACAACATCCGATACAGACGTGAGCATATTGGAAACTGGGTCAAGTATGCTCGCTTTGAGGAGGAGAATAAGGAGTTTGAAAGGGCTAGGAGCGTGTTCGAGCGTTCTCTGGAGGTAGATCACCGATCAGCCGAATTATGGCTCAGGTACGCGGAATTTGAAATGAGAAATGAATTTATCAACCGCGCTAGAAATGTTCTTGATCGAGCAGTGCAAATTCTACCACGGGTAGATTTCCTTTGGTACAAATACGCATACATGGAAGAAATGGTAGGAGATGCGGAAAAATGCCGAGAGGTTTTTGAACGATGGATGAGCTGGGCTCCAGATGAAGGTGCATGGTTGAGTTATGCTAGGTTCGAAGTACGATTTGTAAAGGCATCAGTTTCAGAAGGTCAGCAATGTGACATGAGTAAAGCTACGGATGTTATGAAACGTTATGTAAATGAATACCCATGTGCAAAATCGTTCTTGAAATTGGCCAAATGGGCTGAGTACGAGGCAAAGGATATAGATTTAGCTCGTCGAGTATTCGAAAGTTGTTTGACGGATCTTGAGCCCGAAGAAGCGAGACAGGCAAGAGTTTTCAAACAATTTGCTTCATTTGAAGAGAGACAAGGTGAATATGAGCGAGCTAGAGTAATATACCAACATGCTCTTAAGTTACTGAAACTGGGAGAACATCACCATGCAGAAGATTTGATGAATGATGAGATCACTGACAATGAACGATACCGACGCGATGAACTTTATAAGTCCTATGTCTCATTCGAGAAGAAACACGGACAAAAGGAAGGTATAGAGAATGTTATCTTGACCAAACAAAGAACTGAATACAATAAAAAATTGTCCGCCGATCCCCTTGACTACGACGCATGGTTTGAATATGCCAAATTAGAAGAGGATCATGGTGATTCTCATGCAGTGAGAGATGTATACGAACGAGCAGTTGCTAATGTTCCTCCTGCACAAGAAAAACAGTACTGGAAGCGATATATTTATTTATGGATCTATTACGCAATTTACGAGGAACTGACTATGGGAGATCTTGATCGTGCTTCAAAAGTATATGACACATGCTTGAGTATCATTCCACATAAAAAGTTTTCTTTTTCCAAGATATGGATATATGCGGCTAAGTTACATGTACGTAGAATGGACTTGGACTCTGCGCGCAAGCTACTCGGGAAAGCAATTGGATTTTGTGGAAAGGAAAAGATCTTTACTGAGTATATAGCACTCGAATTATCTCTGGGAGAGATTGATCGATGCCGTGCCCTGTACAATAACTATCTAAAAGCCGTGCCTCATAATTGTAAAGCTTGGGCAAAATATGCTGAATTGGAAAGATCTGTTGGGGAGTCCGATAGATGTAGAGCAATTTATGAACTCGCCATATCACAACCAGCTCTTGATATGCCAGAATTATTATGGAAAGGTTATATTGATTTTGAAATTGAAGAAGGCGAAGGCGATAAAGCTAGAGCTCTGTATGAGAGACTTCTCGAACGCACTGGTCATGTTAAGGTCTGGATATCATTTGCCCAGTTTGAAGGAACTGAAATCGGGAAGGGAATTGAAGAGGCCCGGACCATATTCAATAGAGCATTGGAACGTCTCAAAGAGGATGGTCTCAAAGAAGAACGAGTTCTCTTACTGGATGCATGGCGTGTCTTCGAAAAAACGAATGGAGATTCGGCAACTGTTGCTAAAGTCGAGGCCAAGATGCCACGACGTGTCAAGAAGAAGAGAATGCAAACTGATGAAAGCGGAAACGAGCTTGGATGGGAAGAATACTTTGACTATCATTTTCCTGATGATGAAGGAGCTGCGGCAAATAACCTCAAAATTTTGGATATGGCAGCTAAATGGAAGCAAGCTCAGGCCGCCAAAGGTGATACCGACGAAGATGATTCGGATAGTGATTAAATCTTTGACAACAAAAAACATTCACATATACACACCCTTATACTTCGTCTAATGTTTCTAAGATACGTACTTTAAAAATATTATTTTGCAACTGTATCCGTTGAAGTAGCAGGGGGCATACCAATAGTCAAATAGTGCTGTTTAGCTACAGCTGTTTCCTTATCATCCATTTTCCATGCAGACGGAACACCTTTTTCAACTTGTATACGTTTAGGGAGCCTGCTATTCTCAGCTTGATCGACGTATGTCAAACCCGTACAATCTTCTTGCATCTCTAACCCACACATCTGCTCTGCAATACATATGGCCACGGAATTGACAAGATGTGAAGGAACGTTCAAGTCCTTACAAATAGACTGAGCAACAAGAATAGGATTCGACAATCTATCATCATTCAGGTCTATCAAAAACTCGTCCTTAATATTGTATGATTCCTCACGAATGCGTAATTTTATATTCACAAGGTGAGTGTCCTTCTTGTCATACTCTTTGTCCTGGATATCGTCATCCTTGGATTCGTGTAATTTTCTCTTTTTCCCTTCTCTCATCCTCTTCAAATGTTCTGGTTCTTTAACGAAGATTATATCTTTCAATTGTTTTGATATTTGTATTGTGGCATCTTTCACTAAGTTAGGGACTTGGATTAATTTCACCCTTCCAATCTTTTGCAACTTGTTATAGCTTTGGACTTCCATGTCTGAAATCAGCATATTTGCTAAATATTCAGCATTATCTTGAATATTTTTAAGTTTATCTATACTTGAACTATTTTCTGGTAATGGTGACGGTGAAATATATGGAATAGGAAGACAGGATGGATCAATCAGGATAGAATCAATAATTCGCGCTGAACTGTCACTGTTTTATCATAACAAACATGGAACAGTGAGCCAATCAACTGAGTTGATGAAATCAAATAGAAGAGCATAGAATCTTAGATAAACTCACACGGCTGATACATCCAATCGAATGGGATAAAGCATGATTAGTTATGATATCAATGATTTGTTTCAATAGATTGTTCGTTGCGATTTGTTGTTCGTTGTTTGTTGCGCTTGCCGCTTGCCGGTTGCCCAATGGCCTATGGCTCATAACTCATAATCTCTGTTTTTAGGCAGGTGGGATGCTCTGATGGAGTTTCGTTAGGTGCTATTCCACTTCACGTGCGTTGCATGTTGCATTTTCACACGGATATTCTCGTTACCAACCAAAATGCAACACAGCTCCAAAGTATACAATACAGTCGTACGCAACAAAGAAGAAAGGTGTAAGAAAATTGCATCTTATCCCTTATATTGACTGAAACTAGAAAGAATTCACTCACATTCTTCAATTTCAACATTTCATCCTGAACTTGATAAAACCGTGAGAAAGAAACTCTATCGACAAAAAGAAAGGAAACTTTAATAATGATACAGAAGCAACTGTTACTTCTCTTATTTCCATCCGCAACGTTATCATTCACACCGTCATTCCACTCGTATAACGGTCGCACACATCTTCAATCGGCACTTTATGAAGATTTTGAAGAGTTTGAATCCTCATCTTTTAACTCAAACATCAACAAGAATCTGGGCAATAGTCTTAACGATGATTCAACGAAACCATCGTCTTCTGACGACTTTTATGCCTCATTACGAGCTAGACAAGGCTCCGTGAATTCCTCATTTGGAGGAAATTCAAAATCATTTCCATCGTATCGTCCGAAATTGTCAGAAGAAGAACTTCAAACTCGTGACAATTGGAAATCTGCTCAATGTAGCCCTACTATTCGTCTTCATCTAGACGACTGGATCCGAAGGGTTGCGTTGGATACATTCCCTCTAGCAGTATGCGGTAGCTCAGGGGGGAACATTTATTTGGCTGATTTAGATAAGGGTGAAGAGCTGGATTGTATTACAGCTGTTCACGAGGCTCACATTGAAGATGAACAAGTCAATGAGGCCATGTCAAAATTATTCGGTAAATATGATGGAGGAGGGGTAATTGCTGTTGCTGTTAATGGAGATATTGTAGTAAGTTCGGGAAGAGAAGGAGGAGTTCATGTCTTCCATATTGATGGAGAAGAACAGAGTTATTATAAAGGAAGTAGAGGAGGGAGTGCCAAAACGACGGTTGTAAGCTTAAGGAGCGAAGGCAAGATTCGTCCTTTAGACTCTACACTCGTGACTTCTCTAGCATTTGACAAGGATGGTTTACTATGGACTGCTGGATATGATGGCTTTGTACGTGCATTTGAGTATGATAGCAAGGATATTCCTTTAGTTTTACAGAGGGAACCCTTTTATGAGTTCGATCTTGGCGCAGAAGTATTGAGTGTTACTGTTAACAACGAAATTGGTTGCGGTGTCGCTACTACAACATCTGGAACTGTATTCCTTTTTTCTCTAGATGAGGGGGAAGTCATTGGTGAATGGACTCCTTTCGGTAAGGGTATTGGGAAGCGAAAACGTGAATACGCAAGGTCGGCAATGATTCATAAGAATGATGATCAATCGGATACTCAAGATGCTGTATGGTCTGTTTTCTGCGGCGGATCAGAAGGAAGCCTCTATCAACGAAAATTAAATGTTGACCGAATTGGCTACATAGATGAGCGCAAACCTTTTGCCAAAGATGAAGCCTTGAGGGGAAGGTTACGACCAAGTCACAGTGACGCTATATTAGACCTAGCATCTCCCGCAACGGGGATTATTCTCTCTGGATCCCAAGATGGAACAATTCGAGTGTGGGATACTTCTTATTACAAAAATGAAGACCTTGATACTGGTGTCATCATTAGCGTTGATGATGGTAAAGAAGACGACGAGGCCGAATACGACGATGTTGGTGGAGTTGACAGAAGACCAAAATGTATGTACGCCCTAAGCGGATATAAAGTTTGGCTTGGATCGGTTCTTACTGACGGAAAGCGCCTGATTTCCGACGGAGCAGATAATACTATTATTGTTCATAACTTTTCTGGCGAAGATGATGCGACAGAAGGATATTTCTTGGAAGACGATGATATGGAAGACTTCAGTTTTGATTAAGGGAATATACCAATACTATCCTTTCTTATGAGTGAAATTGATTAGTTTAGCCATTTACACATAGCACATGTACATCAGTAGACAACAAAAGTAGTAATAGTCCTAAGGAGTTTTTAAATAAAAAATCAGCATTTCGAATCCGACCAGCGAATTCAGTATCCTTTGATTTTGCTGAATTGATCTTCCTTTGCATCGTGAATATGTTTGATACCTTTCGTTTGAGCTAATTCTATTTGCTTTTGTCTTTCTTGAAATCGTATCTTTTGTTCTTGAGTTGCGCTCTCTTTGCAATGCTTGCAACTAATTCCCTTCACATAATCCTCTCTCTCCATGTCAGCCTTAGTAATCGGCCTTCGACATGCGTGACAAGCGGAGTAAGTAGAAGAAGGTTGCAGGCCATGAGTAACAGCAACGCGTTGATCAAAAACAAAGCATTCGCCTTTCCATTTACTTTTATTTTCATCCGGATGAGAATCGAGATAGGCCAATACTCCGCCATCGAGATGGTATATAGGTATGTCAGGAGGAAATACTTTTGCAGCGATCGTGTAGCTTGTTGATTTCTCGCATCTAATGCCTCCAGTACAGAACATCGCTACGGCTTTTGGTCTCTTTTTGACGATTGGCATTTCATTATCAGGAACAGGATCAAGATTACGAGCATTGATATTATCAAAATGAATGGAGCGCTCTCTCTCGAAGTCTAGATTGACATTTGAACAATTCAACACACATCGTTCATTAGGACCGCTAGAATTATTTTCAGCTGCTTCACAAGCTTTCGCAAATCGATGCAACCAGTCAGGGAATTGTCGAAAGTTGTCTGTGTTTGGAGAGATAGCATTCTGAAAAGATCCAATTTCAAATTCATATTTATTTCTTGTATCAATCACCACTACATCAGGATCGTCCAAGAGATCATCCCATTCTTTCCCTGCTTTGACATAGTTTCCAACAATTTTGCAAGGATCCACGGCACACTTCACCATTTCTCCAACTGGCTCGAGATCTTCATTAGGACCATCATTATCTCCCCCAATAGTCACAATTTCCCTCTTTAACTTGATTTTTAATCTATGAAAGATAAAACTGTCAACAAAACTAAGCCTTGTTCGCAAGCCCATAAAATATCTGTGATTCTGAAGATAATCTACGACTACATCACCTTCATTTGAATCTGGGTAACAGATTGTCCCATTTATTCCTTCTGAAGCCAAAAGGATTGTCCCTCGAGCTTCCGCATTTCGCAGTTTTTCTTCGACCTCTTTCTGCAGTCCCTCTAGTTCATCTTTTGGAATCTGTACAAACTTGTACAGTGCAAGCACTTTGACTCTACAAGGATTACTCATGGTTTAATGAGAAACGCGAAGCAAAGTTTTAGTAGTCGTTTTTTTCTTCTTGAGAGAAAAATGAGTGGTCGATGGCAATTCCGTCGTCATCAACAATCAAAACAAAGGGCTTCATTTTTCTTCTCGCATCTCATCGGCATTTCTTGCTTTCTCACTTTTTGAACGAAAGGCGAAAGGTAACCAACACATCTCTCTCTAGAGCCACTTCACTGAACTTGTTGGTATTTATTTTCCAGCTAACGTTTTAACGAAATGATTTCTAGCTGTCGCATCGGCTTCGCTTCTCTGAGACAAAAATATGTCCATTCAGCAAAAAGTATTGCTCCTATCAAAAATGTCAAGCCCATATCTACTGCTACTTCTAAGATAATGGCAAGATCGGCTGGAGCTGGCTATGGAAATGTCAAAGACAAAATGCTTTCTTCTAGTCTAGAAGAATCGGTCAATATGTTTCGACCAATCAAACAGGTATGATTGTTTTACGTATTATCAAAAAAATGTTTGTTTTGGTTACTCATGATTTACGATTGCAACTAAATATCATTTTTTCTAAATTCGTTCGCTGAAACTCATTTCATGACACAGCCACATACAGTGTCTGTGATTGGAGCACCAATGACTTTTGGGCAACCTTATTCAGGAACTGATCGTGGACCTCAACTACTGCGTGATGCAGGTCTTTTGGAGAATTTAGCATCTATTGGGTGGAGGGTCGCAGATAAGGGTGATTTAGACTTTGGTAGCATTGGAGATAGAATCAGCAAAGATGGTTACATTCCCTCACAAAAAGCTAAAAATTCACAAATTGTTGGTGCTGGATGTAAGCTATTGAGTGATACAGTAATTGAGGCAATCCATGAAAATACTTTCCCGTTGATCTTGGGAGGAGATCACTCAATTGGCGCTGGTTCCGTTTCCGGTCTTCTAAAGTCAAGACCTAACACTGGCGTTATTTGGGTTGATGCACACGCAGATTTGAATATCCCAGATATGAGTGAGAGTGGCAATATGCATGGTATGCCGGTTGGATTGCTGATGAAAGGCATTGGATTTGAAGCATCGACAATCCCTGGCTTTGAATGGCTCGGAAGTCCTGACATGATTAACGCAAGATTATCTCCTGATTCAATTGTATATATTGGTCTTCGGGATGTGGATGCATTTGAGCGAGAAAAGTTGCGTGAGTTGAAGATCAAAACGTTCACTATGTATGATGTCGACAATTATGGAATTGGAAAAGTGATGGAAATGACATTAAACCACTTACTCGAAAAAGATCCTAATCGTCCTATTCACTTGAGCTACGACATAGATGCTTGTGATCCTGCCTTCGCTCCTGCCACTGGAACTGCTGTGAGAGGAGGATTGACTTATCGAGAAGCTCATTTTATAGCAGAAGCTACTGCTAGAAGTGGACAGCTAGCAAGTGCGGAGATTGTTGAGTTCAATCCAATGCTGAGTGATGGTGACGGTATGGAAGATACTTTGAGTCTCTCTGCAGGATTGATCACTTCCATTATGGGAAAAAGTATAATTTAACAACGCAATAGTATTATGCTTGTAGATCTTTTGATTTAACGCGTGAAAACAATTTTTAAAAATATGATCATTTTACACTGCCACTGAGAACTAACATGGTATTTTTGTTTCAACTTCTCTTTTTGTTCTGTTGTCTCCCAACTCCCAACCAGCCTTCCCGACGCCCGACGTTCACAATCTATCCATCTCTCGTTACACTGATTAGAATAGAGTGAAAGGGAAAACAAACATAAATCGACAATAAATAAAAAATAATGCAGGTACGTTGAATTTGGTCGGAGTAAACAAAGAGAATATCAGAATAGAAGTGAAATGCGCTTCTGTTTCATCTCCCCAGTTTTCTAACAAATGCTTCTATTGCCCACGAACACAGATCTTCATCAAAACTCTTACTGGACGCAAACAGCCCTTTAATTTCGAGCCGGAGAATCAAGTTCTGGCTGTAAAACAGGCCCTTCAAGAGAAGGAGGGCATTCAAGTCGAACAGATTCGATTAATCTATTCTGGTAAACAGCTGTGAGTATGAAGATAATCAAACACTTTATACTTCTTCGTTGTAATCCATTTCAACCAATTCTAATTATTTTTTACTTTATTATAACAGCGCCGATGATAGATCATTAGATTCCTATAATGTTCCAGCCGGAGCAACTATCCACATGGTTTTACAGTTACGTGGTGGAAACTGAAGCCATTGATGGCAAATTCTTGATCATTTTGTATCTTACTTCTGTTGTTGTCTCAACGACGAGATAAAAAAAAATGAAATAAAGACGGCTTTATCTATAATGGGATGTTATCAAATGAAACTACTCATTTTATTCTTACTGTAAATTCTAGCTTGGTCATAGATCAAAATCACCCGACAAATCACGCTTCTTTATTCTCGTCGGTGGTATATGGTGAATCGAAGACTCATCTACTGATAAGAAATGATAAAAACGCCGCCGAATCTTTTCTTTGAATTCTATCATAGCTGGAGTAGGATACCATCCTACCATTTGTATCCAAACCATTACATCCATGATTAAAGCAAACACAGATCCAAGGACAAATGCAGTCATGGTAGAAGCTCCTCCATCTCCGTTTTGCTCTCCCTCCATACCATCCAACTCACTTAATTCGCCAGATCCTATCCAAAAATATGCTATTTTCAAAATATCACCCAAAACCCATCCAAGGACCATTACTTTACTTAAACCTTGAGTGCTTTTCCGCTGATAGTTGAGTAACATTTGCGGCACTGCCAAACATGATTCTAAAAGAACAGAAATATCCTTGACAGTATTAACATATTCTAATGCACTCTCGTTTGCATACCAATATTGTCTGAAAAATATATACGTCAATACAGTGAGTATCAGTATCAATTCCACGTGTTGATGAACAGTATCCCATCTCCAATACTCTCGTGGTTTATACACCCAAATAAATGGTTTTTGTGAAATACCTGATGATTTCATAGATGGAGACTTTGGGGGGTAATTTCGTTCAGTGGATTGTGATCCATCATAATCTTCCACCTTTTGTTTCCTAGACATTCTCCGCCGTCTCGTGACAGCTTTCAAAAGCATGAGTTGAATCCCAATCATGACAAAAGACTGCATGACTAAATCCCATTGCACTCGATCCGCCCGTTTCTCTCCTGGCTTTCTTAATATGTTCACGAGCGCTGATCCAAGAAAGTATTGTAAGCGGAATATATGTGATTGGAGTAACAATATAATCGATGTGCTTGAAAACCCTGCCTCTGTCACTTTGGGATGGTTCGATTGAATAGTTTGCGAATCACTGTGGGATCCATTGCTTTCATTCATTCCAGAATAACCAGGAGATGATATTTTCTTCAATGGGTTTTTGAGTATTGAATCATTGGATGAATTACATAGAGCAAAATACTGAGGCCCATACGCTGGTATCGGCGCTATGGCGAAGAGGAATTGCCGACCACAATTTGAAAGCGTTGCACCAAGAATTGATCCCAACCCCATCGATATGAATATTTAAACAAGAAATAATGAAATATGGGGTCAATCGGTGTCCACAGAAGGGAAACCAAAGGAGATATTGGAGAAAATGAGAGATCTGAATTGAATCGATGTCAGTGGCCATGTCAGTTGTCGGTTGTCGAGAGTTGAAATTGTCGTGCAATTTTTTCTAAAAACATATTGAATATTTTCGCGGTTTTTTTGACGACGGATAAAATCCACTCATCATCTCTTTTATCTACGATCTACGATCTCCATATCATAAGAACATAAATTGTCATGATGGTCAGACTTCACCGCACTGTAGGAATCTCTGTTACATCAGTCCTTTCAATGTCGAGGGCATACTGCTCATCAGCCTTTGTGACCTGTGCTGATAGTGTTTCTAGTAGTTCTAACATTCACATAATGAGTGGAAATTTCAAAGTAAATCATCCCTACCACATGCAGAGAATTGCATTCACTCGTAACACATGTTTATATATGAGCACCAACAGTAAATCACAAAAGGGGAAGAAAAAAGAACTATTCCGAGCAGATAAAGTATTGTCTCAAAGAGCAAATCTTTCTAGATCTCAAGCATTTGATTATCTTCAAAGACGACGCATTGCTATGCGAGATCCCAATGCACCTGAATCAGATTCCATGATTCCAGTTACTGGGCCAAAGGTAAAAATATCGATGGACGCTATATTGTACATGGATGGAAAACCAATCCCGCAGTTACCACCAATACTTATGGCATTTCACAAACCCAAGTATGTGTTGAGTGCATTGGAGGAAAAACATTCGGATAAAGCACATTTAGGAAAGTATTTACCGGAGAGATTGACTAGGATAGGGATGCATCCTGTTGGTCGATTAGATTATGACACATCTGGTCTGTTATTATTTTCCAGAGAAGGTGAACTCACTCAAAGATTGTTGCATCCGAAATCGGGGATAGAAAAGGAATATATTGCGACATGTGCTGGCGGACAAGTAGATGTGGACTCTCTAAAAGAAAAGTTAAAAGATGGTGTAGAAACTGGTGAGGGCATTCATGTTGCTGATTTGTTGAGTGTCGAGCAACTCAGTTTGGAAGCTAGTGAAACTATCAAACAGCAGTACCAAGCTGATGATATAAACCCAAATGATATAGAATTACCTTTAACAGATGTAAAAATATCTGTGAAGGAAGGTAAATATCGAATGGTACGTAGAATGCTAGCAAATTGTGGACATCCTGTTATTGAACTTCGTAGAGAACGTCATGGAAATATTATGTTGAAAGATTTGCCAGAAGGAGAATTTCGTGATTGCGATGAGGATGAAATCGATTGGGCTGTGTCTTTAATGAAACGATAATGAGATAATGAAAACACATATTCATTTAACCTTAGAGTAAACTGCTGTATGTAAAAATATAACGGAACATTATCGAGCAAACGAAGGTGTTTGCATTTTAGGGTTAATTACCCTAACCCTAACATATTCATTTAACCTTTTAAAAAAAAGGAAACTATTCAAATAAGCAGTATTAGAAGCTTAATATATAACGGAACATTATCGAGCAAACGAAGGTGTTAGCATTTTCAAAGATTAATAACATGCTCCAAGTGAATTCCTCTTGATGAAGGTGTTGAACCACAATAAACGGCGTCGTCGATGCTTCGAGAACGTTTATGTTGGACAGTATCCTTAAACTTGCTCGAAAGAACTTCAAGTTTTTTCGCCGACTCCATATCTAAAGGACTACTGTTTGTGACTTCCGGTCCAGCCAAGCCACTCCGAATCATCATGCTTCGCATCAGAAAGTAATATTTGGCGTATTCGCTAGCAGGGACTTTGACGTTGTATTTGAGAGCATTTAGCAAAGCTAACTCTAAATGATTGATCCTTTGTAAGTTGAATGAAACTCCAGATGGACATGCTTGTGAAAAATCTATGTTTATCATTGAGAGGTCGTCCCACACTTTCGAGCTCAGAATCATACACGAAAATAAAACTGACTTCCAGTTTTTTACATTTGGTCTCACTCCCCCATTGGTATCCTTTATCAATCTTTCGACATAAATCAAGGACATGATGATGCAATCACTTTCTAGCTGAGCTTTGTTGAAAATAAAGCGATAAAATAAAGTGATCTCATCCAAAGAAGGAATTTCGTCATTATCTTTCTCGTATTCCATCTCAATAGAAGAAGAGGTGTCTGAGTTACCTACCCATCTAATGGATGCAAATCCGGATTTCTTTTTACTAGCGTCGGAATAATCATCGTTAAATATTTCATAATCATCAAACTTTGTAATTGTTTCATCACTCCTAGATGATTGAACTATGTGTGTTCGGTAGACTCCGCATATGCATCGAATAGCAGCTTCTTTATCTGGTGCGCTCATTGTATTATCTACATACATTGTTCCACACGTATTTCGTTTTCCGAACTCGGGTTTTGGGATATGGGAAGAGGGTAAAACTAATGATTTGGATTTGGATCCATTCTTTGTTAGACCAGGAGGCTGTGGAAGTGATGCAAAGAAGCTAGAATTCGATACGCTGTCTGGACTGGGGATACGATTGTCTGATACGCTGTCTGGACTTGGGATACGATTGTCTGATACGCTGAGTTTTTGAGTCAATTCAGCTAAGAGTTCATCGTCCATTGAAGAAATAGTTCTTATGAGTTTCGGACCCGAGCGCATTCGTGAAATACGACCGGGAATAGGGAGAGGCTTAACTTGGTCTTCTGGAGGTGATTGTGATCCTGGAAGCTGACCACTTTGAAGTGCACTCAGCATATTAGATTCCATAGAAGCAAAGAAGTCTCTTTGCGCTTTTTCTTTCTCTTCAATTTGTCTTCTTTCTTCAGGCGTCGATAGCTCTATCGGCTTAGTCCACCTTGTTTCTCTTGTATGGACGTTGTAGTAATATGTTCTCTTTGTGTTGGGACAAACAGCTGTTCTCCAAGCATGTTGTTCTTTCCGCCTAGGAAGAAGACGCATATTATCTGTGAAATTTGAGTGGTACTGCTTCTCGTCAGTAGTTGTGCCAGTGTGATGCTCGTGTGAATGAATTCTTCCTGTGGAATGTGCTCCTCGTCGGTTTTCTGACAAAAATAGGTTCGTGTAGAAGGCTTATGCTTTTAGTCGTGAATCGTGAATCAATTTTAGTCACTTCAAATCGTTTTTCAAGCGTTGCTTACCTTGAAATCTCCATCCATCTGTAGATCCATTCTTTTCTTCTGACCACTCTTGTTTTTCTTGATGCACATGGTCACGTCTTAAAATTTGTTCCAGAGATTGGGTCGTATCGATCGATCTTTGAACGTTCAATTCCATTGATTTGTCATTGGAGTGATCAAGGTAGGAATTGACAGATGTGACGCTGGTGAAGCTAAAGCTGTCATCCAGCATTTTATACGCTTTATTGATTGAGTTAGGTCGCAACCATGCAGCTAGATCAAACCTTGTTTTGGTGCTACTCGTCCTGATTTTGCCTTTCTCGGATGCTGGGTTTACGACGTCATGAAACTCTCTTTGTGTACTAGTTATTGTCATTTCTCTATTCACCTTTTCTTCTTAAATTATGGATATATTTGTAGATGAAGCGAAATATCCATATTTTAAACCGTCTTTACGAGATTGATGATTGGATATGCACCTGTAAAGATAATGGATATATTGTGTTTTCTTCAAATGTTTCGACAGGAAACAAGAACCGAGAAAAAAGTTAGAATAATGAATAATGAATCCCGCGAAGAATAATGAGGGTGTAAAGAATAAAAGATGGTAGATACTTACTTTTAGTAAGTAGTGTTTTTTCTATGAAGAGTGGATATCTATCTCTCTGGTGAGATTTAAATATTTATGTAATCTTCTATTGTATCTTCATGACTTCTAGAAATGATCTATGATCTTAGAAGTATACGAGCGTAAATTGAAGGTTAAATGTTGATCGCTAGCCATTATTTCTATCATTATTATCCCCAAATCTGATATTCCAATCAGATAATCAAATTCGCTATCTGTAAATCATACGCAAAATGCATCATTGAGCGTCGTTTCCTTCTCTAGAAAAGAAAGGATGATTTGTCAAAGCCTTTACTCTTGGTTAGTTTCTTCTGCCGCATCTCCTGCCACGGCCTGGCCTTTTTTCTCCCAGTAAGCGTCCATATCTTCATCTAACTTCTTTGCCGCAACTTCCTTATTCTCTGACTTTAGCCAGTAGTCATCCATTGCACTGTCCAGCTCTTCTGCAGTAACAGGCTTCTTCTTTTCTTGGGGCCTCTTCTTCTGACCACGTCCGCCAGACTTGCGTCTATCATCGTTTCCACGCCCCCCTTTCTTCACCGGTCCGGAGGAACGGGATCTATTACGGTTCTTATCTCCTTTCTGCTTTCCTCCAGGGGCAGCGGCTTTAGCCCGTCCTCTGTTTCCACTAGCCTTTGCTGCGACGACTTTCTTACCTGGTGTTCCCTTTCCACCTCCTCGGCCTCCTTTTCCCTTTGGCGGCATCGTATTTAAATAATAAAAGTTATGAAAATAGTCTCTCTATTTTTTAGATCTGGATGGACCTGTATGAGATACAACGGAGACTTCTGGGAGACGATGCAGCTTCTCGGATCTTTTGTTTTTGTCCCCTCTCGGCTCTCTAACGACTATAATCCTCATCAGGTTGGTATTATACAAACTTCGACAAAAATACTGCGTAACTTGTAGCAAGTCATTATCTAAGTAGTTTGTTAATCATACTTATGCTATCAGTCATTCCCATTTCATACCATTCTCTTAGTTCCGAAGAAGACACTAATCCACTAGCCATTCTTAAGCATTTTAGATTTTGCATAGAAGGCTTCACATCGAAATTACCATTCAATTTCACACTACCAACTGGTAGTAATCTCCATGACGTGTCGATTGGACTTATTCTAGACATTTCATTCTTTTTGGAATCCTTAAATATAAATGGATCTCCTTTTGATATCGGGGAAACCACTATAGCATGAGCGCCCTCTTCTCCATCTCGAGATGTGTGTGGAACTGGTGCTGCTATCCCTCCATCAACGTGGTACTCTCCATCAATTTCAATTCCTTCTTCTATGGGATATCTTGACTGTGAAATCATATCCATCGGATGAAATGAATTAGGAATTGTGCAAGATGCTTTCGCAACATTCAGCAGTTTGTCAGTCGTCCAAGTCGAGCTGATGCTCTTATAAAGCGTATTCCCCGTAAATGTAAACATGTGAACTGACCCATCACGGCATTTTGTAGTTGCTATACTCAATCGAGGAGGTGCAACTTTCTTGTGCCATGACACTGTGGTGCCATTTCTTCCTCCTGTTTCGCTGTTAGCTGCATTTTCTTCTTCGTACATCATCTTCGTCAAAATCTTGAGAGCGTTTCCTCTCTGTTCAATAAAGTCTGAAACGAACTCATCGATCCGATGTGGGAGCTTTGCATACATGACAGCTGCTATAGCACCTGCACTTGAACCAGAAACTGCTTTTATTGGAGGCAATGATCGCTTCCTTGTACTTCTCGAAGTTTCTTCTAGAAAGACAGAGGCCACACCTAAATGGTAAGGTAACAAATGACCACAGCCTGAAAACCGCAACGTCAGGAACTTTGTCATGCAGAAAGAATTCAGATCATATCAATGCTCATTCGGTATACAAAGTAATTCTTAAAGAATAGTTGCTGAAGAGGATGCGTGAAAAGCTAGCACCCTGAACTCTGAACTTTGGACTTGTCATGTTCCATGTTCTGTGCTGGTCGCTGGTCATTGATCGCCGTTCTTGACCGTTTTAGCTTGGGAATCGATCAGTTATGTTGCCAGTTGCAATTGATAGGAGAGGAAGTTGGAAGGAAGAAACATTGTTGGAAAATATAAACTAAAACATATCATCTAGAATAATCTTAATACTGGTGTGGTCTATATCCGACATTTTGACGATGTCTTTGTCCACCTTCAATTCTAGCCTGACTTTCTACTACTTTCGCTAACCCGTATACTCCTCCAGCTGCAGCGCCGAATATTGCAAATAGATACGTGCTAACGAATGCTGCAGCTGCGCAAGTTGATCCAAGAAAGAAAAATACAGCTGTAAGAGGGTTGGGCTGATAGCTTCGAATGATACTCCATAAATTTCCAACGAAAATTATTAAGCTCATAACTAAGCCCATAGAGAAATTGATTAGAACTTGCATTAGAACTTTCAGCATGTATTCAATCATGGATTCATCTCTGCTCATTTTTCTCACACCAAGAAACATCATATCCCACATAGACTGGCGTTTTGCGAATTGTTTACCAGCTGCGAAATAGCCCCAAAATGAGTCTTTTACTTCATCAATGCCTATTTGGGAATACAACCCAGCGACTTTTTTGGCGTCACTCATCCTTGCATATCCTTCTTCTCTAATTGCTTTAAGTGCAGCCTCCGCGTCTTCCATTCTCCGCTTGTTTCTCTTGCATAGCGAATCGCATGAAAACCAACCCTTTGTCGCTCTGTAAGCTTGAACTGATTGTGCATAACGGTTGCTAGCATCATACTCAGCATGTAAATCAATAGAGTCCATGATTCGATTGTACTTCCTCATCTGATCGACACTAAGCTTGGTGCCCGATCCCACAAAAATCAGAAACAAGATGCCGAAAAGGTAACCACCAGTTATAACTCTATTTCTTTTCGCGAATTTTTTAACCCCACGAACAACTAAAGTGCCAACATCCGCCACAGAAGGCAGTACGACCTGATTCTGACGATTATTCATCGATAGAGTTCTTGATTAGTGCTAAATTGGAATTGTGAATTATGTCGTGTCCGTCTTCTAAGAAGCTCGAAGCTCGAAGCTCGAATCAAATCTCCAATCCTATCCTGGCTTCAACCGTATCAAAAATGGATCAGTTTATCAAGATCTATTTTTCAAAACAACGAAAGAGAATAAATGCATTTTAGACTTTAGACCCAGGCGGACCATCCTCCAAAAAGTTTACATAGCTTATCTGGATCCTGTGCAGCATTGATAAGTAATCGTACTTGTCCCTCCACCGTCAGCTGCTCGCCAAGAGTGCCCTCTTCATACCCTGTAAGCTTTTGTTTGATTTTACCAATCGCCCTCAATGCGGCATCGTTATCAGTTTCGGTAGAGAGATCAACTGCTTCATCTAAATTCTTTGTTGTCATGCTATTTGAGTTATTCTCTTCGTCTGATTCGTCGTCATCTCTTTGATGTTGACGTAACTTTTTGGAATTCACGCACCACTTATACCTATACATCGGAAGTAAGTAGAAATAAGCTGCTGACAAGCAATTCAATGGATTAAAAGATAAACGCAAAACTTACAATGGATCAGCCACAACAGCTGTTAGAATTGTCATCAAAGGCGATGAATTTTCTCTCAGAATCTTTGTTGTGATTCTTGCCGCATCAGTGAATGGTCCCTCAGTTCCTAGAGGACCCATACCATCAATTATATCTCTGGTCAAGCGGAAAGGGATTGTCTCAGGACACGGAAGAAGCTACGTTTCAGAAGGCTCGAAGATGAGAACTACAAATTATGAAACGCTTGTGTATTGATTGAAAAAAACTTACCTTTGCTTGGTCGAATACGTATCCAAAATCAATGTGAACTAATTCTCCGGTTTTTTCATGGATGAGAATATTACCTAAATGCCTATCCCCGATTCCAAGAACATGACCGACAAAACTGTTAACCGCACATGATCGTGTGTAGGTCATCCGTGCCATATGCCATTGCTGTGGCGAATGTGCAAATCTTTCTAGGAAAAAGAAACGAAACGCGGGAGAAAAATGATTGCATATTTCATCGAATGCAGCGCGTTTTAGCTCGTCAGGTGCGTGAGTAATGTGGTTACGACACAAGTTTTGAGTCCATTCTCCTGGAAAGTACCTCGTATGCGCAGATTGAACATTTCTTCTCGGAATCAAGAATTCACCAATTGGAGTAGTGTTTTCAACCCATTGTAAAATACCGCTATCTGGAGAAAGAGGCACACAGCAGTATGTTGAAATCTTTAGATCTTTGGCTCTAGTTGAGTGACTCCGGAATAGTTGATTGACTGTAGAAAATACTTGCTGCATAATAGCGTCTTGTCGAATATCATCTTCTCAACGAAAATTTGAAGAACTAGTTAGATAAGATGAATTTGAAAGTAGTAAGCATTATGATACGTAACTGACCTTCACCCTTCACTAATTGTCGATATCTTCCTCCTTTCATGCCGATGCAAACAATGATCTTTGGTCGATGTATACCAGAATCTGTGATAGAAAAATTTGAATCGAAGTTCGCAATTCTTTCGCTGCCTTGAGGATCTTCGTTGCCATCTCCGTAATCAGCAACAAGAGAAATTTTAGGAGGGCTTGTCATGACACACGGTAAATACTTCTGTCGCCCCTTCAAACATTTCAATATATTGTTCCGACTACCTCCCTGGTTTTTGAGAGTACTAAAAGGAACGTTCTTAGTATATTTCTGTTGCACTAAATGAGTAGTGTCGCTCAGTGCCAGTGATATATAGGCTTTGATTAGTGTCGCATAGGATTCTGCTAGCTCTCCTACAAATACCGGTGCACTTTGTATGATATCTCGCAAAAGCTGTTCTGCTGCTTGCGCCTTAGTGCCACCAATATTATTATTGGAATTACCGTCTGAATTCCCGTTGCACATTGCGATCAGTTGCACCAGAGCATGGTAAGGATGGTCCATGCAAATCTTTTTAATCAAGCTTTGCAAGATCGATTGAAACAGATTGGTTGTGCAATCAATCATGGAAAAAATCTGGTATACAAGTGGTACAAAATGGAAGCTACAAAAGCTATTTTGAGACATTTACAAGCGGATTCTGAGATTTGCAAAACCTTTGTGAATTACTTACCTAGGTATTTTGGTCAATACATCTTTCAGCGCCTCGTTCACTTCTTTCTCATGTTTGCCGGTGGCACATTTGAACCAAATCGATATAAATCTGTAAATATGAGTAAGTTCTTGAGTGTTATCAGAAGAAGTTAAGAGAGCAGTCCCAAAAGCATGGACCGACTGCAAAATGTAAGATTTGAGCGATCTTTCAAACAACATCTGTTCCTTTGTATCATAGTCCACCTCTTTTTTAAGATGAGAGATACTACTTATTTGGTGTCTTTCTTGTTTAGTAAGTTTCGTGCCTTTCCTGAGCTTACTCATGAGCTGCTTTGCAATCTGTTCATTTTCTTCATAAGATCTTCGTCGGCCTTCTGCAGCGCTACGTAATTTCTTCCATTCATCACTACTCATTCTATTCTCAAGATTTTCAATCAGATTAGCGGTGAATTCGCCTAATAAAAAATTAGCACGCGCCATCTTATGTGAGGACTGAGCAGTATGGCACCTATCATGTGCCTTCTTTGCCAAATTGACGCCTGGAATAAGGAGATCATTAATCACCGATAAGGATGACTCGATAGGATATCTCATGAGCCAAAAAGCGCATTGAAGATACGCTTCAACTAGCAATGTCTCTGTTTCAGCTGACTGTTCTGCTTGGGTCTGCAAATGCTTAATGATGTCCTTACACATCCGCACAGAAGATATGCGATCTCCGATACAATGCAAATTCTTTGATTCTTCAAACTTCAAGAGTAGGTGTGAAGTGCAATCATCAAGATCGGCGATAGCATGATTTGTTTTGAACACTTTAAGCCTTTCAATAGCATTCATTGCAATATTTGTCATGCAGTGTTCACGGGCAACATCACAAACAGTAAATATGCAGTCCTGGACTAATTGAGAAAATTCATGATCTCCTTGAGAGGCGATTTTTTCGTGAAGTATCTTTGTGCAAACTTCCCTCATGGATAGCCTCTTTTCAAGCTCTCTGAATGGAGCCAACGCATCTATATCTTGTCTTAGCTCATATTTGTCCATCCAATTCTTCACTGAAATCTCTTCCAACAACACTCTTGCAAGATCGTCAAGCTCATTCAAAGCTCGCGCGTTCAAGATGAGTCCATTCATGTTTCCCGTTGCTGAAGTAATAATCGAACCATCATAAAATTCACGGATCACAGCTTCTCTGGCTTTATCAATCGCGACTTCGACATTTTTATAGTTTCCATCAATTAGCGATCTAAAAGAATTCAGAAGCATTGCGTGGTAGCCGACATCAACTGAATCTGACATGTTAAAATTACCTGATACGAAAAATGATTCTGAAGAACTTTCAAGAGTCCACTGAAGTTTTCTCCAAGCCTCTTCAGCCCGTATCTCATTTAGTTTCTTTTGATTTGATTTTTGAATGAGTTTAATTGAGCCACAGTTAGAGATGCCATTCAAGCAGAGCATTGCCGAATTGTGCATTCCGATTCGTCCCAGTTCCTCGCAGAATCGCAAGGATTTTTCAAGTGACATATCTTGATTTCTATCAAATGTTGTTAGCCTAAGAAATGCATCATCTTTTCTGATAAAATCATTTGATAATCCAACAAAAGCACCAGGTTTTCGAAATCTGAGGTTGGACACTGCTACTTCTAAGCCCAATGATGAGTCGATATCTTGCATCCCATAGTAGCATCTTGATAGCATATCATAAAAAGATATTGCACAGCCAATTTTAGACCTGTTACGTTCATCGGTAATATATTGGGATTGAGTTTCAGTTTCCACATCAATCCCAAACCCACTTAGATTACTTTGTGATGTCCTCGCAAACTCAAACTTTTCGAACGTGCAACCAGAGCCACCAAGCTGATTATCAGCAAATAGCTCGGCGTAATAAAGTGCATAACTGAATTCATTGATAGAAAGGTATGCTTGAACAACTTCATTTCCTGATAACTGTAGAACTACACCGTATGGACGCCCCCTCCAAACAGGAGAAGTGGGCAACGACTCATTATACCATTCTGGTGGAATGTTTACAGCGGAACCATCCCTGTTGGAATATTTTCTGCCTTTTATGGCATTAATATTTTCTTTAAATGTCAAATTATAGAATCGGTGCTCTGTTACCGACCGTAATAAGTCAAGTGTGGACAATAACAGTCTCGTAATTTCATCAGCAGTGCCCCTCTTGATATAGATTGTAGATCTCAGTGAACTGGAAAAGCAGCGCGATAATCGTTGATTCGTCAGACTGAATGGTTTTCCAATCAAATGATCTCTTTTGTGAAATGAGATATCCTCATAATCATCAGTGGTATCGGATTCAAGTAAATCATAAATGATACCAGGAAATATTGTGGCCGCAAAACGATGTTCTCCTACAGTTAATCAAATATGTGAGTAGAATGAATTCATCCAAAAGAATTCCAAATGAGCTAATAAGAACTTACGAGAGCTCAAAACCAAACAGGCACTAAAAAAATCGCTTTTCCCTTTTACCATAGAGGATTTACCGTCTTCACTTTTATCATAACAACAAAGTATTATAGCACAAACCAAGCATTTAATCCAGATATCAAATTGAGGCGTTTCACCCTCCTTTAGACACCATAGTGTTTCATTCCAACACCATTCTTTGTTTTGAAATATTTCATGTTCATTTACTTCATATCTTTTACACAGCATGGACAGAAAATCATTGGATACGGTGAGATTACTACAAGGTTCAGAAATATACTTTTTTACAAAAGGAGAAAGCGTTTCCTTCACTGTGGACGTCTTGCTGTGCTCATGCCAACTGCGCCAGCCCTCTTTGGTACACATTAATCCCTTTGTTGTTTCCATTGCCGCGATTGCAGTTTCGGTGCATTCAGATTGTAATAAGTCAGATAAGAGTGAAAATGCTGCGTTGTAAACGTTAGGTAATGGATTCTGAAGTATATCGGCATCTGTTACAGGCGATTCACATGCATTCGTCACTTGGCTGCTTAAGTCTAGTTCTCCAAGGCACTTCAGTGCCTTAGTTCGCACATTGATACTATAGCTAGAGTCTAGAAGAAGCACTAACTCCTCTTTAAGCTTCCTTTCCAAATCATTGCTATCTGATTCATTCGTGGTGAACTGCTGTTTTGACTGTTTTGACTTTAATCCGCGTAAATCGTACATTAATCTCTCTAACGCCGATAAATATCCCTGTTCCAGATATGAATAGAGCTGAACATTCGATTTCACGCCAAAACCTTCTCCTCTAAAACGTTTGCAAGTCTTTATAAATTGGGTGACTGACGGTGCCAAATCAGAGCTTCCCGAATCAGATGTTTTAGCATCATTGAAAATGGTCACGAGATGGCTTAAGTCAGCTTTAGGATTCAATTGTATCAGGGACGTAATGCTACTTTGAGATATCTTAGGTCTCGTAAACGGACCGAGTTCTTGATGCGCTTCCAATTTCACAATAATTTTCGGATCTAATAACAAAGTTATTGAATCGAACAATACACTCAAGCAATCCATTTCAGCTTCAATTTCTTGATTGTGTTCTTCAAGTGCCCGTATCTCGATTTCATTAAAAGTGAGAAATGAAATGCCCTCATCGATGTCTCCTTTTGTCTTGTCTAATTTAAACAACCTTCGATATGTTTTAGATTTCAATGATTCCACAACTTTTCTAAGAATACTCGTAAGGTATTCCCCATGCAAATATATAATCATAGATGCCGATGCATTTAGTACAGAAGAAATCTGAGATGGTAGTGGGATTTGACCGACACAAAACGAAATGAATGACTTTAATCGATTGAGAACTCTGAATCTGATACTATCATTTGACATTGTTAGCTTGGCAATATTGAGAATACTAGTCAGACAGAATCCAAGTTCTGGTGTTGATGTTTCTTGATTCATGACCTGTTCAATGATTCTATCAATCATTGACCATGCCAGAATCTTCTTTTCGACATCCAGAGAAGTATCCATTACTGCTCTGGTACAAAGAATGCATTCGGTAACATTTGTATGGGACTCATAGAAGATATTTTCCACGTCCTCCGTGCTATTAGCTTTGTTCCTTATCTCTTTTGCAAGAAAGATCAGCGAATCAAACACGTTTTCGAGGCTGATCTCAAATCCGTGATAAAAATGCTTCGAATTGGATGCGTTCTTTATCAGTGTCAACGCGATACTGCCAGATCTGTTTAGTAACGTTTTTTGGGGGGTTTTGGTAAACGTGGAGATACACTTCAGCAAATTATCAACAGATTTCCGAAATGGGTGTTTTCGATCAACTTCAATGAAACGAATTGGGATAACGTGGGCGAATATATCATGATAATGCCCCTTTATTAGTCTACCGACCTCCCCTCCTGTGCAAACAAAAGAAATTTCCCTGATTAACTCTTCCAAACTGTCAGTTTTTTCATCTTCATTTGGTGAAACCGACTCAAGACTTAACAAAAAGTCATAGCTATCGTTGTCAAAGGAAGAAGCAAAGACGACGAATATACACGGAACAAGAACCGATACATTCTCATCAATGTAATCATCGATGGTAAGCCCTGATAATTTCTGAAATTCATCAGATAATTTTAGTTCGCCTTTAACATATTGAAGACGTAGAAGCTGACGAACTAACTTAGGTGAAGTAAACGAGATAGGTAAATTAGACAATGCATTTCCCCCTTTAATCCACTGCTGAATGAAAGCATACTGTCTCTCCGATAAATAATGCTCTAGCGATTCATATTTCCAGCTGCGTGATATGTGCTCCATCATTGAAAATGATTTGAAAGTCCAAGAATAATGGATAGAAATCCAAACGAGGTGTGTAAACATTTGGATTGCAATCGTGTCAGTTCCCTGACAACCTATTTTTCCAATACAAACCAATTTGTCAAATTCTAAGGCAGATCTATTTTCATTCCAAGCCCTACGTTCAAGTTCATGAAAATCACTATCGGATTTCATGTTCTTCGAAAGAACAAACTGCTGAAACGTTTTCTTCTGTTTACTTTCATTATTATGCAATAGGGGCTTTGACGGGAAAGCTTTTAAAACATCTTTTGATATCTTCTCATGCGCTTCATGAGGAAAGATGATTAATGCAGCTCCAATAGCATAGATACCCGCTCGTCTGACATGAGTGCTGAGATCCTTCAGAGATTCAATAACAAATGATATGGCAAAAATTTCACCGAATACTTTATTAAAGTCAGCATCTGCGTTCATAAATATTTCAGTAGCTGCCATTATTTGCCTCTCTTTCATAATTGGTCGCATGTTTAGTGATCGAGTCTCTTCGCGTGAATGATTCATCAGAATTTTTATAGTTTCATCGATTTCTTCCCTCGAGATGCTAACAGAATCCAACTGTTTAATTCGATTCTTGAAAACCTCAGAACAACTAAGAAACCCAGAAAGATGAAATGGCGATGTGTCAGGAGCTAAATCACGAGTTCTTCGAATAAGCTCTAACGATAAACGATATGTTGCGGAACTGTCGTTTCCATTGTCAACGGAAAAATGGTAACATTGGTTGAAAATTCCGACGCAAGAAATACAATCATATGGATCAGCATTATCCGATGACGAAGCTATGCAGCTATGTTCGATGATGATGTTGGCAACAAACTGAGCGGTTTTATTGGTGGGAGACAAAATGCACATAATTGCTGCTATCAGCAGTACAGATTCAGAATCATTGTCTTTCGTTTGAGATTGCGCACGGGGTATTAACTGATCTCCTCTTTCTTTAACAAGAAATCTACTCCCATCAATAGCGTCAAATTCGGATCCATCAGACGAAAACGAAAGTTTTCGCTTGCGGCAATTTTGAGTCATGGAGCCATCATCGTCAGAACCCAGAAATACATCATCGATGTTGATCTTAACTTTGCTGCCGAGATTTTCTGTTTTCGTGGGTGCACTACTCGTGCTTCCAACGAGATTTTCTAGGACTATTTTGCAACAATCATACAACTGACTTGCAATCTTTGCCCCCAATAGAGGCTTGGGAAACATTTTATTTAACAAAATATCACCATAAACGAAACGAATGATTCCTAAGATATCCAAACTAAGCCATGTATATGAATTCGAACGATAGCTTTTGACTGATTCTTCAATGAATTGATGTAAAAGGATCTGCAAAAACTCTTCAATTACATAATCAGGAATGCAGTCATTACTTGCAACGATATCCAGTAAACATTTCAGAGCCAGAGCTTGATCATGAACCATAACCGATTGCAACCCAAAAGATGTAGTGCCATCATCTTCGTCTTCAACCCAATCAGGTGGTTTAAAAATAGCGCTGAGTACATCTAGCATCAACTTTTGCATCTCTATTGATTTTATATTCGCAGAACGAGAATTGCTACGGTCAAAATACTTTTCAAGGTTCGAGAGTATTCCGTTCAGTTCAGGCCCCTCTATGTATCCGATTGTTGGGATTATTCTGTCTCCAGAAAATTTATTCCATACAGTTTCATTATTTTCGACTAACTGTGCGAATGATAAGACATGAATTGAATCAATCCAAAGGGCAGTATTATTTGTTTCCCTCGCGCGTCCGTGGTTCGTACAGAACAAATTCCTAATTTCTGTTATCCTTAGATAACGGGATGCTTGCATGCTGTACACAGTCCAATGAATATAAAAAGTAGAAATAGAGTCAAAAAGAGAACGGTATGCTGCACAGACAAAGGGGGCCGTCTTGCGGAGTAAGACAGTATTTTTCTTTTTGATTGCATCTAAGATAAAGTCTATGCAAAAATATGCAATTCGATATTTTCTACTTTTTGCGCTATTCAGGTCTTCGTACCTGGTAGAACTTTTAGAATTGATCAAATCCAATTCCTCATCTTCTAGAATAGACCGATTAAGTACTGCGATCATAAGATCAAACGCGGCGCTGCTACAAATACATGACGCTTGGGCAAAAAATGGAAGGTTCCATATCTGTCGCTGGTTTTCGGTTACAAATGCAGATGGTACAAACTCTGTTGATTGCTTCCCATGTGATAAATGAAGGAGGTTTGGTTCCGTAAAATTATTTCGAACGATTTCTCCAAGAAGCATGATTACGATTTCTCCTAATGTTGATTCATACACATACGATGTGTAAGACTGGTAACGTAAATCTGGATGAAGTAGTTGGTCCCACACATTTTTCCAAGACAAAGCAATACTCTCAACCTGTTCTTTATCCTCGTCACAGTATAATAGCCATACTTTTGTGGCGTCCGAAAGCTTTAAAAGACATATTAAAACCCAAGTTTGCACTCTGATATCTCCATTTATCCCACCATACGCTTGTAAAAGGAGGGAAAGGGAAAAAATGAGAAAGGATAAATCTGAACCCTCGCATACGTTAATGTACTTGATCTGATGTTCGTACATTTCCTTCCATGAATTGCACGATGCCCAGCATTCACCCCTTGGGAACGCTTCTGCAGATGCACTGAGAACTTGCAAACATGCAACTAGCTTTGATTTTGAAAATGACTTTTTGTCGAAGTTTTCAATACGGATTGCCTGTGCGAGAGGCAGTTTTGATAGAATATCAGACTTACTTCGTTCTGAAGTTTGAGTAATGTAGTCAGACTGTGATAAGAAACTATATTGAACGTCAGGTGATGGAGAAGAAGGTGTGGAATGATGAGCTTGTAATGCAGAAATGACTTGTCCGAAGCACTCCATGGCAATCACTTTCATGAAAGGAGATTCCAAGAAAACATTATTTTTTTGGCAGGATTTCAAACCTCGACAATTCTTGTTTTTTCTGGATGTATTTAGAGCTTCTGAAACGTTTTGCATTGACTCTATTTCAGCTTTTACTAAGAACGTCCTCTGAGAACATCTCAGAACTTTCGCACAGAGTTCCAAGTATCTTCGTTGTCTCCGTACAAGTGGCACCCATTCGATAAGACACGAGTGTGCCTTCCTATACTTTTTATGTTTATGTAATAATCGGGCAGAAGAAATTTTCATCTTATTCATGTGGTCTTGCTCAATGGCTATTGAAGAAGTTGCGTAAGCTTCCAAACTTGCATCAGACAACAGTAGCTTACAAAGAATAATAAGCCTTGTCTCATTAATAGAGGAAGGACCAATATCGCCTAGATCGCCTGTAAACAATCCTTGCATTTCTCCAGCGACTTCGCAAATGTATCTGAAAAATTGTTAGACTTTCTAGAGATCACATAACACTAAATGCAAAATAAGGGGTAAGGGGTCAACGTTACTCACAAATGGGATGAAAAATATCCAACCAAAGCATCCCGATTGCTGTCTTTGGTGGAATTCCAAGCTTTTCTAGCGAAATCAAATAAATCCTTTCCAAAGTCGTCTTGCGATAATATAGTCGAACATTGCTCAGGGTATGCCATCAATATCTCTGCAGTTGTATTGTACATGTATGATAGAGAAGTATCACCAAAGTAGCTTTGTCCGCGATCTCTTATCCAATCTAATACTAGAGCTAAACATGGCTGAACGAATGCATGAATTTGAATCCCTAGTGAGACTGTCATTGTGTGCACAAGATTATACAACACCTTGGACGCATTATGAGCTACTAAAGCATTCCCCAGTAGTCTGGGTTGAATGGTTTGAAGAATATCAAGCAGATCATACCTTGGATGGAAAGCCACAACATAGTCGGACCTAGAACATAATTTTACCAAACTGGCCATCAAACTTGCCTCGCAAATATTGCAAACAATTTCATCACGTAGACATTCCAGACAAAATTCCAATATTTGTTTAATGTCTTTGTTTGAAACGTGTTTCTGAGTATCATTTGTCCCTTTATATCGATCAAAACTTTCAAATGTAAACGGTTCGCACACTGCATAATCTTCCTGTTGTTTCTTCTTTTTCATTGCCAATATTGCGTCTGTTTCCGCGTCGGTGTGAAATAAGATTTTGAACGGCAATAAAATATCTTCTTCTGTTTTCTTCTCCTTGCCTGCCAAGGTTTTTTTCGATGCGAATAAAGCAGCATTGACAGCGCTACGATAAGCCGCACGAAGAGGTTCATATTTGTTTTTATGATTCCGGGCTTTTGCAATATTGTAAGATTCTTCAGCTAACTTTGAACGGATATTGGTATCCCCTATGAGCCTTGAAAGCGTAGATGCTGCGAGTCTTCGCTGTGTTATTTTTGGAGCTTCTCTTAGTTCACGAGAAGCATCGGATATTTTGTTGTAAACTGATATTGATGGAGGGCGACTCATGTTTGTATCATTTCTTTAATGCCTTACTTGATGAAACTGAAGATTGAGATGATGATCTCATTTTGAACGATGAAGTAATCAATCCTAATATGAATCCGGTTGACGACCCCTCATTTTTCATTAAAAAAATCTGCTTTCGCGCCCACAAAAGTGAAAAGTTCATCAGTCCACAGTCCAGTTCGTCTCAACAGATCACAGAGAGAGAGATATCTTCAGAGCATTTATGTCTGAATTCCCAATCAAGAACATGGAATCATCGCAAAGTAACAAGTATGATCGATCGTCATGCCATTGGCTGCCTTGTTCGATTGACTATGACGGACAAGCTCCTGTTTCTCAGTATTTTAGACCTGAACCTTTAGATCCAAACAATGCGGATGCGACACAAGGTGCAACATTTCGTGGGCGAGGTCTTCTTGCCAGAAAAGTGCAGAGACTACCAGATGGTATTGATGGTAATGTTTTAATGCCATGCTCTCGTCAATCGGATCAGATGCAAATCTGTGAGAGTTTTAAAAATGTATATGAGTGGGAGCATGAATGGAACACAAATCGACTTGTAAACCATACTCAATCTGAAACACCAGTTGGAGATATTCAAAGTAAGAGTAGTGTACAGAAATCAATAGCTTTAATGGACTTGATGCGGGCAGTCCATGATCCAATTCCTGTCGATACTTGAACGCAACCCGTACATGTATGAACAATAGAGTGAGTCAGTAAGTCTACAATGACACCCCATAAAAGCTTGATTATAACCTTATATATCTATCCAAACATTTCAATCAAGTATTTTTTGTATAATGCCATAAACTTGGCAATGAAAGCCTCCAGATGAAAGATATCTTTGCTCCCCATCGCTATCCTGTGCTCATAAAATGCGGCTGCCTCAATCACTTGAAACTTAAGTTCATCATCTAAATTCTTTGTTAATTCCATTGCGAGTGTTTTAAGAATGACAGAGGCAGGGATACAGTTCACAAGCAACTCATATAGTTTCTCACGACAAGCCATCAACTTTTGTGGACTTTGTTCCTTGGTAATATCAGCGGCAAGGTTTGTGATGTATAATTCCCAATCAGTCTTTTGAACGGCTTGATCTGGCTTTAGGACAGTAGATCCAGCGTGAACGCGACTAGTTTCCAACATCAGCAAAGCTCGACGTAGATTTCGATTGGATTCAAGAGCTATTTTCACGGCAAGTTGATCGGGAAGAGTAATATTCTCTTTGAGAGCCACACCTTTCATTACATGACAAATCTGGAAGTGGGGGTAACAGGTAAAAGTGATGAAGTGAGTGAATCAATCATGATGGATCTAATATGGATTTGGAGTAACATATAACTTACATCATCATGAGAAGGGGCAGCAATTCGAATCCCAAGACACCTACTTCTAACCGGATCAATCACTTTGGACTGATTATTGCAACACAAAATAAGTCGACAAGTTGAAGAATACTTCTCCATGGTTCTTCTCAAGGCTGCTTGAGCTTGCCGAGTCAATTTGTCCACTTCCATTAGTACCACAACTTTATATTCTGCAACCGATGCCTTCTTACTTTGATCAGCAGATCCCAGGATTCCTCCACCAGAGTTCAGACTTTTGTTTGCCGCCATTTCCTTGATGACATCTTGGACCACAAAACGATCGTAAATACCGGCATCACCAGGATTCAACTCGATATGAAAGTTGCTACAAATCATGTTAACATCAACAGATCTATTGGTAGATGTAGTGAATGTACGTTTATCGAGACGGAGCCTTTCTGTGCCAGCTCCAAAGATCTCCTTCAGCAAAGAAGCAATGCGAGTCTTTTTGCCTGCTCCAGAAGGACCATAAAACAATAAATGAGGGAGAGAGGAAGGATCAGCCGCTAATGATTTGAGTCTTTCAGTCGTATCATCTTGGTAGGAAAGAGATGCAAGGTTCTTTGGACGGTGTTTGTCAACCCAAAGCATGGTGGAAGTAAGTTACTTAGTTGTAGCTATCTATCTATCAAAATGAAAGAGAGATGAAAAAAAGATAAAAAGGTGAACCAACAACCAACCCCCAAAAATTTGGGGGAGGATGAGCAGTGTACATTTGAATTTAATTCCAGCATCATTTATTTAGAAACTTGAAGTTGGGAAACAGCGCACGACACGAGGAACAAGGAACGAACTGCGAACTGGTGGTGGTTGCACGCGTACAGACATTTATATATTTACCACATAAGATCTATGAAAACATGGTTGCAATTCTACATGCCTTCTCAACGATTTTATTATCGCTCACTGCACCTGTCGATGAGAGGAGGGTACGGAGTGCAACAACGAATGATTACAATAATATGGTGACTTGGTTGAATAATACCTTTGATAAATCGTTTGTTTCTCAGTCCATTGAATTGCTCCCTTCTGAACGAGGAGGACATGGACTTTTCGCGAAGGAATCTATTGAAGCCGGTTCACTTCTTTTTTCCGTTCCCAGAGAAGCATGTATCACTGCATCTACAGTTTTCAATGATGGTGATTACGGTAAAGCATGTCAAAATCTGATAAAGAAGGCCGGACCCGGTGCGTTTACCGTAGGTTTGGCTGGTTACCTGGCAAAAGAATACCTTTGCTACCTAGAAGGAGAAGATGTAGATTTTGGACCATATCTTGTTACATTACCATGGAAACGAAATATTAACGAACAGGAACATGTTTTGTTTTGGACGGAGGATGAAATCCAAACGTATCTACCCGGTAGTTTGTGTTTTAAGGAATGTATTGATTTGAGAACAGAAGTAAAGACAGCAAAAAAGATTCTGAATTCGTTGTGTGGGCCATCTGTGTTAAAGGCTAGAGGAGAATGGGTAGAAGAAAAGCCGATCATTCCGTTTTTGGAGTTCACTAAGCCACCCCCACCCACTGTGCAGGAAAACGTGTCGGGTTTAGGTCGTGCAGTAACAGGTGCTTTTGTCATTCTACTGACGAGAGCATTTAACGACGATTTCGATAATCAAATCAAGGCAATGACAGGGGAAGAAGAGTCAGAGAGACTGATTCCTCTTTTGGATATGCTGAACCATAACAGTGAACCTTCCATTACGTACAGTACAAATGAGGAAGGATCGGTAGAGGTCCGAGCAAGGAAGAATATTGAATTAGGAGATGAAATATACAATTGTTATAGAAAGGAGGAGGAGTTGAATATGCCTTACCATCGCTTTTTCAGTCGATTTGGATTCGTACCTGGTATAAGTGAACCAATGAAGAATCTTCTTCAAGATAAAAGCTCAATCTTTTTTGCAAAGAGAAAAGAAGTTTAAACCCATGTAATGAATATAGCTTTCTGAACATTTAAAATGATTATCTTCAAGTTGTTATTTGTGAAGCTTTTTCATCTCCTCGGTAAAAAATGGCGCAAAATTTTGTCCGTTACATGCAGCCGTTATTCGCTGAAACCTCTCTCTCACCTTCTCTTCGTTTTTTTTTCTTTCAACTCTATACCAAAACCAAAAGATACATTTTTCAAACTTCAAAGATGAAGTGGTTTATCACTGCATTATCCATTCTTCTTCTCAACTCCTCAGATTCCTCTGCCTTTTCGAATGGACGATTAGCAGCAAGGACAGGATTTGTGTTACATAGACAAAAATTACAGAAACCAGATCATCCCAACGATTCAAAATCTTCTCAGAATGAAAGTTCCTACAGACTAGCAAAGCATTCAACTTCACTCTCCATGGGTCTGAAAGATTTGCTCCCCTTTGGTAAAAGAAATGACGATGGTGATTCTCGATCGGAAAATCCAGAAGATATAAAACTTGCCTTGGAGGCTATTAAAGCAGATCTCGAGGCTGTCACCGCCCTCGGTTCCAAGAGACCAGCTGCAGTTCGCAAGAAGGTGGCCCCCATCGAAGAAGACGAGGAAGAAGAACCAAAAAAGAAAAAAAGACAGCTCGGGGGAGTCCCTCTACCTAAACCAATGAGTAGATCTGATACTTCTAGATTTGATGAGAGCGTGAAGGATAGGATGGCTCGTATCAAGAGTGGAGTCATGACTGATGAAGAAAAGGCCGCTTTTCTTAAAAACGCCCTTACCAGAACTCCTCAGGGGTCGCAAACCATTCGTCAAGATGGAGCCTCCACAAAAACTAGTGTAAGTGGTTCATCACCCTATGCTCGTGATGCACTATGGAGTCAAATCACAAAAGACAGGGGTTCTAGAAATGAATCTTCTAAGGGACGGTATGCTTCACCTAGCCCAAAAGATTTAAACGAACAAGCCAAACGACAATACTTGGATCGTGTTACTGATCCTGATAGATTCAAGTCTTATGCTGCCATGGGTGGCAATAAAAATGAACCAACTATGAAGGAGGATGAAAATGATGACATTGAACCGTTAGTTTCTGAATCTGAAGAAACACAGGAGGTGACTAATGTATCCTCTAGCTCCATCGATGAACGAGAGAATCTTGCAAGTGAGCAAAGACAAAGAGCTTTAGAGATGCAACGGGCTGGGGAGATTGCCCTGACGAATGTGCCCGTTGAGAAGAAAGAAAATGAAAATCCACAGATTCAGAGCTTGCCTGACTTGTTAAAGGCACAGGACGAATATTGGGCCAAAAAGTTAGAGGAAGAGAATAGACGAAAAGAAGCGAAGATGTCGGAAGTTGAAAAAGAAGAGTTCAGACGAAAACTTGAGAAGGAAAAAGCCGCTAAAGCCGCTGCACAGGCTAAGCGTGACATCAAGCAAGCTGATATTGAACGATTGAGAGAAGAAGAAAGACTTCGCGAAGATCCACATGAGGCAGAAATTCTGAAAGAGGTAAGAACATTGCATAAAGTTGCGTATTTCTGTTTTTGCTCGTCCAATAGTTTGACACTGACATTTGAAAATCGTATTGACAGGCTGCTGAAGATGAGTTGCATGATCGTGAATTAAACGCTGATATTATGGAGATCTCTTCGGCCAAAACAACAAGAACTGTTCCACGAAAAAGACCTGATGATGTTTCTGCTCAATCATTTGTGGCAGAGCGAGATAATGAAAGAGCGATTTTGGAGAGAATCAAGAAAGAGAATCAAGCTCGTCTAGCTGGTTTAAATTCACCACTTCCTTCCCCATCGAAAAAGGTACCTACTCCTTCTCCTCCAGTAAGTCAGCTAGATAAACTCAGGAAAGAGCAGCAGGCTCGTTTGGCGGAATTGAACTCTCCCTTGCCGAGTCCAGTGAAGACAACGGCTTCTCTAATGTCTCCTTTCGATCCATCAGCTCTAAATACACCTTTACAACGTCAGTCACCAAACACGAATTCACCGTCTTCAAGCCCCAATGTCTTACGATCAGAAGCACAATCGGATGATACATCGACTGCATCGGAAACTACTCAGGAGTCTCCGCGGCTAAATCTGTTCGATATGACCATGAGAAAAGGTTCGTCAACGGATGCGAATGCTAGTGATCCTCCTCCTTCGTCAACATCTTCGTCGCCTACGAAACGTGCACCCATTCGCCAGAAAATAGAAATTAGTGACGAAGAGGAGGACGATGATGATGAAGATGACGATTTTTTCCAATTTACTCGAAATGGTCAAAACAGTGGCATGTCAATCAAGGATATAATGGGTTCACAAAAGAGTGAACCACCTAAGGATCAAGCAGCGAAGGCAAGAAGTAAGATGTGGGGTATTGATATAGATCGATTTAGTTAGTAAGCACAATACATAACGTTGAATTAATATTTCTTAAAAATAATATCTACCTCTATAATTTTAAAATGCAAAGGGCATTGATACAGTTGCATTGGTAAGTCTCAATCTCCCCAAAGAGGGGTCAGAATCCTTCGTAGGTGGCCACTTTCCTCCATTCATGACCGATTCAACCTCTTCAACTGTTCGAGGACAAATTGTTAGATTTTCAAATCCGTCCTTTGTGATTAGGACGACGTCTTCTAACCGAACACCACCAAATCCTCTAAAAGAATTCAACACTTCATCGTTCAGAAAAGGTCGCAAATCAGAGTCATTAGACAATGCAAAGTCAATAAGGTGATCAATGAAATAACATCCAGGTTCTATTGTCAATGTCATTTTTTCTAGTAACTTTCTTGCCATTCGTAGAGATTTTAAACCAGGTATTTGAATCCTTTGGGGTAGTCCCGGTAAATATCCTCCAACGTCGTGCGTATCAATCCCAATCAAATGACCCAATCCATGAGGCATAAAGACAGCCCCAAGCCGCATTTCAACCAATTCAGAGATACTTTTGTTCCCAGGAGCTACAATGTCTAGATTTACTAAGGCTTTGATAATTTCAGCTTCGGCTGCCTTATGACAATCAACGTAAGATACTCCCGGACGCAACATACTATAAACAACGCGTTGTGCGTTAAGCACTCCTTCGTAAACTATTCTTTGTTTTTCAGTAAATTTACAATCAACAGGAAAAGTACATGTGACATCTGAACCGTAACAATAATACTCGCTACCCATATCAAATAAGCAAAGATCACCCGACTTGATCTGTCTGTCATTTGGAGCACCAGCGTGACCATAATGAAGAATAGCACCGCTCGGTCCACATCCACAAATAGGAGTATACCCAACATTTCTACTTCCAAAGTTATAATAGATGAAATGACGAAACAAACTCTCACTTTGGTATTCAAACATGCCCGGTTTGGTTCGCGACATGGTATATGCATGTGCAAGGGAAGTCATTTCAGTGCAAAATCTCATCAAATCAATCTCCATATCAGATTTCGTTACTCTGCATTCAGCTAGAATTGGAAACAACAACTTTGTATCACATGATATGGTAGCATTCAAAACCGGAGTTGCGTACTCTTTTCCCGAATCACTGTTGACTCCTTTCATTAAAAGAACGGCGCCTCCATTTACGCTGATTTGTGCAAGTCGTTGTTCGAGGTTATCAGAATAATCCACCTCGTCGACTTGATAATATTCTCTCATGTCATCAGGGGACATCATTTTACCCATGACGGTGGCTGATACAAAATATGTAAGATGATCATAGCTAGATAAAGATACCAAATTATCACAAAGACATAGGTTGGGCACGTACCATACGAATCAGGGAGTTTAGGCATGAAGAGACAAGTGCAAACGGTGGATCCATTTTTTATAATAAGTCCAGAAAAATCGGGTTCCCTTACACCAAACAGATAATGAAAGTACGATTCTTGTCTAAATATAGGCTCGTGATCGGAATCATATCGCGTTGTAGATTTTCCTCCTTCCAGGAATACTGCATAATTTTCAAATTTCTTTTCTTTGTTCAAGTTATCAACAAGCTTTTTACGATTGATTGCGTATAATTCTTTAGGAATTCGGTGAGTGCCATCTCCCATGGAAAAGAATGACATGTTTCTGCTTTAGAATGTCCCTCTTGTTGACGGCGGTTGTTTACTGTTGGTGCTTTGTGTGTGACTTAACAGCGGCAATATTAAATAAAGTCAGTCAATCAGTCAGTCAGTCATCCTAGATTACACAGATCACCGTGTTGTTTGTTTTGTGTGCTTTTGTGTTTTTGTAGCATTTTAGTGTCTTTTATAATGGAAGATAAATGTGATAAATAAAACATTATTAGTAATCCGTGGATACCCGAACCACACATCATCTTCCATCTCATCAATCGTCAATCGTCCATCATCATCTACCCCTCGTACCTCGAGTACAAGAGCGTAGACGTGTTGGATCGGTAACGCTGCTGTATTTTAACGTCAGTAAATCATGAAGCTCACAATTGCAACATCGTGCCTTATTGCGCTGCTGACTCCTCAGACTGGTGCATTCACTATTGGGTCAGTTGGAAAGGTAGTCTCTCAGATCTCATCGGCTACTTCTGTAACACATCACTTTAGCAGCCAAGCATTCAAGACCAGTCTTCGAATGACCGCTCCTGTTGTCGACAAAGAAACAAATAGTTTAACTGTCACTCCGATCAAGAGTCTTGATGGAGTCGTTACTCTTCCTGGATCCAAATCTCTAAGCAACAGATGCCTTCTGCTTGCTGCTCTATCCGATGGAACCACCAAGGTAGAAAATCTTCTTGAATCTGACGATATTCGTTACATGCTTGAAGCTCTCGATCAAATGAAGGTGCCAGTGGAACGTGATCCTAATGATAAGACAACAGTCATTGTTACGGGACAAAATGGACCAATCAATGCTCCTTCGGATGAGGTATGTGAGTTGTTCCTCGGCAATGCTGGAACTGCCATGAGACCTTTGGCAGCAGCGCTTTGCATGGGAAAAGGAAAGTTTGTCTTAGATGGAGTGCCAAGAATGAGAGAGCGCCCAATTGCTGATCTTATTGATGGATTGAAGCAACTTGGTGCTGATGTCTCGTGTGTAGAAGAGACTGGATGTCCTCCCGTCACCATCAATGCCAATGGACTGAATGGTGGAAAGGCGTCCATAAGTGGGAAAATGTCTTCTCAGTTCTTATCATCTCTACTTATGGCCGCTCCAACTGCCACTGGTGATGTCACAATTTCAATCAAGGATGAGCTTATCTCAGCTCCATATGTTTCTCTCACAATTGGCCTCATGAAGAAGTTTGGTGTTAACGTTCAGATAGATGGAGATATGGATGGAACGCCTTCATTCAAAATTGCTGCTTCAGAGAATTACAAAAGTCCAGGTTCCATTCTTGTAGAGGGTGATGCTAGTTCTGCCAGTTATTTTATCGCTGGTGCTGCAATTACAGGAGGAACAGTCACGGTTCGTGGCTGCGGATCTGATAGTGTACAGGGAGATGTTGCCTTTGCTAACGTAATGGAACAGATGGGTGCAACTGTCACTTGGGCTCCAGAAAGTATCACTGTTACTCGTGATCCAAATGTAAAACTTAAGGGAGTTGATGTGGATTGTGGAAAGATTCCTGATGCTGCCATGACCTTGGCAGTCGCAGCACTATTTGCTGAGGGTCCTACTACGATAAGAAATGTATACTCTTGGAGATTGAAAGAGACGGAGAGAATGAAGGCGATTGTTGCTGAGTGTACAAAACTTGGAGCAACAGTAGAGGAATTTCGTGATTATTGTATCATTCATCCTCCCAAGGAAAATAAAATCAACGACAATGTTCTAATTGAAACATACGACGACCATAGAATGGCCATGACGTTCAGTTTAGCGGCATGTGGAGGAGTCAATGTTATTATTCATGATCCAGGCTGCACTGCCAAAACGTTCCCAACTTATTTTGAGATGCTCGAGAGTATTGCTACACATTAAAATATGTTTTTCACTTTCTACTTGTCATATTGGTATTATAACTCTTTTTCAATCTATTGATCTTTCCTTCTGATGTGCTCAAGTACTTGTAATTGAGGCTTCAAAGAATCCAGGCCTACACAGTTGGCAGTTAACGACCCTGATCCTACAACTGCAGGTATTTCTATCCCTGGAATAATAATAACTCTGGAAAGCAACTGTCTCCGAAAACCAAAAGATTTTTTATTGGTGTACTAGGAAATGGAAATGACCCATCACTGACATTCATTGCAGCACCATAGCAACCTTTATATTTGCGATTAAATCGTTTGTGCGTCAAAGGGGTAGCAATTTGAACATGATTAGCGCGATTACGAATATCTCGGCCCAGCGTTCGTAATTCTCGTTTGCCGGCGACTCTGAATTTAATAATTATGCTTTTTGGTGCATCCTTTGTCCTTTGGGATAAAATCTGGATCGGAAAAGATCACAGTGTTAGCTCTTAGGGTTAGGGTTAGGGTTTCGTATCTTCGACGAAGATTTTGGTCATGAAAATGTACTAAAAATGTAGCATGTAGCGGGGTGTAGTCTTTGTAAGGAATACACTAGCTTTTCGATCTGATGAAGCATACACAGATAGATGAGGTATCTCTTGGAGAAAGGGTGACGAGAACAGGGACCCTTTGTATCAGCCAGCTGTGGCTAGTTTCTCTAGAGGGCTAAAGATTCATCTCTATGAATCTTTTCAAAAAGATCCGATCTGTATGTTTTTGAATCTGCTCTCTCGTCGAATCTGCTCTCTCGTCGAATCTGCTCTCTCGTCCACGGCAAACGAGCTTGTTTACATTTCCTTAGAGAGAATAACTTTGCTTCACACTAAGCATCATGAAGTTTCCCTTCGCCATCCTTGCTATGTTGCCCTTGAGCGTCATTGGAGACGGCCACACTCTCGGCGCCATCTCTCTTGGCCCCCGCCCTTTTTTCTTGATTGACGAGATGCGCGATAACTCTGTCAAGACTAAGCTTGGTAAGTTCAGGATTTACGTGTCCTGTGTATTGTAAGCTATATCGTTCCCTCGCTCACGCAACATATTCCACAGAGGAGTGCGCGGCTTCTATCACGAGCTACCAGCGTTCTGACTTTTCGATTGGGCACCGAGGTGC
>Ga0213868_10000352_pt1 | contig 43429 bp, 54 predicted proteins | sample PICome_9_FD_160087 | JGI IMG/M metagenome (GOLD analysis project Ga0213868, IMG submission 160087) | Coastal seawater microbial communities near Pivers Island, North Carolina, United States - PICO127 | ecosystem: Environmental > Aquatic > Marine > Coastal | place: USA: North Carolina...
AGTAAAACAGAAGAAGAAAAAATACAATATGCTAAGGCGTTAGGAGATACAGAAACTTTATTAAGATATTATAATAATAGGCTTAAAAGCATTAATAAAAATATAGAATATGGATTTAGAAAAATTGGATAGTGTTGTTAATGAATTGGAACATAATTCCAAACAACTAAAAAGTTTTACAGATGTTTATTCAGAAATCAGTACACTTCAATCGAACATCAGTCGAAACTTGGAGTTAATTGAAGAGAATAATAAAAGTTTGAATTCTGTAAGTGCTGTCATTAAAAAGCAAACAGAAGAAAATACAAAACAACTAAAAGTTGCTAATGAATTTCTAGAACAAAAAATTGGAGAGATTTATAACGACAATAAAGCTTTTCAAAAAGAACTTGATGCAGCGCTAATTACAAGACTTGACAAGCACAAATCTGATATTCAAGTTGAAATTAGAAATGAAGGGACTCAAATACAACGCGCATTTGAAACTACTTTAAACTCTAACTTTAATTCAATGGAATCGAAAATTAAAGAGCTTTTTGATTCTCAATCTAAAGAAATAAAGACAATGAAAATTTTAATATTTATATTAATTGCTCTTGGAGTTGGTTTAGGAATTGGAATTTATCTGAAATAATACTAATTTCATACATATAATAGATAAAATTTTAATAGAACTCACCTATTCTACTTTATTACCCTTGATTATAATTTCTAGTTATAACATCCAAATCCTCCCCAAAATAGTTCGATTTTACTCCTATTGGCTCCACGGCATTATTCCCTAAAATAAAATTTATTTTAGGGAATATTTTTTTGATTATCTTTCGCCAAGCTTTTTAAACTAAATATGAAAAAAACATCTTTATTATTTATAATGCTTCTTTCTATCTTGAGTTCATGTCTAAAAGATAATGACATTCAACCAAGCGACACTAATTTATTTGTTGCTTCGGAAGTAAATAGAACGGTAACACAAATTGCGTTGGTTGATGAAATGACTATCGATGTTGACGTCTTTAATGCAACCTTAGAGTTGGACTTTTATAGGAATGAAGCCTATGAAGCTGGATTGTCCAATGAGTCCAGTCCTGAATATTATACTTTCATGGTTATAAATCCCGATAACAACCCTAATGCATCTGCGCCGCTTTGGATTTATCTACATGGTGGTGCTCAAGGATATTTTGATGAACAAGGTGTATATCAAACAAACCCTAATCAAGATGAACATTCCTTTAATCATGAAGAATCGTTTGATGATCTCTGGCAGACTATCACTATTCGAACCATTGCAAATGGCCAATTAGAAGACAACACTTTAAAAAGGCGGATAGAGGAAGGTTACAGAATACTTGTGGTTTCATATAGCGACCATGATTGGTATTCTGGATTTGGAACAACCTATCCAAATAATCCAGCTAATCCTAATGCACAAGTAAACGGATTACAAGCCACAATGGCTGCAATTGATTATACAGCTGACAACTATCCAACAACTCATGCTTGGCTTCATGGCACCAGTGCTGGCGCAGTAGGTGTATGGTCTGCTGCACTTAGTTATGAGCAGGAAGGAAGACCAATTACTGGGCTTATCGGAGATTCTGGAGCTGTTGTAGAAAATTTTAATGCAATATTAGATGCCTATCTGGAATCAGGACAGCTTAATTATGATGCATCATGGAGACCAGAAGGACTTGAAGAGAAAGTTGGTTACTTTGCAAATTTAAATAACCAGGCTCATCCAGTAGCTCAAATAAAAGAATTTAACTTCAGGGCAACACCTGGAATTTGGATTACAGGTCTTTCAGATCCTGCTTTTGCTGCTCATCTTCCAACAATTGGAGAGGCAGTTGATGCTGGGTTTGACAACAACCCTGAATATATCATGAGTGGATTAAATACAGCTATTAATGGGCAAATTGGTTCACCTCATGAATTACATTTCTTACCAAATACAGGACATGTACCAACTAATGATGAAGGTCCGGCTAATAATTTAGTTAATAATTTCATTGATAAAGTACTGGCTTCGAATCCACCACCTTTTGGTCTGTGATAAAATAACAACACTAGCGCTAACAATTGATTTGACAGAACAGCTCCTTCGTCAAAACTCTGCATATCATTATACATCGTAAAAGATTGACTCATAATTATTAAATTTTAACAAATCCTCCCCAAAATAGTTCGACTTCACTCCCTTTGGCTCCACGGTATTATTCCCTAAAATAATTTTTATTTTCACGAATAATCCTCATTATTAATATTTTCTGTATGTGCTTTCATTCTCTCAAACTCATCAGTTATATCCTCGGGTTCCATTCCCAATACAAACTCTAATAAATGCATATCGGGGTTTTTAGAACAAAAATCAAAAATCTTCTCTGCGGCATAATATCCCATAGTTTGCAACAACATTATGGTTTTTGATTTAATGTCTTCTCCATCTGGAAATTTAACATATAGTGAAGCTGCACTGTAATTAATATCTCCACCATCAGCCAATTCTATCTTAACATGAGTAAATAGGGTATAATCGTTATTTGAAAGTAGAGAATAAATCTCCAAGTGGTGATCTTTTGTAATCCAGAGAGGCTCCTCATCTTCATAAAGTAGATTTACTTCTTCATTATCCTTAATTCCCAAAAGTTCGACAACTCTAAAATCTCTATTTCTCAAAAATATAGCTGCCTTTTCAAAACCAACAGAACTGATCCCAATGTGGTTAGTCTCTTTAAAATATCCAAAAAAATGTATCATTGGTTATAAATTAGTTAGAATTTAATTTATGGAAATCAGAAGAAAATTATAATTTTTTATGTAGATAAGATAACTAATTCTAATAAATTTCTAATAAATATGATTTTAAGGTCTTTAGCTATAAAATTATTGTTGGATATAATTTATTATTTCGATAATTGTGGCATGACTTATGTTTATTAACAATATATTTTATAATATCATAAAATTCTAAAAATTTAAATAAATGAAATACTTACTTTTATTAATAGTACTCTTTTCTGGAGTCACGTCTTTTGCACAAAAAGTTTATTCTGTTCAATATCAAAATCAGGCAGATGTAAAAGTTTTTGTTGTGAATTATGAAAATCAAGCAGATCTCAAGGTTTATAAGGTTAAATATTCTAATGAGGCAAAAAATAATAATGGTAAATGGTTTTTTACAAGCTATCGTAATCAAGCAAGTAAGACTTTATTTTTTGTTGATTATGAAAATCAGGCTGATTTTAAAATTTACTTTGTTGAGTATAAAAACCAAGCAGGCTGGCGTAATAAATCCAAACAACATTTTATGTTTTAACTATAAACTAGGTAAAGAATATTAATTGTAGACTTAAATAGTAAATTATTCATTTAAATGTTTCTATAAAGGAATAAGACTTTTATTAACGTTAGGAATTCTATTTTTTACTTATAAATTAACTAGGCTCAATTAAACAATTCTAATCCTAACTCTTTAATAATATTTTAGGTAAGTAATTTACCCTCGATTACTTTTTATTACATAAATATCATTTTATAAATTAATTTTGTTTTGCAATTAATAATATTTAACTTTAGTGACTAATAAATAAATCAATATAATTATGAAGAAATTAATTTTATCCTGTTTTGTAGCTTTTACTACAATATCTCTTTTTGCTCAGACCATGGCATTTACTTGCATTGAAATAAAAGTAAAACCTTTTACTCAAGATAACATCGCTGAGGCTTTTGATAAGGTATTTGAAGATGTTGAAATGAATCAAGGAGGTGTTGTTTTAGAGCGCTTTTGGAATGGCAGAACGCATGGAATGACCCACAGAATTGTTTTTATGTACACCTTAGGTGTAGATATGGTTGATGAAGACGCTATTGACCCAAACAAAAATGAAGTTTTCTGGTCCAAAATGCAGAACTATGTAGAGGAATGGGGTTCGGGATATTCTGGAAGAATATTGAGTTGGCAAGAAGGAGATACAGAAGCAAATCCTGATGTACATATTTGGGATATCAAAGTAGCTAATCAAAATCAGTTTAAAGAAGGACATGATAAGATTATAAGCGAATTTGCTGATGACTTTGCTGGAAGAGTAGCTGGTTTTGGAACGTATGATATTGGTAGACCTAATGGAGCTACTCATTGGGTAGCCGTCACAGGTAAGGATAGAGAAGATCATTTAATGCTCTATGATAAACTGCAAAAAAATCCAAAATTTATGAAGTTAATTTCATCACGAGGCGAGGTTGAAGATGTAAAAGATTTCGAGTTACAAATTCTGAGGCGCAAACAATAAAAATTATCATATTGTTAAAAAAAACACAAAATATTTCGATTATAAATAATAAATCAGAATATTTTGTGGTTTTTTTTATAATATATCAACAAATTATTATCTTTGAATGATGGTAAATTTGGATTTAAAACTTACATGCGCTATAGCGAGATCTACACATCTACTGGGTGATAAATGGTCCTTGTTGATATTAAGGGACATATTGTTACACAAAAAATCTCGTTTCAAAGAGTTTATGGAATCTAAAGAGAAAATCGCAACAAATATTCTAACGAATAGGATAAAAAGTCTTATTGACGCAGATTTAATTGTCCTGTTAGACAGAAATAGCACTAAAAAGAGTAGACAATATATAGCTACGCAAAAAGGTATTTCTACGTTACCAATAATATTAGAGCTTTATATGTTTTCTATTAAAGATATAAATGAATCTGTTTTGAATGATCAACAAATCCAAATTAAGAAACAAATAATTTCTAACAGTGAAAATTTTATAAACTCTAAAAGGATTGACTACATGGCATTCAAGGAAGATTTGTTAAGTAAGGTAATTGAACACAAATAGTGTCTAAAAGAAAAGCTAAATTTTAATTAACATATACTCGATTGGTGTTATACGATTCTATGAATAAAAATTTCTATTATTCACTATCTTGCTTAACCCTTTCATAAACATAGAATTTTTGAATTTTACCATTTTTAATTAGAGCGTCATGTACCTGAACAACATTCACTTCTAAACTATCTACTGTTAAAGTTACATCATGCCCAGAAGTTACCCACTGCATTAAGTTTCCTTTATCATCTTCAACTTCATTAGCGATGTAATATTTAGGTCTCCATTTTGGTTGATTGTCTTTAAACCATACCGAAAGAAATTCTGCATGGGCCTCTGAACCATCGATAAATTCTCCTCGAGGACCATAAGCCTTAAATTCCTGTGCATTCATGGATTTTATTGTCTCTATGTTTCTTTTGTTATGGGCATCTATATAGTTTTCCCAAATTGTCACTGTAGACATTTTACCTGCATTTAAATCCAAACGCTCTCCTTTATCCGATATTTCTATACCTATTTGGGTACCTTTAGTCTCTTTAATTTTAGAATTACAACTAAAAATTATAATTAATACTGTAAGTAAACTATACTTTTTCATGAGATTATTATTGAATTTATTTAACATTTTGAATTGTGATATTTATTTTATTTACCCAGATTCTATTTACCATTTTGTATAGGAGTAGTATCTGACATCATTCTGTTCAAAATTGCATAAATAGGGCAAAATTTAGTAAATGGGCTTACGATTTGAAGTGCAGCAGTTACCACGGCAATCCAAATAAAATCCATATTCACTTGAGTTGCTAAAATTATTGAAATTAAATATGTAAATCCCACAATAGCATCGTGAGCTCTTACTTTTAAAATATCTTTTTTGTTTTGCATAATTTTAATTTTTTTTAATTAATTTAAAAATCCATCTCTCGTACCATCATAGTCGTTGTTACTACTTTTCTTATACCGGCTACATCTTTTGAAAAAGATGCAAACAAATCGTCAGATAGCATTTGTTTTGTTTGCCTTAGAGACGACTCCACGTCATTAGCGCCCATCCATACAAAGTGTGTGAAATCTTTTACCTTACCAATGATTGGATAACCAATTCCATAAGAATTATTTTCAAAACCTAATTTTTTCGCCATAGTCTGAGTAAATTCTTTAAATATATTTAGATAAGCTTTAGTATCTGAAATATCAAGCTGATAAATCATAAATGCTTGATCATTTGACCAGTCATTTTTATACCATAAAGGTGTATTTAGTGCCTGATTAATCCCTTCTGTAAATTTTCCTAATTTTTCACCTAAAAGTTGGGCTTCTGTCGACAAATTCCACGAAGTGAAGAAATTGGCAAATGCCACTTCGTCCGGAAAACAAAATTGAATAGAATGTGTCGCTTGGTTTGGACCATTAAACTGATAAGAAAACAATGATTTTGTTCCTTGAATGTTCTTTCCCCAGCCTGTGTCCATCATACCTTTAAGAGTACTAACTACCATTTCGGGCTCAGTTGCCTTGAAATCAAAGAATGCACAATATTGAGCATTAACGGCCATCGTACATATAGTACAAATAATAAAAATATTTTTTTTCATAAGATAAAATTTAGTTTGTATTAATAAGTAATGAATAATTAAAATGTTGATTTTATTGTAATAGCTCTTTGTAATCTCCGTAAAATCTAAAAATCTCTAGCAAATTGAGTCATAGAGGTAATTTTACCATCTAAATCAAAATAGAATATTTCAAAAAGTTCCTTTTCCCAAACTTTTCCATTTTTGAATACTCTTGTTTCCTTAGACATAACTTGAACACCAGATTCAGCATTTGTATTGTATATTTTTAAAGGAACAATCGCATAAGGAACCCAGTTTACAGATTCATAATCATTAAAAAGATCAGCCAAATCATTTTTTTTCATCTTCATCGCTTTGCCCTCGTAATCATTTAAAACAGAAATATCTGCAAAAGGTTTTGCAAACTCATCAGCATTCATATCATTATAATCTTTAATTAATTTTTCTATGATAGCTACTTCATTTCTATCTGAAAATACTAATGGTCTTCCAGAGTATTCATTATTATTTTTTCCAATAAATTTACCTCCGTAAGATTTTCCAAAGTTTGAAGAGTCAATGGATTTCCATTGTTTAAAAGCGTCTACTTTACCGTCTTTATTAAAATTAAAAAACTCCATTAAATCTAACTTTTCATAAGATCCATTCTTGTAGTGGCGTTCTTCTTTTGACCAAGCTAACACCTTAGTATCGTCATCACCCTCAAGTTGTACAGGAATAACCACATACGGCTTCATACTAATTGAGTCCATAGATTCCAACCATGCTCTGGTACTTTCCACACCATTCTCTCCTAAAAACGTTGAGTCATAATGTTTTACAAGCTCTTCAGTATTTTTTTCACTGTAGGCTTCAGATAACATTAATAGTTTATCTGCCATTGCATCATTACCAATACTATAGGCATTGCCATTATTATCACCCTCACCTAAATACTGACCTCCAGTAGTATTACAGCTTGTTATCAAGCAAAGAGTACAAAAAAATGCTATTCGTTTTAAAAGTGTCTTCATAATAGTTTTATTATATTATTATTGATTTAGATTTATTATATAAGTTAAAATATATTGACCATATATGTTTGGTTTATAGATGAATAACTATATTTAATTGATTAAAACACAATATAAGTCCATAGCCTACCAAATTAAACCGAATTAATTATCAAAGTGCCCAAATATTAGTGACACGTCCTTGTTCATCCAATTTAAATACTTCAACCGCATCAAATTTTTCACCCGCTTTGGTCGTAAGTTTTAGATAGCAAGTTACATAAGGTCCGTGTTCGGTTATATCTACTAATTCTTGAATAAGTTCCGTTTCTGTCACAAAACCAAAAATTATACTATTGATTTCATCAGCACCTCTGGCCTCGAGGCCGAGACCTGGAGCAAGCATATGATAATCTGATGTTGCGGGAACTTTTGACCATGCTTCAAACCCTTCTTGCCATTTAAAATTTACTTTATACGTTTTTATAGCTTGAGCTGTAGCAGATAAAGTATCAGAAGTCTCTTTTAATTTGTTGCAGGAGAAGCAAAAAATTGGTATTAGAATTAGAATTTTAAATTTCATTTTTACGTAGCTTTTTAATTACTAAATGAAGAATAATCAGTGTTTGGGAATATTGGAGTTAATCCTTTTTCTCCTCCAACACATAGTGCCATTACTTTTTGTGCCATTTTACTCTTATCATCATTAAATCTCCAGTCAAGATATTTTTGATAATGCTCATATGATGCCCAATCTCCGTAAATATAATATGTGTAGGTTTCATCGTTAAAAAATGCCTCAAGAGATAAGCTGCCATCGTAATCTCTTGTTGTTTGTAGACCATCAGGAGTATTAAGAAGATCTATCATGGCCTGTTTTTTACCTGGTAAAACATTAAGTGTAACTAAAACCGGATTTTTAGGACCAACAGCTTGCATCATTCCTCCATAATCAAAGAAGTCTCCTTGAGCAATAACCTTCCCATCTGCATCGAAGTTAAAGTACCAATAGCCATTTAGGTTTATCTGTTTTCCCGTAATGGAATTTTTCCCTGTCCAAGTGCCATAAGTCCTAACACTACCGTCTGGTTTTAAAGACAATGTGTCAACACCAGGAAGCCAAGCTTGAGCATTGTACTTTATATCCTCAAAATTATCATGATATCCTTTTAACATAGATGCATATACATCGTAACCCATTGGCTCTGAAGACCCATACATTGGAGTATAAATTTTAATATCCTCACTTACTAGAGCAAGCTGTTCATCAAGCTTTTCTTCTCCATGAAGTTCAAATAATTTTTGAGCTGTTGCTAAGTTTGTTTCATAATTAGGATTACCACCGCATGAAACGAAAAGTATAACTGTAATCGCTAAGATTATTTTTTTTAAAGTGTTCATATTATATAATTATTAGTTAAAGTGTTTAAAATTTAATATATCCAACCACCGATATTACCACGGTAATCTACAGGGTAAGCTTTGATGCGTTCTCTCAAAACTTCAGAAGTATTACCGGCAATTACAAAAGAATTAAACGTAAACATTTTCATGAAAGGTGCAATGTTGGGTCCATTCTCAAAATTATCAACATGGAAAATAAAATCTTCTGATGTTCTAAATTTTTCAATTAAAGTAATGCGTTTGCCATCTTCAGAAATAAAATAACTATAGTCATAAGTGTTGGGTTCGTTAGTACGAATAAATTTGTTTAATTTTTCTAAAAATTCTTTTACATTTTCTGAAGAGTATCCTGGATTAACGGTCATATCTATGTTGGCAACCACTTTAGGTGATGTATTATTTGCTGCATCTTTTGCATTCATTTCTTTTTCAATTACTGATGTATCAAAAAATTGAACCTCTTTTATAATTTTATCTCCCTCCCACTGATATGATATATGAAATGGAAAAGCTACACTTTGACCCGTATATTTACCTGTGGCAGAGAAAGTATTCCAAATATTAGTCCAAACAATACCGTTATTGTAGGTAGCGGTTTCCACCTCTGACCCTAATGCATCACCATCCATGTTTTCCACTGATATTTCATCAAACAGATCGTATAGGTTTTCTACCCCTGCAATAAAACCTATCTTATCAAGCTTATTACCGTGTGGATCAATAAATTGCATACTATCAGAAAATATTTCTTTTAAATAATCAATATTTTCCTCACCAACTTTTTGAAATAAAATTTTTACTATTTGAGATTTTTCATCGTTAGTTGTAAGATTAGCGTAAGGCTCTTGACATGTATACAATGACAAACCTAATATGAGAATAATTATTTTTTTCATTTTTAAGTTATTTGATTATTATTCGGATTGCACCCATTTCCTAACTCCTATAATTTTATTGTCCTGAATGTAGTGTTGCTCGAAAAATCTATAAGTTTCTATTGATCCATCTTTTGTATATCTATTCTCTGAAAATGATAACATAATTTTATTCAAGGAATTATCATAAGAAGGTATTAATGGAATTACCTCTTCTATAGTGCGTGTTATTGAATCATAAGGTGCATGCATTGATTTAATTAGAGAGATTCCAGTATCTAAATCAAAAACTAATTTTTCCAATCCTTTCTCAGGATAAAAAAACATTGAATCCCTAAAATTCTCTTTAGACATAAAATTATAATCCTTGTTCACAAATGCATTAGAAAAGGAAACCGCTAATTCTGCCGCCTGATTACTACCTAAGGTATAATTTGAATTCTTATTGGGACCATCTAAAATAAAACCAGCAAATGTATCTATTGATTCTATATTACTTTGTTGACATCCTAAAATTAAAATGAAGCATATCAAGCAGTATAATGGGGGTTTTATAATTTTCATAAAATATAGTCTTAGTTTAAATGCTGACTCAAAAATCCAGTAACATCAAAAAAATCGTTAAATAAATAAATCTGACCATCACTATTGAAACGCATTAAGGCCATCCATTTATGACTTACTGCCTTACCAGTTTCAGCATGTGTATGGTGCCAATTACCGTAAACTCTAACATCATTAGGATTATCACTTGTTTCTTCTGAACTATAGGTGCTGCCACCAAAAAACTTTATATCCCTTAACTCGTGATTATCATACATGGCTATATAGCCGTCTAATGCTGCCATTAAAACCTCCTTAGTTTCATAATCATCTATTAAGATTTTATCTGGACCACTCCATTTTAATGAATCTGCAAAATACTGAGAAAACTTATCGCTTTCTTCTGCCGACATAGCTGCTAACATAGATTTAATTCGTTCTGTATTTTCTTTAAATTTTAATTGATTTTCGGATGATATATCTTTAACCGTTTCCCCAGTTTCACAGGAGACAACTAATACTAATAATATAATTTTTAAATATTTCATAATTACTCTTTTACTTCAGATGCTTTAAATTTCAATGTTTTGTTTACAAAGTCAGCGATACCACTAACAATATATGTTTTTTCATTAGTAAGGTTATCAAGTGCATACATTTTAAATACTTTACCTTTTTTTCTATAAACACCTTGTGTTGTTCCTTTTATAATTTCTTCTTCCATTTGAGTCCATATAAAACCGGTAAATTCACCGCTTTCCATACTGTCATTATGGTTTGTAAATACATAAGATAAATAAACTCTCCCATAAGGTCCTGCCTCACCTGTGGCAGATAATTCATAATTTACTCCATCTTTGGTATGAACAGCATCGATTATAAATTCTGCATTTATCAATGCACTTGAATCCCATTTTAAATCTTGTGCAAACGAAACACTTACAAACAAGAAGAATACATAAACTACTTTTTTCATTTTAATTGTAATTAAAGTTTAAATATGATTAATTCCCAGAAAGCATTTTCTTAAATGCCTCTAAATCAAATTCGTTTCCATAAAAAAGTGTGCTCATTTTCATTATATCAGCAGCAATCAATACAGCAGTTTTAATTTCATCTTCAGTTGCACCTAATCGTTTTAATTCCGATATATGATAAGGTATACAATACTGGCATTTTACGGCGGCCGAAGTTCCTATTGCAACTAGATGTGCTTCTTTCTCCGCAATTGCTCCTTCTTTGTATAACCCCATCTGTGCTTTAAAATATGCATCAGAGCTTTTTAGTATAGAACTTGGATAAACCGAATTAAATGGACTATTTTCTAAAATAGATTTTTTTTCTTCAGCTGTTAATGCTGCATCTTGGGCCATACCATAAATTGAAATGAACATTAGAGAAAATAAACAAATGATATTTTTCATAATTAATTGATTTGATTAATAAAATTCTAATGTGAATATCGAAATATTAATTGCTTTTTACAACTTATTTCGATGATGATAATTTTTAATCGTCAAAACGTTCCTGTTAGTATCTGTGAATAAAATTAATTATATCGACTAATCTTTATTGAACATATTTAATTGGGAAAGCTCCTATTCTAATTTTATTAGTAAATTCTTTAAGTCAAATTAATACTTATTAATTAGCATCTTGAGCAAACAATACTAACATACCTTTAATTAATTCTTCTTTTTTCAAAATGAATTTTTAACATCATTAAATACAATCATTTAATTGATTGTAATTCTTCGCTCTTATTGGTTTAAAAGCCTTAACAAAAATTTGTAAGTTTTTTTATTTTTCATCTACTACCTTTACATTGACATAAAAACATTTTATTAAATTAAAACTAAAGGACTGAAATGTATGCTAACTTGGAAAGATGTAATTAACTTTTCCGTTAAAGGAAACCCAACACCAGACAGCCGCTTAGAAAAAACAGAAACTGAATGGAGAGCACAATTAACTCCAGAGCAATTCAGGATTACTAGACAAAAAGGTACAGAACGCCCTCATAGTGGAGAACTATGCAGTATTTACGACGAAGGTCAATACAACTGTGTATGCTGTGACACGCCGTTATTTGATTCTACAATAAAATTTGATTCAAGTTCTGGTTGGCCAAGTTTTACACAGCCTATAAAAGAGAATGCTATCAAATACGAAAAAGATGTATCCTTTGGTATGGTGCGTGTAGAAGTTATGTGTAATACTTGCGATGCCCATTTGGGACATATTTTTCCTGATGGACCAGAACCAAGTGGATTGCGCTATTGTATCAATTCAGAATCTATGACTTTAGTTAAGGAGACTGCCTAATGACAACTAAAAATTTACAAATCGTCACAGTTGGTGGTGGTTGCTTTTGGTGTACAGAAGCGGTATTTCAAGAAGTAAAAGGTGTAGAAAATGTAATTTCTGGCTACACTGGTGGCAAAGCACCTGGAAGACCAACGTACAGAGAAGTCTGCTCTGGTTTAACCGGTGATGCCGAAGTTGTGCAAGTCACTTTTGATGCTAATGTAATCAGTTACGAAGATATCCTTGTTATTTTTATGACCACTCATGACCCAACGACATTAAATCGTCAAGGTGCAGACAGAGGCACTCAATATCGTTCGGTTATTTATTATCATAATGACAAGCAAAAAGAAATCGCAGAGATTGTAATTTCTGAATTGTCTAAACATTACGAAAATCCTATTGTAACAGAATTATCAGAAGCAGTAACGTTTTACGAAGCTGAAAAAGAACATCATGACTTTTACAAAAACAATCCTGAATTTGGGTATTGTGGTTTTGTAATAGACCCAAAATTGGCAAAACTTCGTAAATTACATTCGGACAAACTTAAAAAGTAATCCAATTAATTTAATGGAAACTAAAATTAAAATTTATGGCACCAAAAGGTGCCATAAAACAAAATACCATAAATCTTTTTTTGAAACTCGTAATATTAACTATGTGTTTTACGATGTCGAAGAAAATAATACTCATGCTAAAGAATTACGTAACTTGTACACTAATCGAAAACTTAATTTTCCAACCATAATTATTGGATCAAAAAAACTTAGAAACCCCTCAGAAAAAGACTTGAATAAGTGGCTTAGCAAATTTTTATGAATCTAAACATAATACACAAATTTATTAAGGAACTTCCTAGTGACCCAATTAAAACAAATACAAGGCGTCAGGTAAACGAGGCTTGTTTTAGTTATGTTACACCTAAGAAAACTTCTAATCCTAAATTGATTCATGTTGCAAAAGATTTTTCTGAAAATTTAGGTTTCACAAATGACGACTTAAAATCCAAACATTTTTTGAATATTCTGACTGGTAACAAAGTTTTAGAAAACACAAATCCTTACGCCATGTGTTATGGTGGTTATCAATTTGGACGATGGGCTGGACAATTAGGAGATGGTCGCGCTATTAATCTTTTTGATGTAGAACACAATAACAAGCAATGGACTATTCAACTTAAAGGTGCTGGAGAAACTCCTTACTCTCGTAGCGGAGATGGTTTGGCCGTATTACGATCTTCAATCCGAGAATATTTATGTAGTGAAGCCATGTACAATTTAGGTGTGCCAACAACACGAGTATTGTCCTTAGCACTTTCTGGTGATGAAGTCATGCGAGATATGTTGTATGATGGCAATCAGGCTTTCGAAAAAGGTGCTATAGTATCTCGAGTTTCTCCGTCATTCCTTCGTTTCGGAAATTTTGAAATCTTTTCTTCTCGTGGTGACCATAAAAATTTAAAAATCCTTGTTGATTATACCATAAAGCATCATTGTCCGCTTATAGGAAAACCATCTAAGGAAACATATATTGATTTTTTTGAAGAAGTGATGCAGCGTACATTAGATATGATTATCCATTGGCAACGTGTAGGTTTTGTTCACGGTGTCATGAATACGGATAACATGAGTATCTTAGGCCTTACAATAGATTATGGACCATACGGTTGGTTAGAAGGTTTTGATTTTGGCTGGACACCAAATACTACAGATGCTCAAAATAAACGCTATCGTTTTGCCAATCAGCCAAATATTGGGCTGTGGAACTTATATCAACTCGCTAATGCATTATATCCTTTAATTGAAGATGCTGAACCTTTAGAAAAAATACTTGAGAATTATAAAAATGGATTTGAAACCAAGTCATTGGTAATGATGAAATCAAAACTAGGGTTATTTGAAGATGACGCTAAAGACCAGCAATTTATTCAAACTTTAGAAGATGTACTTCAGCTTACTGAAACGGATATGACTATTTTTTTTAGATTGCTAAGCAATTTCAAAAAAGATGGCAGTCTAAAAGGCTTAGATGTTATAAAAGATGCCTTTTATAAACCTCAAGATGTGGCTGATACCATTGCGCAACAATGGAGTGATTGGTTTGAACGCTATTGTTTTAGACTAGAAAAAGAAAACTTATCAGATAAAGAGCGTCATCAAAAAATGAACAGTGCCAATCCAAAATACGTTTTACGTAATTACATGGCACAGCTATCAATTGATGACGCCAACAATGGTAATTACGATTTAATAGATGAGTTATTTCAACTCTTAAAACAACCTTATGCAGAACAACCTAAAAATGAAAAATGGTTTGCAAAACGTCCAGAATGGGCCAGACATAAAGTTGGTTGTTCTATGTTATCTTGTAGCTCTTAAAAAGAATTAGATTTTATGGAAAAAACAGTATCAGAAGCAATTGCTTACAGGCGTTCAACACGTGTTTACAAAAATGATAATATTGATACCAGCAAGGTAAAAGAATGTCTGGTAAATGCCTCTTTGGCACCAACGAGCAGTAATTTGCAGTTATGGGAATTTTATCATGTGACTAATCAAGAAAAACTAAAACAACTCGCTGAAGCTTGTTTTAATCAAAGTGCTGCAAAAACTGCAAAACAGTTAGTTGTGATTGTCGCTAGAAAAGACCTTTGGCGAAAACGCGCTTTGGCTAATATTGATTTTTTGAATAAAGTTTATGACAAAGACGATTTATCTGAACGTGATTTGAAACGTAAAAAGATGGCGACCAATTATTATAGCAAACTTATTCCAACCATTTACACAGATTTTCTAGGAGTATTAGGCTATATCAAGTTTTTAATATTTCAGATTATTGGATTATTTAAGCCAATTTATAGACAAACTCGGTTAAGCGACATGCGAATTGTAGCGCACAAAAGTGCTGGCTTAGCAGCACAAAACTTTATGACTAGTATGGCGGCTATCGGCTATGACACTTGCCCAATGGAAGGCAGTGACACATTACGTGTTAAGCAAATCTTAGGATTACCTGGTGGAGCAGAAATAAATATGATTATTAGTTGCGGAATTAGAGATGATCAAGGTATTTATGGTCCACGTTTTAGAGTTCCTTTTGAAAGCGTTTATTTTGAAATTTAATGATTAAAAAAATAAAACTATACTTACATCACTTAAACTTAAAACTTTGAATTTTCTTATCTGCTTTAAAATTCTGTAAACCAATATTTAGCCATTCAAAATAGGCATCTGGATTTGGTTCGTAAGCGTTTGTGGTATTCAGTAATTTTAAATCATGATTTAAAAGGACATAATAGGGCTGTGAATTATTTTGGAAGTTTATCGTCTGCAATGTTCCCCATTTATCACCTATCGTTTCTATGTTTTTTATGGTTCCATTTATTCGCAAATAATCAAACTGCTCGGCTTCTGGCAATTTCTTTTTATCATCAACGTATAATGAGATGATTATATATTGTTCACTTAAAATATCATAAACCTCCGTTGTGCTCCATACCTGTTCTTCCATTTTACGGCAATTGACACATGCCCAGCCTGTAAAATCTAAAAGAATAGGTTTGTTTTCAGCCTTAGCTTTCGCTAATCCTTCTTGCCAATCTTTACTACAGTTTAAATCTAATGGACATTCAGATGCTTTCTCGTATATACTGTAAAACATTGGTGGCGGAAAACCACTCAATAGCTTCAAATTTGCATATTTTGTATTTGTTACTCCTGGAATTAAATAAATGACAAAAGCAATAACTAAAATGCTAGTTGTAATTCTACCTTTACCTATTTTTTGAAGTGGACCATCGTGAGGGAATTTAATTTTTCCGAATAAATATAATATCAAGCCAATACCTATAATAATCCATAGTCCAATAAAAATTTCACGTTTTAATAATCCCCAATGTTCTACTAAATCTGCATTTGACAAGAATTTAAGTGCTAATGCTAATTCTATAAAACCTAAAACTACTTTTACTGTATTTAACCAGCCACCAGATTTAGGCAATGAGTTTAACCATTTAGGAAACATAGCGAATAAAGTAAATGGTAATGCTAATGCTAAGCCAAAACCACTCATTCCCATAGTTAGTTGCATTGCACCAACATCTGACGTTAAAGAGCTTCCTAATAGCGTTCCTAAAATTGGACCTGTACAAGAAAATGAAACGATAGCTAAGGTCAAGGCCATAAAAAATACGCCGATAAAGCCGCCAATTTTATTGGCGCGACTATCCATCGCTGCACTCCAAGATTGAGGTAATGTCAATTCAAAACAACCAAAGAATGAAAATGCGAAAGCAATAAATATGATAAAGAAAATAATATTCAATGTTACATTTGTGGAAATATTATTTAGAATCCCTGGGTCTAGTGAATCTAATAAGTGAAACGGAATACTTAGTAATACATATATCAAAAAGATAAAAAATCCATATAGGATAGAATTGAATAATCCTTTCTTAGAATCACCAGAACTTTTAGTAAAAAATGAGACCGTCAAAGGAATCATTGGGAACACACATGGTGTTAATAACGCAATCAAACCTCCAAGAAACCCTAAAATAAAAATAGAGAAATTACTCTTCTTTTCGATATCTTGTTTTTCGTATTTGTCCCAACCGGTTACATTTAACTTTAATTCATCTGATAGCTTTTGGCTACGATCGTCTATGTTTATAGCTTCTTCTTCAAGCTTAGAACCGTCCAAGTTAAACTTAAAAGTATCATCACCTAAAATACATCTTTCATCATTACAAGTTTGGTACTCTGCGGTAATTACTACTAAATTAAAATCTGGATTTATTAATGATATTAGTTGAGAGAAAATGGCTTTATCTTTAAATTTTTTGACATTTTCATCAAACAGCTTATCGTATTTGGGTTTAGCATCAGGCTCAGAAGTTTTACCAATTAACTTGTAATTGCCTTCTTGATTTTTGAATTCAAAATAAGTCTGAGGCGCAAAACCATCTTCTTCTACTGCATATTGCGAATAAATACTGTAGCCTTCTTGTAATGTTACGGTAAGCTTTATTAGGTAATCAGAATCCGAAATCTTTTCAACTGAATACTCCCAACTTGCTGGACTATAATTTTGTGAAAAAACAGAAACAGTAAAAACTAAAGTAAGTATTGCAAAAAAGAAACGCTTTTTAATAGACATAAATTAAGGTTGAAGCACAAATTTATAGGTTGTGATGATTTTACTACTTAAATGTCGTCTAATTTATAAAAACCTTAAGAATTGAGCGCATAAAAAAACCGAACGTTTTAAGTTCGGTTTTAAATGCTTTATGATTTTTTCTCGATGTTGAGAATTTTAGAATGTTCCCATTTGGATAAACCGCCTTCTAAGTCATAGATTTTTTCGAAGCCTGCATCTTTTAGTTTTTTTGCACACTTGGCGCTTCTGCCACCACCTTTACAATACAAAACTACAGGTTTTGATTTATCTAATTTTTGAATATCCTTATCAAATGTTGGTGAATTAAAATCTATATTTTGAGCTGATTTAACACGTATAGCCTCGAATTCAGAGGCTGTTCTAACATCTACTACTTGAACATCTTCAAGTTCAATTATTTGTTTCATCTCGTCTGCAGTAACTAATTTAATGTCACTAGAATCTGCTTTTTTATTGACACAGCTTACAGTAAATGCCATTAATAAACTTAACGCGAAAATTGGTATTGATTTTTTCATGATTTGATTGATTTTATATTTGATTGACTTTGCCTTCCCACTCAGTAAAACCGCCGAGAAGATTATATGTTTTTTCGAAACCTAACTGATTCATAATTGCACAAGCCTGCGCACTTCTGCCTCCAGCTTTGCAATACACAAAGTAATTTTTTGATGTATCTAACTTTTGAATTTCATCAATAAAGCCTTGACCTTTAAAAATATCGATGTGAATTGCTTCAGGGATTATTCCTAGTTCTTCAACTTCATCTAGTGTTCTAACATCCAAAACCACTGAATTATTGTCTTCAAACAGTAGTTTTGTCCAATCTTTTTGTTGCAAATCAGCCATTAACTTTAATTTCTTTAAACAAAATTAACATTTCTTTATGATATAGACGTAAAAAAATCCGAAGTGTTACACTCCGAATTTTTATTTAACATTTTAAGATGTAAAAATATCTACTTTACTTTGATTGAACAACCTATTGCTCTCGTAGTTTTTTGAGCTATTTCTTTGCCAGCTAAAAGCGCATCAATCGCATTTTCAGCATATTTAGTTTTTACAGCAGCAGCATCTTGATAATTATCATCAATCGCTCCAATATATTTCACAATATTACCTTTTGTAGTTTTTTCTAAAATATAAACATGAGGTGTTTTTGTAGCACCATACTGTGGGTATATCTTTTGTCCATCGTCCATTAAATAAGGAAATGTAAAACCTTTAGCTTTTGCTCTGGCTTGCATCGCTTGCATATTATCTCCTGGCTTAACATCAGTATCATTGGGCATTATAGCAATTACAGGATACCCTTTTGAAGCGTATTTTTTGTCTAAATCGACAATTCTATCTTCATAAGCCACAGCGTATGGACATGTGTTACAAGTAAAAATTACCACAAAACCTTTTGCTGTTTTATAATCCGAAAGTGATACCATCTTACCGTCAATGTTTATAAGAGAAAAGTCTGTAGCAACGTCTCCTACTTTATAACTACCTGCGTCTGTTTTGGTAGTAAATGCTGTTAAGCATACAAAGCAGATTAATACTGTAAATATTCTGAGTGTTTTACTCACGCTAAACTTATTAGCATTTTTGTATTCGTGATTTGAAAAATTCATAATAAATCTATTTTAAAAATTGTTGTACTTCTTTTTCTAATTCTTCGTAGGTAAACGATTTCTCATAGAACTTCCGTTTATTACCTTTATATATCATTGTTGCTGGTATTGCTCCAGACCATGTTGTATCAATTGCTGGTATCCATCTATTTTGGTCAACATCATTAAGACAAACAACCTCTGATTTTAGTTGTTTCTCTTTTAAAAATGGTTTTAGTTTTGTTTCGTACTTTCTTGGAAAATCAAGACTAACCAATAATAATTCAACACCTTTTGCCTTGTATACTTTATTTATTTTTTCAAAATATGGTAATTCTTTGACACAAGGTGCACACCAAGTTGCCCAAAAATTTACAACATGAACTTTATCATCTGTTTTGTTAATTAATGGTGCTATACCATCATAATTGTATACTTTAAGCTCATCGTTTGTATTACAAGCAAAACAAAGCAAAATTAGAACTAGCAATATTCTTTTCATTCCATAAAGTTACGCATGCACAGACACGCTATTAAAGTTTTAACAAAAAATTAAAACTTATATATAAAATTCATTATACATTTGTATATACAATTGTTGTATATGAAAGAATTAGAAAATATATTGAAATCTACCTCTAGCATATCAGAGGCAAAGGCTACTTTAATAAGTATATTCCATATAAATAGTAAAATTAAAGACACGCTTTTGCATCAATTAAAACCTCACGACTTATCAATTGAACAGTATAACGTCATGCGTATTTTAAGAGGTCAAAAAGGGAAAGCTATTAATCTACAAGATATTCAAACGCGTATGATCAATAAAATGAGTAATACAACGCGATTGGTAGATAAACTGTTGAAGAAAAAGTTTGTTAAACGAATTATTTGCAAAAACAACAGACGCAAGGTTGAAATTTCCATTACAGATTTAGGACTAAGTATCTTAGATGGATTAGACCCAATCATTGAAAACACTGAACAGAACATTACTAAACATTTAAACAAACAAGAATTAAAACAATTAAATAACCTTTTATTAAAACTTAATAATTAAAATTAAACAGAAAATGAAAAATTTAAAGACACTAACATTAGGAATTTTAGCACTATCATTTTACTCATTCACTACGATGATTGATAAAAAAGTAGATACTGAGCAAAGTACCGTAAAATGGGTAGGTAAAAAAGTAACAGGACAACATGAAGGAACTATAAAATTAGAAAGTGGTTCACTGCAGTTTGATGGTAAAACACTTACTGGTGGTAATTTTGTTATAGATATGACTTCTATTACTGTTACAGATTTAGAAGGTAAAGGAAAAGCTAACTTAGAAGGCCACCTTAAATCTGATGATTTCTTTGGCGTTGAAAAACATAATAAAGCAACTTTCACCGTTACTAAAGTGAATAAGTTAGATGATAAAAACCATGATATTTCTGGTAATTTAATAATAAAAGGCATCACAAAACCTATAAACTTTACTATGGCAGTAGAAGATAACTCGGCAACTGCAAAAGTAATTGTAGACAGATCTAAATTTGATGTAAGATATGGCTCACCGAGTTTTTTTAATGATTTAAAAGACAAAGCTATTTATGATGATTTTGAATTATTTGTAACATTATCTTTCTAGATTGTTAAAAATCTTAAAATTAGTTTGAATTCATATATTTCATTTCTATATTTGACATTAAATGAAAAAACAACAAACATGGTGGTGGAATTTTACTAACGAAACGTTCGTGAAATAGTCCATTGTGTTAACTAAAATACCAAAAAGGCTTGTCATTCACGACAAGCCTTTTTTCTTTTAAATTTATGAAAACATATAATTTACACACACACTACAAAAAGATTTTAACTGATACCATTACACCTGTTTCAGTCTATTATAAGGTGCGCGATAAATTTCCTAACAGCATTCTATTAGAAAGTGGTGATTATCATAGAAATCATAAGAATTTCTCTTATATCTGTTTTAACCCAATAGCCTCTATAAAAGTTGAGAATGAAGTTATATTTCAGAATTTTCCTGACGGAAGTTCTACTGAAATAGTCATCACAGAATGGACAAATGTTGTAGAAGAAATTCAACAGTTTACAAAACGCTTCAGCTCAAATTCTGAAGAAAATTTCAAATTTATAAATAATGGTATTTTTGGCTATACTGCTTACGACGCAGTGAGATATTTTGAAGATATTACTATTTCTAAAAAAGAGGACTCTGTTGAAATACCAGATTTATACTATGCAGTGTATCAAAACATCATAGCAATAAATCATTTTAAAAATGAAGCCTACATATTTGCGCACTGTCCAGACGGTTTAGAAAGCAATGTCGATGCTGTGGACAAACTCATCAATGTTCAAAATTTTGCGTCATTCAATTTTAACACTAATGGTAATATTTTATCAAATCTTACTGATGAAGAATTTTTAGAACAAGTAGATTTAGCTAAAAAACATTGTGCTAGAGGTGATGTATTTCAATTAGTATTGTCAAGACGCTTTACACAAGAATTTTCTGGAGACGATTTTAATGTATATCGTGCATTACGAAGTATTAACCCTTCGCCTTACCTCTTCTATTTCGATTACGGGAGCTTTAAAATTTTTGGTAGTTCACCAGAAGCACAACTCATAGTTGATAATGGTTTGGCCGAAATTCATCCAATCGCAGGTACATTTAAAAGAACTGGTGATGACAAAAAAGATGCTGTACTCGCAGAAGAATTAATAAATGACGAAAAAGAAAATGCGGAACATGTCATGCTTGTCGATTTAGCCAGAAACGATTTAAGTCGAAACGGAAACAAAGTGAAAGTTGAAACTTATAGAGAAGTTCAGTTTTTCTCACACGTTATCCATTTAGTAAGTAAAGTTACTGGCCACAAACATAGCTCGACCTCAACCATGCAAGTCGTAGCAGATACATTTCCCGCAGGCACTTTGAGTGGTGCACCAAAACATAGAGCCATGCAACTGATTGAGAAATATGAAAAAACAAGCCGAGGTTATTATGGTGGCGCTATAGGCTTTATGGATTTTGAAGGCAATTTCAATCATGCGATAATGATTAGAACTTTTTTAAGTAAAGATTACAAGCTTAACTGGCAAGCTGGTGCTGGATTAGTTTCTAGATCAAATCCAGAAAGCGAAAAACAAGAAGTATACAACAAGTTAGGAGCTTTAAATAAAGCCATTGAACTTGCAAAAGAAATTTAAATATGAAAAAAGTTTTAGTTATAGATAATTACGACAGCTTTACTTATAATCTTGTTCATTATTTAGAAGATTTAGACTGTGAAGTTACTGTAAAAAGAAATGATAAATTAACCCTTGAAGAAGTTGATAATTTCAATAAAATTCTCCTTTCTCCAGGCCCAGGAATACCAGATGAAGCTGGATTATTAAAAGATATTATCAAAAGATATGCACCTACAAAAAGTATTCTTGGTGTTTGTTTAGGACAACAGGCTATAGGTGAAGTTTTTGGAGGTATACTAGAAAATTTAGACACTGTTTTTCATGGCGTATCTACTAATATAACTCTGTCTGTTGATGACGAAAACTTATTTGAGGGTTTAGACAAGACTTTTGAAGTCGGTCGTTATCATTCTTGGGTTGTTGACACTAATTTACCAGATAGTCTAGAAGCTACATCATTTGACGAAAACGGACAAATTATGTCCTTACGCCACAAATTTTACGATGTAAAAGGTGTACAATACCATCCAGAATCTGTTTTAACTCCAGATGGAAAACAAATTTTGAAAAACTGGGTGAATAGTTAGAAAGAACATGAAAAACGTATTAAACAGACTCATAGCACACGAAACAATTTCTACAGAAGAAGCTAAGCAGATTATTGTTAACATATCTAACGATATGTACAACCCAAGTCAGATTGCTTGTTTTCTCTCGGTATATATGATGCGAAATATTACTATTGAGGAATTACGTGGCTTTAGAGATGCCCTGTTAGAGCTTTGTATTCCAATAGATTTAAGTGATTATAATGCTATAGATATCGTTGGTACTGGTGGTGACGGTAAAAATACTTTTAATATATCAACATTATCATCATTTATTACAGCTGGCGCAGGTATTCATGTATCTAAGCATGGAAATTATGGTGTATCATCAACTTCTGGATCATCTAATGTAATGGAACATTTAGGTGTAAAATTTTCTAATAATGAAGACTTTTTGAAAAACTGTATAGACAAATCTGGCATCTGTATTCTGCATGCACCTTTGTTTCATCCAGCTATGAAAAATGTGGCTCCAATAAGAAATGAGTTAGGCGTTAAAACATTTTTTAACATGCTAGGACCAATGGTAAATCCATCCTTTCCTAAAAACCAATTATTGGGCGTATATAATTTAGAAATCTTAAGACTCTTCAGTTTTTTATATCAAAAAACAGATAAAAATTACAATATCGTTTTCGCTTTAGATGGTTATGATGAAATTTCTTTGACCGGTAAAGCAAAACTAATTTCAAATCATTCAGAGACCTTATTTTCACCTCAAGATTTAGGTTTAAAAACCATAAAACCATCTGAGATTTTTGGGGGCGACTCCATAAAAGAAGCCGCAAATCTATTTGTTAATATTATTGATGGAAAAGGCACAGAGGCTCAAAATAATGTGGTCTGTACTAACGCAGGTTTAGCTATTGCAACCAGTAGACAAATTTCACATAGTGAAGGTTTTGAATTAGCAAAAGAGTCATTATTAAGTGGTAAAGCAAAGCAAAGTTTAGATAAACTTATAGCATTAAGTAAATGAATATTTTAGACAAAATAGTAAGAGATAAAAGATTGGAAGTTGATTTACGAAAATCAATTATCCCAACATCACAGTTAGAAGCATCTGTCTTATTCAATAGAGAAATAGTTTCACTTGCTCAAAACTTAAGACAAAGTAACAGTGGCATTATTGCAGAACACAAACGTCGATCTCCTTCAAAGTCTATTATAAATCATGATTTAAACGTACAAGACGTAGCATCTGGATATGAAAAATCTGGTGTTTGTGGAATGTCTGTTTTATCTGATGGAAAATATTTTGGAGGCAGTCTAGATGATGTTTTAGTTGCCAGAGCTTCTTGTAATTTACCAATACTGAGAAAAGAATTTATAATTGATGAGTATCAAATTTTAGAAGCTAAATCCTATGGTGCAGACGTCATCTTACTAATAGCTGCCATTTTATCAAAAGCTGAAATAAAGCAATTTTCAGAATTTGCTAAAAGTTTACAACTAGATGTTTTATTAGAAGTACATAATGAGGCTGAATTACATAAATCCATTATGCCTTCATTGGATATGCTAGGCGTAAATAATAGAAACCTTAAAACCTTTCACGTTAGTCTAGAAACTTCAAAAAAACTAAGCATAAAAATACCTGATGACTTTGTAAAGGTTTCTGAAAGTGGTATTGGTTCTGTATCAGCAATAAAAGAATTAAAACCTTATGGTTACAAAGGCTTCCTAATTGGCGAAAACTTTATGAAAACAGATAATCCAGGAGTATCTGCATTAAAATTTATTCAAAATCTAGAATCATGAAGTTAAAAGTTTGCGGAATGAAATATCAAGATAATATGCAGGCTGTTGGTCGTTTACAGCCAGATTATATGGGCTTTATTTTTTATGATAAATCACCTCGTTTTTTTGATACTGAAATCCCTAAACTTACAGAAACCATAACTAAAACAGGTGTTTTTGTTGATGCAGATTTAGATAAAGTTTTTCAAATGATAGAAAAACACGATTTAAAAGCCATTCAATTACATGGAATAGAATCTGCAGAATATTGTAACACTTTAAAAACATCACATATTGAAATCATTAAAGTTTTCAGTATAAGAAATGAATTTAATTTTGATGTTCTTCAACCCTATGAGGGCATTGTGGATTACTTCTTATTTGACACTAAAGGAGAATTACTAGGTGGAAATGGCTACACCTTTGATTGGAATGTATTAAAAGACTACCCATCAACCACATCTTACTTTTTAAGTGGTGGTATCGGTTTCGATGAAGTTGAAAAATTAAAAGAATTTCAAGAAGATCCAGCTTCAAAATACTGTTATGCTATTGATGTAAATAGTAAGTTTGAAATTGAGCCTGGATTAAAGAATATAAATGAATTAGAAAAATTTAAGCATGAATTACAACATTAACGAAAAAGGTTACTATGGAGAATTTGGAGGAGCATACATACCAGAGATGCTTTATCCAAACATTGAAGAGTTACGTCAGAATTATTTAAAGATAACTGCTGAGGAATCATTTCAAGAAGAGTTCCACCAACTATTAAAAGATTATGTTGGAAGGCCTTCTCCACTCTATCTAGCGAAACGTCTTTCAGAAAAATACAATACTAAAATTTATCTCAAACGCGAAGACCTTAACCATACTGGCGCACACAAAGTTAATAATACCATCGGACAAATTCTACTTGCACAGCGTTTAGGTAAAACAAGAATTATTGCAGAAACAGGTGCTGGACAGCATGGTGTTGCCACTGCTACTGTTTGTGCTTTAATGGGTATTGAATGTGTCGTTTACATGGGAGAAATTGATATCGCAAGACAAGCACCAAATGTAGCACGAATGAAGATGCTCGGCGCAAAGGTAGTTCCAGCTTTATCAGGCAGTCGCACATTAAAAGATGCGACTAACGAAGCAATGCGAGATTGGATTAATAATCCTGTTGACACCCATTATATTGTAGGTAGTGTAGTTGGTCCACATCCCTATCCAGATATGGTAGCACGTTTTCAAGCAGTTGTTTCAGAAGAAATAAAAAAACAATTAATAGAAAAAGAAGGCACTGAAAACCCTGATTATTTAATTGCTTGCGTTGGTGGTGGTAGTAATGCTGCAGGAACCTATTACCATTATTTAGACAATACAGATGTAAATATCATCGCGGTTGAAGCAGCCGGAAAAGGAATAGATACCGGTGAAAGTGCAGCAACCTCCGTTTTGGGTAAAGAAGGTATTATTCATGGAAGTAAAACCTTGTTGATGCAAACAGGTGATGGACAAATTACAGAGCCTTATTCTATATCTGCTGGATTAGATTATCCTGGAGTTGGACCTATGCATGCTAACCTTTACAAGACTGGTCGTGCAGAATTTATATCAATTACAGATGATGAAGCCATGACAGCTGGATTAGAATTATCACAATTAGAAGGTATTATTCCAGCGATAGAAACATCTCATGCTTTGGCCGTTTTTGAGCACAAAACCTTTAAACCAGAAGATGTTATCGTACTGAATTTATCTGGTCGTGGCGATAAGGATTTACAGAATTATATCGATTATTTCAAACTGTAATGAGGCTAATTCTAGTATTTATAGTATTTCTATTCTTTAACTCTTGTAAACAATACCAAGCTGAAGTAGTACTCCCTATTTCAATTGACGTTACAAAAGATATTGCTATACCCAAGCACTATATTGTTACTAAGACTAATACACCAATAAAAGTTGATGGTTTAGCTGAGGAGGCTAGTTGGAAAAATGCACTTTATACATCCTCATTTATAGATATAGAAGGTATAAAAACACCAAAGTTTAATACTAAAGCAAAAATGTTATGGGATGATAAGTTCTTGTATGTGTATGCTATAATGGAGGAACCACATATATGGGGTGACATTACAAAAAGAGATGCCATAATCTATTTAAATAATGATTTCGAAGTTTTTATTGACCCTTCTAAAACTGGTTTTGGATATGGAGAAGTTGAAATAAATGCTTTAAATACTGTATGGGATTTATTTTTAGACAAGCCCTATAGAGTTGGAGGAAAAGCAAATTTTCACTGGGATTTAAAAGATTTAAAATCTGCCGTACATATAGATGGCACGCTTAATAATCCAAATGACATAGACAATTATTGGGCATTAGAAATAGCAATACCTTTAAAGCCTTTAATAAATCTTAAAAACAAACCAAAGACAGCTCCTAAAGAAGGAGAGCAATGGCGACTAAACTTCTCGAGAGTTGAATGGGATTTTGATATTGTAGATGACACATATCAACGAAAGAAAGTAGTTAATAAATTACAAAGAGAATACAACTGGGTTTGGAGTAATCAAAAAGTGATTAATATGCACGAGCCAGAAAAGTGGAGCTATATTCAATTTACAAATCAAGAAAACTCTGATAAGGTAGATTTTATTGAAGATGAAGATATTTTGATAAAACAAGCTGCTTATGCGTTATTCAGAAAAACAAGATACCAAGATTTAAAACACTTTTTAGACAAACCTGTCAACTCAAAATTAGACATTGAGGTCTCTTATTCTGAAACGGATATATTGATAGGTGAATTTTTAAAAACTAATTTCGGTTTTGAATATAAAATCAAAAGCCCGATTACTGAAGCTTTTTATATTATTAACGAACAAGGTAATTTAAAACAATTATGAAAAAATTAAGTCTAATTTTATTTACCTTACTCATGGCTTGTAATTCAAAAACTGAAGATAAAGTTTCATCAAAAGTTGAGAAAGAAAAATTCGTTTTTGCTACTTGGACCAATGGCGGTGGTGAATTTAACGAGTCAAAATGGGAAGAAAAACTGACTTACTATGATTCTCTGGGTATTTCTCAAATACTAGTTGGTGCAAATGCACAAGTCTTAAAAAAATTAGTGCCATTAGCGTCGAAAAAGAATATAAAAGTACATGCTTGGATGTGGACTCTAAACAGACCAGGAGATACGATTGCTCAAAAACACCCTGAATGGTATGCTGTAAATAGAGCAGGTAAAAACTCTTTAGAATATAGAGCCTATGTAAATTACTACCAGTGGTTAAGCCCTTTTCATCCTGAAGCTAGGAATCATATAAAAAATAATGTAAAAGAACTTGCAACTATTAAAGGACTAGCTTCGATTCATTTAGATTATGTACGTTATGTAGATGTTATTTTAGGAAAAGATTTACAGCCTAAATACAACCTAGTACAAACTACTGAAATGCCAGAATATGATTATGGTTATCATCCTATAGCAAGAAATGGATTCAAAGAAATATTTGATAGAGACCCACAAGACATGGAGCATCCAGAACTTAGCACCGAATGGAGGCAATACAGATTAAATGCTGTTACTTCTCTTGTAAATGAGCTTGTTGATATTGCCCATCAGAGGGACCAAAAAATGACAGCTGCTGTATTTCCTTTTCCAGAAATGTCAAGACAAATGGTACGTCAAGCATGGAATGATTGGAATTTGGACGCAGCGTTCCCTATGGTTTACAATAATTTTTATCAAGAAAATATTAATTGGATTGGTTTTGCTACAGAACAAGGCGTTAAAGATGTTGATTTCTCTATATACTCTGGTTTATATAGTCCAGCACTACAAAATCCTAAAGATTTAGAAAAAGCTATACGTCTTGTAAAAGAAAAAGGTGCTAAAGGATTCTCCATTTTTACAGCAGATAATCTATCAGCATCACAAAAAGAAATTTTCATAAAACTGAACGAAGAATTTAATAATGAATAGAATTAATCAAAAACTAGAAGAAGACAAAAAGCTATTGTCTATTTATTTCACCGCTGGTTATCCAAATATCAACGATACGGTTTCCATAATTCAAAATCTTGAAAAAAGTAATGTTGATATGATTGAGATTGGTCTACCTTTTAGCGACCCATTAGCAGATGGACCAACCATACAAGACAGTTCAACAAAGGCTTTAAGAAATGGAATGACTAGTGAGTTACTTTTTAAACAAATAAGGGATATTCGTGAAACAGTTTCTATTCCATTAATTATCATGGGATACTTTAATCCTATGTTACAATTTGGTGTTGAGGCGTTTTGTAAAAAATGCCAAGAGGTTGGAGTTGATGGTTTAATAATACCTGATTTACCAGTAGATGTTTATCATAAAGAGTACAAATCTACTTTTGAAAAATATGGTCTCATTAATGTGTTTCTAATCACACCTCAAACCTCAGATGAACGTATTCGATATATAGATTCTGTATCTGATGGATTTATATACATGGTAAGTTCAGCTAGTACAACAGGCGCTAAAACAGGATTTGGTAATGAACAGGATGTGTACTTTGACCGCATCGCGAAAATGAATCTTAAAAACCCTCAGATTGTTGGTTTTGGAATATCTAATAATGAAACATTTACCCAAGCTACAAAACAAGCCAAAGGCGCAATTATTGGTTCTGCTTTTATAAAATATTTAACCAAAAATGGTATTGATACAATTGATAATTTCACAAAAACAATTTTGAATTAATATGCCACTTAACATTGTACTTATCGAACCGGAAATACCTAACAATACAGGTAATATAGGACGTTTGGCTTTAGCCACAGGTTCTCGTTTACATCTGGTAAAACCTTTTGGTTTTGAAATCGATGATAAGAGACTAAAACGTGCTGGACTAGATTATTGGCAACACCTAGAAGTGATTTACTACGATAATACCGAAGCATTTTTTTATAAAAATAAAAAAGCTAGTATGGTTTTCTTAAGCAGTCATGGCAAGCAATCACATTGGGATATTAAATTTAAGGATGAGATGTTTTTAGTTTTTGGTAAAGAGTCCGTTGGACTTTCTATAGATATCACAACAAAACATACTAATAGTCTTTTTAAAATTCCGATGTATGATGATAATATAAGAAGTCTTAACTTAGCAAATGCAGTAGGTATTGTAACTTATGAAGGTTTAAGACAGTTGTAAAAGTGATTTTAACGACGCTTTTCTAGCATATTTAGATACATCTTCTCAACCTTTGTCCTTGCCCAAGGTGTACGCCTCAAAAATTTTAAACTTGATTTCACAGATGGATCATGTGTAAAACATCGAATATTTATTTGGTAACCCATGTATTCCCAACCATAGTTCGCCACTAAATCTTCAATGATTTGTTGAAGCTTTACGCCATGTAGTGGATTATTAGGCTGAGAGTCCATTAATTTCTATTATCGTTGTTACGTCTTCGATTTCTATTACGGCTTCGGTTACGATTAGAGTTTCTTGAGCTTGAACCTTCACTTTCGCCTTTAGGTTTGTTATTTCTTCTAGGGTTTCGCTGTCTATTCTGACCAGGTTTTATTGGCTCAGTCGATGCGTTTGGATCAGGTTCAAAACCTTCAATAATTTCTTTAGGAATTTTTTGAGCAATAAGCTTTTCAATATTTTTTAAATAAGACGTCTCATCGGCACTCACTAAAGATAAGGCTTCACCACTTGCTCCTGCTCTACCAGTTCGGCCAATTCGATGTACATAATCTTCAGAGATATTAGGCAGTTCAAAATTAACAACGTGTGGTAATAACGGAATGTCCAATCCACGAGCTGCAATGTCAGTCGCGACTAAAACTCTGATTTTTCCGTTTTTAAATCCTGCTAAAGCTTTGGTTCTTGCACCTTGGCTTTTATTACCATGAATTGCAGCTGCTGTAACACCAGCACTTATCATTTTTTTAGTCAATCGATTAGCACCGTGTTTGGTTCGAGTAAAAACCAAGACCTGTTGCCAATCACCTTCGGATATGAGTTTGATAATTAAACCTGTTTTTTTAGTTTTTGCAACACGATATACTTTTTGCTCAATAACCTCAACAGCTGTATTTTCTGGCGTAGCTTCGACTTGTACAGGTCTATTTAAAATAGAATAGGCTAATTTTTTAATGTCTTTAGAAAAAGTCGCCGAGAACATTAGGTTCTGACGTTTATTAGGAATAAGCTTCATCACACGCTCTATATCGCGTAAAAAACCCATATCTAACATACGGTCTGCTTCATCAAGTACAAAAATCTCAACACGTTTTAAGGATAGTAAACCTTGATTTTCTAAATCTATCAAACGACCCGGAGTTGCTACTAAGACATCAATACCATTTTTTATAGTAGCTACCTGTGGCTTTTGGTTAACACCACCAAAAATTACAGCACTACGTATATCCAAAAACTCTGAATACTCTTTGACATTTGTATATACTTGGGCTGCCAACTCACGCGTAGGCGTTAATATCAAGGCTCTTATTGGACGATGTCTCTGTGATTGCTGCTTGGTTAGATTATGTAATAATGGTAAGGTAAAACCAGCTGTTTTTCCTGTTCCTGTTTGTGCGGACGCTAATACATCTTTACCTTCTAAAACAGGCGGAATAGCTTTTGCTTGTATTGGTGATGGTGTTTCGTACCCTTTTTTTGAAATAGCACGTAATAAAGGCTCAGATAAGCCTAAGGATTTAAATGACATAAATTAAGTTTTTGAAGCAAACTCCATTTATTTAGGTCACTCCTTTGATTGACGCGAAGATACTCTTAATTATAAGATAGACAGTTTTTGATTTGTCTATTATTAAATTTTAATTTACTATCTAGTGAAAATCAACTCTGACTCAGATGATAATTCCTCACTAAATCCATAATTTTCTAGATTAAATGCTTTGATATCGTCTATTGTTTTGGCATCTGTATCGATAATAAAACGCGTCATTAATCCACGAGCCAATTTTGCAAAGATGGCTATGGTTTTATATTTACCATCTTTATATTCTTTAAAATTAATGGTAATCACAGGCACTTTTAAGGCTTTTGTATCTATCGCTTTAAAGTACTCGTTACTGGCTAAGTTTAAAAACAATTCGTCTTCCTCTAATTCATCATTAAGTGATTGCGTAACCTTCTTTCTCCAGAATTCATACAAGTTTTTATTTTTACCTACTGGAAATTTTGTCCCCATTTCTAGTCGATAAGGCTGTATTAAATCCAATGGTTTTAGAATACCATATAATCCCGAAATGATTCTGACTGTATCTTCAACTTTGTCTAGTTTTTTAATATCAATAGAATATGCATCTAATCCCCGATACACATCTCCATTAAAAGCATACACTGCTGGACGTGCATTATCTGATGTAAAAGGTAATGACCATTCCTGGTTGCGTTCGTAGTTAAGTTGACCTAAATTATCAGAAATATGCATAAGCTTAGATAAAGCTTTTGGTGATTTCTTTTTTAATAATTTATTAATACGTTCTGATTCCACCAAAAAACAACTTTCTGTTGTTTTAGGTGTTGGCAAATTACTTTCAAAATCTAAGGACTTTGCTGGAGATAAAACTAACTTCATAACTAATTCTTTTTCTAAATCAAAGTTACAACGTCAACACTAGAATTAAAATAAGATTTAAGAATAATTACAAATACTACTATTAGTTTTCTTGATGCTTTGCATAATGTCTCCATTTTTCAATACACTTTTGCATATCTTGAGGAACATCTGTATTAAAACTCATTTGCTTTCCAGTAACTGGATGCTCAAATCCTAGGGTCTTTGCATGTAAAGCTTGTCTTTGTAATACTTTAAAACAATTACTCACAAACTGCTTGTATTTGGTAAATGTGGTGCCTTTGAGAATTAGATTACCACCATACCGTTCGTCATTAAAAAGTGTATGGCCAATGTATTTCATATGTACACGGATTTGATGTGTACGTCCAGTTTCAAGTTTACAACTTAATAAAGTCACATAACCTAAGCGTTCAATAACCTTGTAATGTGTTACGGCCGGTTTCCCTTTATAAGCATCATCACCTTCGTAAACCGTATTCTGCAATCGGTTTTTTGGATGGCGGCCAATATGACCTTCTACTGTACCTTCATCTTCCTTAACATTCCCCCAAACAATAGCCACATACTCACGCTCACTAGTTTTGTCTTTAAACTGTTTTGACAAATGTGCCATGGCATGCTCTGTCTTTGCAACAACCAATAAACCGCTCGTATCTTTATCAATACGATGCACTAAACCTGGACGGTCACTAGAGTTCTTTGGTAAGTTTTCAAAATGAAAAATCAAAGCATTGATTAATGTCCCAGAATAGTTACCATGTCCAGGGTGCACTACAATACCTGCAGGTTTGTTAACGACTAGTAAATCGTCGTCTTCGTAAACAATGTCTAAGGGTATGTCCTCACCAACCAATAAGTTTTCAAATGGTGGATGTTCAAACTTTACTCGAATAACATCAAATGGCTTTACTTTATAATTTGATTTTACAGCAATATCATTTACAAAAATACTTCCATCTTTTGCCGCAGCTTGTATTTTGTTTCGCGTAGCGTTCTCAATGAAGTTCATCAAGTATTTGTCAATACGAAGTGGATTTTGACCTTTATCTACTACTATTTTGTGATGCTCATATAAATCATCTTTGGGCGGAAGTTCTGGAGTTGTATCCATAATTTAGTTTGAAGCACGATTACCATTACCCAAAACCAAATCGATTTTTGTAGTCAATGGCAATTTATCACCAACTTTAATATTCTTGCCATTGTACTTAATACCTAAGACAACATCTTTACCAATATTATCGATATAAGTTTTCTCACCAACTTTAAACCCGAGAGCTTCTAACGTTGGTTTTGCTTGACGAAATGTACGCTGCATAATTGCAGGTACGGCAACTTTACGATAACCCGAAGGATTAAGTGTTAAATATATTTTTCTGTTTTCCTTGACTTGAGCTCCAGCAATTGGGTCTTGCTCAATAACTGAAAACTTTGGATAATTAGGATTAAAATTAGCAGAATCTTGAATCTCCATAGCCAATTGGTTATCATCTAACTCAATCTGCACAGTTTCTAAAGACTTTCCTTTAAGATCTGGCACGGTAATAAACTCACCATTATTAGTGGTAATATCAAGCCATTTTAAAATTAAAAAACAGAAAACTACAATAGCGACTGCAGCTAAAGCTAATTGTTTAAAAAATACTTTACTTGTTAGAAATTTAATGATACTCATGCTATAAAATTGTTCACAAAACTACTAAAAATAGTAGTTTATAGTTTATGGATTTTGTTTTTTTATATACGCTTGTAATTTACAAATCGATTTTTGTCCATGGAATAAAATTATTTATACATTTACATAACACAAATTTCACGAGGATATTATGCTAAAGAATATTGCAATTATTATGGGTGGTTACTCAAGTGAGTATCAGATTTCGCTTAAGAGTGGTGGCATGGTTTACGATACTTTAGACCGAAATAAGTATACACCTTATGCAATTCATATTTTTAAAAATAAATGGGTGTATGTGACCGAAAATGGTCAAGAAACACCAATTAATAAAAATGATTTCTCGGTATCAATAGATGATAAGAAAATAACGTTTGATTGTGTGTTTAATGCCATACATGGTTCACCTGGTGAAGATGGATTTATGCAAGGCTATTTTGAGTTATTGGATATTCCGCAAACAAGTTGTAGCATGTATCAAGCGGCTTTGACTTTTAATAAGCGTGACTTACTTGCTACTTTAAAACCATTTGGTATTAAAACTGCTGAAAGCTTTTATCTAAATCTTGGCGATACTGTTGATGAGGATGCTATCGTTGAAAAAGTTGGCTTACCGTGTTTTGTCAAAGCAAACAAAGCTGGAAGTAGCTTCGGAATTTCTAAGGTTTATAAAACCGAAGATTTAAAGGCTGCAATAGAAAACTCTTTTGAAGAGGACGATGAGATTATAATCGAGCAGTTTTTGGATGGTGTCGAGGTCTCTGTCGGTGTGATTTCTTATAAAGGTGAAACAAAAGTATTACCAATTACTGAAATTGTTTCAGAAAATGACTTCTTTGATTATCAGGCCAAATACGAAGGCAAATCTCAAGAAATAACACCTGCTCGTATTTCAGAGTATTACAAAGACAAAGTAATTACAGAGGCCAAAAAAATATATGAAATCTTAAAAATGAGTGGTTTTACTCGCAGCGAATTTATCTTTAAAAATCACGAACCTTATTTACTTGAAGTTAATACAGTGCCTGGTCTCACAAAAGAAAGTATTTTACCTCAACAAGCTGCAGCTGCTGGCATTTCGTTAGAAGATTTGTTTGGTAATGCGATTGAAGAAGCCATAAGAAATTAATAACTATCTTTGAATTAATGAAACGTGCACTTTTCCCAGGGTCTTTTGACCCAATTACACTAGGACATTACGACATTATTAATCGTGGTATTAAACTCTTTGACGAAGTGGTTGTCGCTATTGGTGTTAATGCTGATAAAAAATACATGTTCTCTTTAGAAGATCGCAAAGCTTTCATCGAAAAATCTTTTGAAAATAAACCTAAAGTCAAAGTCGTCACCTATGAAGGTTTGACTATAGATTTTTGTAAAGAGATTGATGCACAATTTATCCTAAGGGGTTTAAGAAATCCTGCCGATTTTGAATTTGAGAAAGCTATTGCTCACACCAATAGAAAGCTTTCAAAGATTGAAACTGTATTTTTGTTAACTGCTTCAAATACATCTTATATTTCTTCATCAATAGTGAGAGATGTTATTAGAAATAATGGCGATTACACTAAGCTGGTTCCTGAAAGTGTAAATGTCAAATAGAGTTGTAACAATTCATCTTATTTCACAACCTATATGGTAGCACAATGACCAAACTATGCTACTTTCACATGTTAGATATTTATTATTTAAACTAAATGTCCTCCAGCCTTCTCAGGACACAATTAATTTATGGACCAATAACAAGGATTCTATAAAACTCAAATACGTATTACAAAATGGTAATTACAAAACTAGAGTACTTGCAGCTAATGCCTTAAGTTTTATAAGAGATTACTCTGCAATACCATTATTACTTAATAGTATAGATGATAAGATTCAAAACGTATCTATTGCCGCATTAAACGCACTAGAGGATTTAGATACTAATAAAAAGACCATAACTCTGATTTACAAGAAGCGTTTTGAATGGCTTAAACTGAATAGAGAAAAGAAAAATAGAAAAGTTAAAAAAAGAAAAAATAATATTTACAGATGGGAGCGAACAAGTAAAAAGAATTTTGAAATGGTAAAAGAACGATTAAAAAGGCCAATACGCTGATAAAACTAAAAAGTAATATGGTTGTACTTTGACTTTACAATCTCAATGCTCTTTTGAATACTTTCTATAAACTTCTGATGCGCTTCTGAATTTGGGTTAAAAGGTTTATGAGATAATCCTTTTTGAATTATTTCGACCTCAGTCATTGTTTGCTGAGCATCTTCTTTAATCCAAACTGACATAAATTTCTCCCAGATATAATTGATTGCCAAATTATTTGGATGCAACATATCGTTGTTATAAAATCTATAATCACGAAGTTCATCCATCATGATTTCATATGACGCAAAATAACTTAGGCATCTTGACTCTGCTCTTTGGGACAATAATTGATGAATTGCAGAAATTAAATGAGACTTGCTTTGTGTGTTTTCAATAAAACCATCTTTGATGTGTCTCACTGGAGAGACTGTAAATATAAAGTGAGCATTAGGATTAACTGACTTTACCAAACTAACTATAGCGTCAAGTGATTCTGTAATTTGTTCTACAAAAAGTAACTCCTTTAAAAACTTTTTCTGCGGAATTTTATGGCAATTAGCAACAAAGTTATCTGTCTCAATAAAACGATATGCCCAAGCAGTACCTAATGTAATGATAACATGACTAGCGTCACTAAGAAACTTATGCGTTATAGAGATTGAAGTATTAAGTTGACTTAATAATTGATTTTTATCTGAGTTACTTAGCCTTGAATGTGCATCAAAACAATGCCATTGCTCATTATGAAAAAAGATATCTTCTTCTGTAAACTCTTTTTGATTGATTGCATCTGTAATCAATCTTTCGATAGCTAATGGATGAAATTGAATACCAAGAGGATTCTGTAAACTTTGAAATTTATAATACTGGAATTTTTCACCAATGTTTTCAGAAAAACACGAACCTAATAGTACTACTTTTGAGTTATAATCTATTTGATTAAAACGTTGTGGTTGTAATGGTATATTAGTTTGAAGATTCATTTATCAAAAAATACTATTCGATATATGACTTAACAGCATTAAGCGCAGCATTAATTCCATCAGGGTTTTTACCACCAGCTGTTGCAAAAAATGGCTGACCACCACCACCGCCTTGGATATATTTTCCAAGCTCTCTGACAATTGTACCCGCATTAAAACCTTTACTAGCTACCAATTCCTTAGATATGTAACAAGATAGAATTGCCTTTCTGTTGGCTTGGCTTCCAAATAATAAGAATAGGTTATCAGTATACTGACCTAACTCAAAACATAAATCCTTGATTCCGCCAGCATCTAAATCTACTTTTTTAGCTAAAAATTGAACGCCATTTACTTCGGAAATTTCATTTTCTAAAACGCCTTTTAGATTTTTAGCTTTATCCTTTAAAAGCTGCTCAATTTGTTTTTTTAAATCGTTATTTTCTTCTTGTATACTTTGTAATGCTTTAACCGGTTCTTGGGCGTTATTGAGCATGTCTTTCATTTCAAAATATGCTCGGTTATTCTCAAAATAAAAATCTTTAACCGCGTCATTAGTTATGGCTTCAATACGTCTAATACCAGATGCAACAGCACCTTCTGAACGAATTTTAAAATGCCAGATATCACTAGTATTATTTACGTGTGTTCCACCACATAATTCAATAGACTGTCCAAACTTTATAGTTCTTACTGTATCACCATATTTCTCACCAAATAGTGCCATAGCACCATCTTCTATTGCGGTTTCCATTGGTACGCTTCTGTTCTCTTCTAAAGACAGCTTACCTTCGATACGTGCATTAACAAAGTTCTCGACATCTCTGAGTTGCTCAACGGTAAGCTTAGAAAAATGAGAAAAATCAAAACGTAAATATTTAGAATGTACTGCAGAGCCTTTTTGTTCTACATGCTCGCCTAAAATTTCTCTAAGTGCTTGATGTAATAAGTGTGTTGCGGTATGATTACATTCAGTTCTGTGGCGTTGTTTTTGGTCTACAACAGCTTCAAACACTTCCTCTAAATGATCTGGTAAATTTTTAGTGAAATGAATAATTTCATTATTTTCTTTCTTTGTATCAACTATGTAAACAACATCTCCATGCGTATCTTGCAAATACCCTTTATCTCCAACTTGTCCACCACCTTCAGCATAAAATGGTGTTAAATTAAATACCAACTGATACATTTCGCCATCTTTTTTAGAAGTGATTTTTCTGTATTTGGTAATCTTTACTTTAGCTTCAAGTATGTCGTAACCCACAAATTCTTGTTCTGTATCATTAATTAAAACAGTCCAATCATCAGTAGACATTTCACCGGCTTTTCGAGAACGGTTTTTCTGCTCCTCCAAATGTTTTTCAAAACCTTTGTGATCTAATTTTAAATTCTTTTCAGAAAGAATTAATGCCGTTAAATCTATTGGAAAACCATAAGTATCATACAACTCAAATGCTTTTTCACCAGAAATTGTGTCACCTTTTGTTTCTTCAACTATACGATTCAATAAAATTAAACCTTGTTCTAAAGTTCTTAAAAAAGACGCTTCTTCTTCTTTTATGACATTTTCAATCAAGTGTTTTTGAGCTTTCAATTCAGGAAAAGCTTTTCCCATTTTTTTACTCAAAACATCAACTAACCTATATATAAAAGGCTCTTTTGTATCTAAAAAGGTAAACCCATATCTGATAGCACGTCTTAAAATACGCCTTATAACATAACCTGCGCCTGTATTACTTGGCAATTGTCCGTCAGCAATAGAAAATGCAACTGCTCTAACATGATCAGAAATAACACGAATAGCAATATCTGTTTCATTGTGTTTTCCGTAATCTGAGTTTGTTATGGTTTCAATCTCACGAATAATAGGTGTAAAAACGTCAGTATCATAGTTAGACTTTACATCTTGTAAAACCATGCACAAACGTTCAAAACCCATACCTGTATCGATATGTTTGTTAGGAAGATTTTCGAGACTGCCATTAGCTTTTCGGTTATATTGCATAAAAACTAAATTCCAAATCTCAACCACTTGCGGATGGTCCATATTTACCAATGACTTGCCATCTACTATTTCCTTTTCTTCGGCAGAACGGATATCGACATGGATTTCACTACAAGGACCACAAGGACCTTGCTCTCCCATTTCCCAAAAATTATCTTTTTTATTGCCTTTTAAGATACGGTCCTCAGCGATGTATTGTTTCCAAATATCATAAGCTTCGGTGTCCATTTCAAGACTATCTCTGTCATCACTACCTTCAAAAACAGTAACATAAAGAATGTCCTTATCAATCCCATAAACTTCGGTCAATAATTCCCAAGCCCAAGCGATAGCTTCTTTTTTAAAGTAATCGCCAAAACTCCAATTACCAAGCATTTCAAACAAGGTGTGATGATAAGTATCGTAACCCACTTCTTCCAAGTCATTGTGTTTACCAGAAACTCTTAAGCATTTTTGAGTATCAGAAATTCTATTACTTTTTGGTTTAGAATTTCCTAAAAAATATTCTTTAAACGGTGCCATACCCGAGTTTACAAACATCAACGTTGGGTCATTCTTTAAAACCATTGGAGCCGACGGAACAATTTGATGCTGTTTTTTCTTGAAAAATTCAAGGAATGTATTACGGATATCTTGAGACTTCATTCTTAATAATTTTGCTTCATCTTTTTCGTTATTTATCAGTGATGGCTTAATCTTCAAATTCACCTTAAATACGAAAGTATTTTTATATTTGTATATTGAGCTAGTTCGCCACAAAAATAGAACATTTTAAGATATGGCTAAAGTAAAATACTATTACGATTCCGAAACATTATCGTATCGTAAAATAAGACGAAAAAAGCGTACGACTGTAAAGTACGCCTTAGCGTTTATGTTATCTTCAGCTTTATTTGCATTTACCATAGTCATTGGTGGTAGCTACTTTTTTGAATCTCCTAAAGAGCGTGAGCTATCACGAGAACTCGAAAACATGGAGTTGCAATATGATTTATTAAACAAACGTATGGATGATGCGATTGCTGTTTTACAAAATATAGAAGAACGAGATAATGCTATTTATCGACTATATTTTGAAGCAAATCCAATTCCTGAAGAACAGCGACGTGCTGGTTTCGGTGGAATTAATCGTTACAAAAAGTTTGAAGGTTTTGACAACTCGGCATTAATACGTGAAAGTAATAAGCGTCTCGATATATTAGAAAAAGCAATAGTCGTTCAATCAAAATCCTTAGATGAGATTTCTATATTAGCAAAAGACAAAGAGAAATTTTTAGAAGCTATTCCTGCTATACAACCCGTAAATAATGAAAACTTAACACGTATGGCATCTGGTTATGGCTACAGAACTGATCCATTTACTAAAGTGCGTAAATTTCATTATGGTATGGATTTTACGGCACCACGTGGTACTCCGATTTATGCCTCTGGTGATGGTATTATTAAACGTGCAGACAATAGTGCTTCAGGTTATGGAAAACATATTCGCATAGATCATGGCTATGGTTATGTTTCACTTTATGCACATTTATATAAATACAATGTGCGCATTAACCAACGAGTAAAACGTGGCGATCTAATTGGTTTTATTGGAAGTACTGGACGTTCAGAAGCGCCACACTTACACTACGAAGTTTTTAAAGACGGAGAACGTATAAATCCAATAAATTTCTATTATGGCAATTTATCTGCCGCAGAATTTAGTGACCTGTTAAAAAAAGCATCATTAGAAAATCAATCTTTAGATTAAAATATGCACATTGATTTACCAGAAAAACGTTATTATGGTATTGGCGAAGTTGCCAAAGCCTTCAATGTCAACACCTCTTTAATTCGTTTTTGGGAAAAAGAATTTGATATCATTAAGCCTAAAAAAAACGCGAAAGGTAATAGAAAATTTACACCAGAAGATATTAAAAGTCTTAAGTTCATTTACCACTTGGTAAAAGAACGAGGTTTTACCCTAGAAGGTGCCAAAACACACATAAAAGAAGATAAACAAGACGCTTTAAATAATTTTGAAATTATTACAAAACTTGAAGGCATTAAAGCAAAACTCATAAAAATAAAAACACAACTTTAAAAAAATCAATCAGTATGAAAAAATGGATGCCATTAATTATTATTGTTGCGCTTATTCTAATAGGATTAAATTGGGGTGTCGGTGTTAACAATATGTTGGTCGAAAAACAAGGACTAGCTCAGGCACAGTGGGCTAATGTAGAAAGTAGTTACCAAAGACGTAATGACCTAATAGGAAATTTAGTAAAAACAGTACAAGGTGCTGCTGATTTTGAAAGAACTACTTTAAAAGAAGTTATAGAGGCTAGAGCAAAAGCAACTTCAACAACAATTGACGCTAGCAATTTAACTGCTGAGAATATGGCACAATTCCAACAAGCTCAGTCGGGATTAAGTGGTGCATTATCCAAGCTTTTAGTTTCAGTAGAACGTTACCCAGAATTAAAAGCAAATCAAAACTTTTTAGAACTACAGACACAACTTGAAGGTACTGAAAACCGAATTAATGTGGAGAGAAACAGATTTAATGGTTTGGCTGGTGATTATAATATCACAATAAAGAAAGTACCTACAAACATTATAGCTGGTCTAAGAGGTTTTGACGGTATGGCATTATACAAATCTGATGCAGGAAGCGAAAATGCTCCAGATGTAGAATTTGATTTTGAATAAATCGAGTAAATTAAATCATGTCTAATATTGAAAACTTCCTTACAGCTTCTGAAGAAGGAGCTATAGTCTCTGCTATTCGTGATGCTGAAAAAGATACTTCAGGAGAAATTCGAGTTCATATCGAGTATAATTGCGATACAGATGTCTTTGAACATGCTATAGAAGTCTTTCATTATTTAAAAATGAACAATACCAAAGAACAAAATGGTGTTTTAATATACGTTGCAGTTGATAAAAAAGCATTTGTTATTTATGGAGACAAAGGCATCAATAAAAGTGTAAGTGATAACTTTTGGAATTCTACCCGAGATACTATTGCATCTTATTTTCAAAAAGGAGAGTATGCACAAGGCTTAATTGAAGGCATCACAAAAGCTGGAAAAGAAATGTCTAAGAATTTCCCTTGGATTCATGGTGATACAGATGAATTGGATAATACGATTTCTAAAGGATGATTAATAAAGTAAATCTAAAAGTTAGAAATTGGAAGTTTATTCTCTCAGTCATATTATTATTTTGTTTTCAAAATATTGAGGCGCAATATGATATTCCAGAAGTTCCTAAATTTCAGACTAGTGTTTATGATTATTACAATTTACTTTCTCAAAATGATAAAGGCCAATTAGAAAATAAGTTAATCCGATATTCGGATACAACTTCTACCCAGATTGTTGTAATTACTATACCATCTACAAAAGGTGAAGATATCAATTATTTAGCAGCAAATTGGGGAGAAAAATGGGGTATTGGAGGAAGTGCTGCAAAAGATAATGGTATTTTAATACTTTTAGCAAGAGATGACAGACGTATAGCTATTGCTAATGGATATGGTATTGAATATCTACTAACAGATGCGCTTAGCAAGCGTATTATTGAGCGTGACATAATTCCTTACTTTAAACGTGATGACTACAATGGTGGACTTAACCGTGGCGCTGATGCTATTTTTGAAGTTTTAAATGGAAAATATCAAGGCACACGACAATCATCTGGAGAATTTCCTTTCGGTCTCATGTTTGTCCTATTTATCTTTTTTATCATATTTATTATTGCTATATCTAAACACAAAGGTGGTGGGAAAGGTGGCGGAAATAATCGTCGTTCTGATGGTGATAGTCTTTTAGAAGCTATTATCTTAAGTAATATGGGACGTGGCAGTTATAGACGTAGTTCATCATCTTCTGGAGGATTCGGTGGATTTGGTGGTGGAAGCTCTAGCGGCGGATTTGGTGGTGGGTTCGGAGGCGGAAGTTTTGGTGGTGGAGGCGCTTCTGGAGGTTGGTAAAAATTTTCTACTCTTGAATTAAAATTCTTTTTTTAAAACTAATTTAGCTTTAAAAGGGTATTAACGCTTTAGTGAAAAATGAGCAGTAAATGTTCGAGCTTCGTTTGCTATTGGTTCAAAATATTCTATAGTAAACCAATAATCGCTGCTTGGCATTCTGTTACCATTAAATGTGCCATCCCAACCTGGACTTGTTGGACTTAGCTGTTTTAATAACTTACCATAA
>Ga0213868_10000353_pt1 | contig 43399 bp, 42 predicted proteins | sample PICome_9_FD_160087 | JGI IMG/M metagenome (GOLD analysis project Ga0213868, IMG submission 160087) | Coastal seawater microbial communities near Pivers Island, North Carolina, United States - PICO127 | ecosystem: Environmental > Aquatic > Marine > Coastal | place: USA: North Carolina...
CTTGATTCGCTTGCGCTAAGACAATATGGCGAGAATCTTTTGTGATTTTTATTATGAACATAGCCGCTGCCGCCGATCCGAACCGAATCCAACACACCGAGAAAACTGCTGACCGAATTGGCGTTGCGACCTCAGTTTTATGTGCGATTCACTGTGCTCTGGCTCCGGTATTGCTTATTTTTCTGCCAACTTTCGGCAAGATCTGGGCGCACCCTGCTTCACATGCCCTTGTTGCGATTTTTATTGTTCCTCTTGCCGGCTTTTCTCTTCTGAAAGGATATCGGAAACATCGGAAGCGCTGGATAGTTGTTTCAGCCTCGGTTGGAATTTTTTTCGTTCTTTTTGGGGCGACTCTTCCTGCCTTTTCCAAGGTTGATAATCCCGTTTCGGGGTTAGTTAATGAGCCAACAAATGGAGCTGAACCTGCAAAAGTTGAAGCCTGTGAATCGTCGTGTGAATCGAGTTGCGAGGGATGTGCTAGCGAGGCTATGGATGAGCCTACTGATACAGAAGCTTGCGTAGACGGGTGCTGCCCCAGTATTCAAGTTTCGGAGTCCGGAGAAACTTCGCTGCATATCCCGCCAGCAGCGATCATAACCACCCTTGGCGGAGTATTCTTAATTGCAGCTCATGTAGGAAATCTCCGTTCAGGTGTTTGGATTTGCTCAGTTGGCGATTGCCCTCGTTGCTAATATTTAGCTCTATCTGGTTTCAACTTTTCAGTCATTTAGCCTCACTCCTTCGTCGCGTCGGCTTCAGATCTTTAAAATAAGATTCGTCGTTATGAACATAAAACGTCCAACCCTCGAAATAAAATTGCCGTGTCGTCGCGAGCTTTTGTTTTCGTCAATTGGTTCGGTTTTTATCGTGCTTGGTGTCTTTGGGGCCTTGGCTCTCATTTCGATCTCTCTCGCGACAGCTCTTTACGTTGTCGAATCAAGTGGGCCAGTCGTTCAGTATTCAGAAGAAATCGAGAAACTCGAGGAAGTAGAAAAGGTTTCAAAAAACTACGAATCTTCGCCGAGTATTTCGATTCCTCCGCTTTCATCGGTTCCACTTGACCTGCAATTGGTGCAGTCACCCGATGCCATTCCTATTCCCAAAATCGAAGAAATACCGACGATGGACGATCTGGCTTGGTCAGAGGAAGCTTTTGAACCTTGGGACGAAAAAAAGAAGCCTGAGGTGAAACCCAAATCTCAGGTGGTTAGTAATCCCACATCAACAAGCAAGCCAAGTTCTGCGAAGGTTGTTTTCCGCAGTGCGCCCGTTTATCCTAGTGGAGCTCGACGGTCTGGGATTGAGGGTAAGGTGGTCGTTCTGGTAGGCGTGGCGCCTTCTGGGCGGGTTTCAAATGCTAGGGTTGCATCAAGCAGTGGTAGTGGATCGCTAGATGCAGCCGCCTTGAAGGCGGCAAGACTCTACCGTTTCGTGCCGGCAAAAGATTCTGCCGGACAGGGAGTGGCAACGAAAGCAGCCATTCCTTTTATTTTTCGACTAAGATAGGTTAGAGATTTGAGGGTGGACTCACCGTTGCTGAGTCTCGATTTGAAACTAGATGCTATCCAGTGATGTCGTGAGTTATTTCGTAAGATTAAGATTCTTGAGGATTCATCGTTCTTTATCAGGCGAGGGATCACAAAATTGATGAGGAGAATTGAGAGTTTTTGGAGGGAAGGATCCCGATTTCAGGATAGCAAAAGAAACGGTTGCCGACTCACCTGTTCAGGTGGATTCTTCAAATATGAATGACAGTGAGGTCCAATGTCCATCCTGCGGTGAGTGGTTTGCTATTTCGGTGGTGGCGCCGGAGGATTACGGAAGCCAGATGGACTACGATTGCGAGGTGTGTTGACGCCCGATGACGCTCTTGGTCGATGAGCAAGGAGGGGTAAGCGCGAGTGGAGGTTACTAGATGAGCGATTTGGTGTCAGTCGTTTTTCCGGTTGGTCCCGGAGTGCCGGATGCGGGTCTTGCTCTTAATGATTTGGTCAGGCAAACCTACGAGAACCTTGAGATAGTGGCGGTATTGAATGGTTGTTCCGAATTGGTAAGAGGTGAGTTTTTGTCTCGAGATGATCCACGACTTAGGGTGATTGATTTGGGGAATAAACCGAGGTTGTTGGACGCGCTAGACCTAGCGGTTTCTGAGAGTCGGGGAAGGTGGTTGGCGCGGATGGACGCGGATGATCGCTGTAGCTCCACAAGGATCAAGAAGCAGGTTGGCTTGTTGGAGGTAGGTGAGTGTGAGGTAGTGAGTTGCGGAATTTCACTTAAGGCTGCGATGGGCGATGGAATGCATCGGTATGTTGATTGGGTGAATGGTTTGGACACTCCGGAGAAGGTTTCGCGTGAGCGATTCGTAGAGAGTCCGGTAGTGCAACCTTCGGTGATGATGACGAAGAGCTTGTTTGAGGAGGTTGGTGGGTATCTGCGAAATGGTTTTGCGGAGGATTACGATTTGTGGCTTCGCTTGCTCGAGCATGGTGCACGGTTTGGAAAAGTGCCGGATTTTCTGTACGATTGGTATGATCGACCGGGTCGGTTGACCCGAAGCGATCCACGATTTGATCACAAGACGATGCTAACGCTAAAAGCCGATGCCTTGGCTCGCCTCCCGGAAATCCAGAAGAAGGGAGTGGTGATTTCGGGAGCTGGACCGACTGGGAAGGTATTGGGTCGTGAGTTGATTTTGCGGGGAATCAATTTGCGAGGGTATTTTGAGGTGAGTCCCAAAAGGATAGGAAGAACGTGCCAGGGGGCTCCAATCGCGGGCGCGGAGGAGTTCGGGCGCCGCTGGCGGGATTCTATTTTATTGGCAGCGGTGGGAGTCGGAGGGGGGCGATTCGAAGTCAGAAAGTTGGCTAATGAGGTAGGTTTTAGAGAAGGGAAGGACTTTTGGTGCTGTTGCTAAGTAGAGTGGAGGCTTTTTCTGAGAAAAGTCAGAGATTTCGGCTTGCCAAATGTCGCTGTCTGACACAGTTTCCCGCCCTTGAAGTGACGGGGAGTAGCTCAGCTTGGTAGAGCGCTGCGTTTGGGACGCAGATGTCGCAGGTTCGAATCCTGTCTCCCCGACCATCTCCTAGGAGCACTCCCCCAAGTGTTTCAGGATCAACTAAATCCAAGGATCGCGGCGATGTCGCGACAGGAATTCCAAAAAGAATTTCAGCAAACTTGACACGGCAACCGGGTCCGATGACCCGGAAGCGCAAACGCCGCAGCAGTTTCGTGGAGATCGGAACCGGCCCGGGTTAAGATCTACACTGTCAATCGTAAGGACGGATACCCGATGTTCTCCCTCTATTGAAAGGAGGGCTCATTGCTTGAACGGGGCGTTAACCGCCGCAGGCCGACCTGGTCCATGAGCCGGGCGGTTTGGGTGTAGGCTTCCTCGACCCACTCGACGATGCGGGTTGGGTCGGGGGAGTATTCGAGTTCGATGGAAACGGCACCATCGATATTGAGTTCTTTGATGGCTTGCAGATAAGGAGCGAATTTCACGACGCCGCGTCCCGGTGGGAGATCGCCATGGACCATGCCATCGCAATCACTAATGTGGACGTGAATGGCTTGGCCGGCCAGTTTTGAAATTTCTTCGGGTCCGTTGTCGGCGAGGACGAGATGGGAGATGTCGATGTTGGCCCGGACCCGCGGGTGGTCGCATTCGCGAACGAAGCGGGACATCTCATCAATGCTGCAGAGCAGGCTAAGGCGGAAGGGTTCAAGTTCGAGGGCAATGTCGACGCCTTTGCGGTCGGCGTAGTCGCCTAGAATGCGGCAGCACTCGAGCCCCCATCGCCATTGTTCTTCGGGAGGGATGACTTCGCGCTGCCAAATGTATTCGCCAAGAACTAGTAGGATATTTTTGGCACCCCAATGGGCGGCGAGATCAATGAATTCCTTGCAGCGGGCGATGTGGTATTCGCGGACCGGTTCATTGAAATCGATTAGGCCTATTGCAACGACAGGAAGAGAGAAGATGGGCAGTTTGTTGGCTTCGCAGGTTTTAGTAATCGCAGATATTTCGTCAGCTGAAATCATAGAGGGCTCCGTAAAGATATCAACGGAGTCGAATCCGATTCGTGCGATATGCTCGAGGCCAGTGACGGTGTCGACGCCGGCTTGGCTAAACGCGCTGTTGATGATTCCAAGTTTCATGAGGTGAAGGTCTTAAGTTTAGAGAATTTCGTCGAGAAGAACACGTCGTTTTTCAGTTGAGCTGAGGATGGCGGCTTCGACTAGAGCAATGGTTTTTAAATTATCAGACCCGCCTATGGTTGGCTGGGTCTCGAGTTGGAGAGCACGGAGCAGAGCAAGCATGGTGCCGCCGAAGGCATCGGGGAACCAGCTGCCTTTGAGCTTTGCTTCAGTGAATTTTGAGTCCCCGATGGCTGCATGACGCAAAGTTGAAGGGCTGGTATAAGGATCCTGACACCAACCAATACTTCCGATAGCGAGGCCTTGGGTGCCTTCAATGCGAAATTCGATATGAATGTCGGACGGGCAGCCTTCATGAGCAGGCCCGGTCCAAACATCATCGATGATGGTTGCGCGGAAGCCATCGGAATACTCGAGGATACTGGTGCAGATCCCATCGTGGTGTGGGAAGGTGGTGCGTGGGTCAGAGCGGGTGCTGCAATAGATCGCTTCAGGGTTGCCATGCCAGTAGCGAAGGCAGTCGAGGTGATGGATTGACATAATCTTAAGGGTAGCGGATTCGAGTTCAGCTTGCCAAGGTTGCCAGTGGGGGATTCCGCGCATCGTGATGGTGGTGAAGACCGCATCTCCAAACCGTCCCTCGCTGAGGAGTGAAGATGCCTCGGCCACTGAAGGGTCGAAGCGCATATTTTGGTTCACTGCGAGGATGATTCCTTTTGCTTTACATGTGTCGACCAAGTTACGGGCGGTCGCGTAGTCTAGAGCGAGGGGCTTCTGAGCAAGAATTCCTTTCACCGTTCCTCGCTGGCAGGCGGCAAGAATAAGACCGGGTTGATGTTGAGGAGGGACTGCAATGTCTAGAATTTCGATAGAGGAATCATCGAGGAGGGACTCTATGTTTTCGTGGACCTTGGGAATATTATGAAGTTTTGCAGTTTTGCAGGCATTGGCATTTGTTCGTGATGCGATCGCCGTAATATTCAGTCCGATTTTTCGGTAGGCTGGGAGGTGGCAATCATTGACGATGAAGCCACTACCGATGATTCCGATTTTCTGCTTGGGTGTCATTATCGTTCTTTCTGGAGTCCGGATATTGGCATTTTAGTTGTGATACGGAAGGGTGTTTTTTGTAGGGAACTTCAAGCAGTGGAACATTTGTAATCTGAGACATCGATCTCTGAATCTATCTAATTTTGAATTCCCACATCATGGAGATGAGGATTCTGGTCACGGTATTCATGGAAGCCTTTTGGAAACATTTTACTCCGCAAGACTTTTGGAAATGTTGCGCAGATGACAGAAAAAATTGGCATCGGTTTGATTACGAGGGCAGTCTTTTCTTATGAAGATTTTGATTTGCTGTGTTGGGGCTTTTTTGGGGGTGGTTCGAGCTGAGTTGACCAAGGAAGCAGCATCCAAGATCGTGGCCGAGACGTTTGAGGGAATGGCGGCGAATCGTGAGCTTAAGATGAGAGAGGTGAAGGGCGGATTCCAATATTTCGAAATCAAGGCGGCGAAGAAGACGATGAAATGCGTGGGTAAACTTTATGGTGAGGTTGAGCCAGGGAAGCGGGCGCTTTACATTTCGATGCACGGAGGAGGAGGAGCACCGACTCGGGTGAATGACCAACAGTGGAATAATCAAATTCAACTCTACGTTCCGAAGGAAGGTTGGTATGTTGCGCCGCGCGCACCGAGTGACACGTGGAATCTTTGGCACGAGTGGCACATTGACGAGCTGTTTTCGAAGCTCATCGAAGACATGGTGGCTCTGAAGGGGGTTGATCCCAATCGGGTCTATTTAATGGGTTACTCGGCTGGAGGCGATGGAGTATATCAGCTGGCCCCACGTTTGGCAGACCGTTTTGGTGCAGCAACTATGATGGCGGGTCATCCCAATGACGCGACAGCGGATGGACTCTGTAATCTACCTTTCCGAATTTATATGGGGGGTAAGGATGTGGCGTATAGGCGAAATGAAGTCGCAGCACAATGGGGTGAAAAACTGGCAAAACTTCAAAAACAACGAGGATGTTATGAGCACAAAGTCACCATTTACCCAGAGATGGGGCACTGGATGAAAAAAAAGGATGCTGAGGCAGTTCCGTGGATGGCAACTAAGACACGAAAGGCTTGGCCTCAAAAGGTAATTTGGGGAAAGTCAGGGAAGCGCTCGGAGCGTTTTTATTGGCTAGGTGGAAAGCCCAAAGATGTGGTTATTGCTTCGGTAAAAGGCCAAGAAATTACGATCAAGGGTGCTGGTGAAACTCCTCTGACTCTGTATTTGAATGACCAACTGTTGAATCTTGACGAGTCCGTAAAAGTTTTTCTGGATGGCAAAGAGGTTTATAATGGGAAAGTGCTAAGGACGCAGAAGGCGATTCAACAGTCTTTCAAGCAGCGGCTAGATCCTGCAATGGCGGCCACCGCGATCATCTCCTTCAAAAAGTAGGCTACACAGCAAACGGACTGCGCATTTATAAAAATCGCTGTTTTCTGAGATGGCGGGAATGTTGCTATGACCGGGTGGGCATGTTAACACATGAATCCGCTTCGGCGGATTCATGATGAATCGGAAACTGAGTGAGCGCTGGCATGGACCCCTTTGGTTAGTGGGGGCAGCGCTGGCATTACTGCCATTTTTTGTGGCAGTTGGCTTCAATGGCCCACGTGCTCCATGGGTTCTCGAGGCTGGCAGGTTTGGGGATAATGTTATCCTTGCGATTTGGTGGGGGCTGGGTGGTTCTGCCCTTGGTGGCCTGATTTGGACCAAGCTTTCGGGGCATACTATGATTGGTAGTTTTCGACTCTGGTGTGCCGAGCGTCACCAGTTTCATTGGATGTGGTTCATTTTGTCGGTGGGGGTTTTTGGGTTTCATAACTACCTCTTTTTGGAAGGCTTTCGGTTTACGCCCATTGAGAAGATGAGCACGATGTTTGGACGTGTCCTTACTGGTGCGGTCATTGTTGGAATCTATTGGTTAGCTTGCGGTTTGTCAGGAGCTCTGGCTCCGAAAAAAATGCGTCGATGGCCATGGGTTGTAGCGGCGTTTTTACCATTTGTGATGTTGGCTGATTTCGTGGCGATTCTCTATTGGAAAAACCCAATCATCAATTTGCTCAACATGTTGGATGAAATGGGAAGTTTTGATCTTGGGTCGAATCTTGCTTCAAGCGGGGTTCCGGTTCCTCCATGGGCAGTGGTGTTTGGCTTCCTGTTGGTGGTTTGGATTTTTTATCTTCTCTTCCATTGGCTGGCTGCCCGCAACTGGGTTTCGTGCCTCAAAATGCCGCGCTGGTTTCTTTTGGTTTTTCTTAGCGGACTCTGGGGGGGCGTCTGGGCTGAGAAGGCAGTTGGGACGAGTTGGAAATCGCGAAATGCCCAGAGATGGGGGCATAACGTCTACGATGTCCATGTCATCGCGGGTTTTGAGCCGCCGCTGGGCGTGGCTCGGTTTAATGTTAAATTTCACCCCAAAGCGATATTTGAGGCAGGAGAGCTTGCCGTGGGGGGCGATGGGAAGGTAAACTCTCCCGACATTTTCATCATCATGGTGGAGAGCACCCGGCAGGATGCGATTGCGCCGGAACATGCTCCATTCCTCTCAGATTTCCGCGACAACGAATGCCAAAAAATTGGGAAGACTTGGGCTTCTTCGAATTCAACGGCCTTGTCGTGGTATGGTCTTTTTCATGGAGCGCTCCCGGTATTTTGGGCGGGAGATAAGGCCAAGTCGGTAAGCGAAAGCAAACTGGAGACGCCTTTCTGGTTCCTCGACCTTCAACAAGCGAAATACCGGATGGAAATTCGAACGGTTTGTGACCTCTCATATCGAAATATGGGGAGCACGAGCTTCGGAACAAATCAGGGGTTATTTGAAGTTTACGAGCAATCGCTTGCGGGAGATATCCATTGGCAAGATTACTATGACCAGATCCCACAACGGGAAAAGGCAGCGTTTACTTCAGCGATGGAAGCTTTGAAGGTGGCTCCTTCCAGTGGAAATTTTCACTTTATTGCTCTCGATTCTACCCACTACGGATACCGATGGCATGAAGATTTTGAGCCGCCTTATTCTGATTTTCACGATGAAGCGGGTGTTCCAGGTTTTCCAAGCGACGAGGATATTGACTCAATAAAGAGACGCTATCACAACTCAGTGGCGTGGGTTGATTTTCAAGTGAAGGAATTCGTTGCGGAGCTAAAAAATCAAGGTCGATATGATAATAGCGTGATCATAGTGACAGGCGATCACGGAGAGGAGTTCTATGAAAATGGGAGCTGGTTTCATAGTTCATCACTCCTGCCAGCCCAGACTCAGGTGCCAATCCTGATCAAGTGGCCAAAGGGAGTGGAAGCTCCTCCTCAAGCTTCTGCGTCTCATTTGGATCTTTTGCCGAGCTTACGCGATTTACTTGAGCTTCCTAAGGTTCCGGGTATGCTAGGCCGCTCACTTCTAAAGGCTTCTGGCGCGGAAAGAACACAGATGTCCTTCGCCTGTAATACCGGGGTGAGTGGAGTTTGTATGGCTTGGTATCGTGATGGGTGGGTGGCGACCTTTGTATGGGAAAATCCTTTTTCCTACGGTCCACCAGAAGAGATTCATCTCGATGACATCATTGGGCCGGATGGCAGTGTTCTGACCCAGGAAAAGCCTTCGGAATGGTTGGATTTGTTAAGCAAAAAGTTCCCTGATGCCCCAGAGAGGTTGTTCTCTAAATTTAATCTCGCTACCGAAGGGCCGTGAGAGATTGCTTGGTAGGTTTTCGGGTGTTAAAGATCACGTCCAGTTTATGAAAGAGTGTCCCAATTCACTGAGTGTGATCGTCCCGTGTTATAACGAAGAAGATTCGTTACCGGCTCTCTTTGAGCGTATCGAAAAGGTTTCGGGGAGCTGGCCTGAAAACTACGAAATCGTTTGTATAGACGATGGCTCGAATGATCGCACGGTTAAGCTAATCCGCGAGCAGAACGAAAAGAACTCACGGTGGAAACTAGTGATTTTAAGTAGGAATTTTGGTCATCAAGCTGCTGTTTCAGCCGGCTTGGAATCTGTTACTGGTGAGGTCGTGGCGATCATTGATGCTGATCTCCAAGATCCTCCTGAATTAATTTCGGATTTGATCGAAAAGTGGCGTGAGGGTTTTGAAGTGGTTTATGCGGTGCGCAAAAAACGAAAGGAAGGAATCTTCAAGCGGGTTGCTTACTTTTGTTTTTATCGTTTGATGAAATCGATGACTGATATTGAGGATTTCCCTCTCGACTCTGGTGACTTTAGCCTGTTGGACCGTAAGGTGGTTGATACTCTAGTGGCCTTTCCTGAGAAAAATCGCTTTCTTCGTGGTTTGCGGGCTTGGTCGGGGTTTCGGCAAGTGGGGCTGGAATACGAACGTAGTGCGCGTTTTGCGGGAGAGCCGAAATATACTTTTAAAAAGTTGTTTGGTTTAGCGAGTGATGGCCTTTTTTCTTTCAGTGGAGTTCCGTTACGTTTGGCGTCTTTCGTAGGTCTGATGGTATCAATTTTTTCAGCCTTGGGAGCCATGTTCTTCGTGGTTCAAAAGCTGTATCCTGACCCTTTCCGAGAAATGGGTCTGCCCATTGTGCCCGGCTTTGCCGCGACGATCGTAATCATTTTATTTTTAGGAGGAGTGCAGTTGCTTTTTTTGGGGGTGATTGGGGAGTATCTTAACCGGATTTACACCGAGGTGAAGGGACGACCTGAGTTTTTGGTGGCAGAAAAAGTGGGGCTTGAGAAATCTTCATAATGAATGTGATTTCTGGACCGGCTTTATTATCTCCTTGGAGAATCCGAGGGCTATCGATTGCGTTGTTTACTGTGATCTCAGCAGCGCTTTGGATTGGGTTTTCTGCAGACACTTACTTCGCAAGCGATGGTCCATTTTACTTCGCCATCATTCTCGATAATGCCACTTTCACTCACGTTTCTCCTTCTCGCGCCCATGCTGAATATCTTACTCAGTGGCCTCTCGTGCTGGCTGTTCGTTCTGGAGTTACTGATTTAAAAGCTTTGGAGATATTTTTTGGTTTGGGGGTTTGGTTCCCTTGGATTCTTTCTTTTGCCATTTCGCTGTATGCCACTCGCGAGCGACCAGCTCTTATTTTCTTTTTTCTGATCTCCATGGTTAGCCTTAACCTCTCGTCATGGTGTCTCATTTATGGTGAGCATCTCACCCTTCTCGTGCTGGTCTGGCCTATCTTTTATTTTGGAATCATGCGCCGCCGGCTCACGTTTTTGGAGCAGATTTTGACCGCTTTGCTTCTGGTGGCCCATCTAAAGCTCTATGAAACTGCTTTGGTTTCAGGTGTGATCTTCACTTTCATTTTTGCTTTTCGGTCTTGGCTTGAAAAGAATCCCCGCGAGAGATGGGGGAGCGGGGTGTTAGCGGGCTTGGCTTTGGCTTCGGTGGTGATCGCCGTAACGTGGATTCTTTTTCCACGGGATCTTGAGAACCGTGGGCATTTTCTAGGGGCGATTGTAGCTTCTCTAGCGCATCCCTATCCTTGGATAGGGCTTTCTTATGTCACCTTAAATATGGTCGGCATTATTTTTTCATCATCTCGTCTAAGATTGGCGGCTTGGATTTGCCCACTAGTCATTGGAGGTATTTCCCTGCTTTCGCCCGGGATCATGGGTGGGATTTCCTTCTCAACGAGGACGCTCACGTTAACGGCTCTGCCTTTGTTAATGTTAATCACTTTTTTATTCAGCCTTTCCCGGCTGAAGTTGACTAAAGATTTGGCCGTTTCGGTTTCCTTGATTGTTGTTGGGCTATCCTTTTTGTATATCCGCCATCTCCAGAGCTGGGTAACTTTTAAAGGAGAATTTCAGGGGATTCTGAAAGAGGAAAAAGGGTTTGTTGATCCGGCTGATCATGGAGACATCGACCATTGGGGGTGGACCAATCCGCTTCTTAGCTATGTTTGGGCTGAAGGTCAGGTCAAGACGGTGATCTTAAATCGTAATTTTGAAGATGGTTATGAACCATTCGATCCCTTCACTGAAATGGTGATGGAAAAGTATCTCGATGAGAAACCAAGTTTTCTCCGCGAAAAGAAAGAAGAGTAGAATAATCTTCCAGTGCCTTCTGGTGAGAGGAAAAGAGGCAGTTGCGAGCCGCTCGGGCTACTTTTCGAAGACGAGGAATTTACGGCAGACAAAATTGACCATCGCCGAAGACAGAATAAAGGAAAAGTGAACGACAGGTCGAGGGAGGTCTAAGTTGTTAATCAGCCAGAATGGAAAAAATTCTCCGATCGAAAAGCTTAGAAGCGAGATAATTGTGAATAGGGTCAATTCTTTCTTTCTAGAGTGTCGCCCGGGAGTGAAGACGAGCCATCGATTGAGCCCATAAGCCACTAGATTTGACGGAATAAACGCAATGAAATGTAAAATTGCGGTATTCCATGCGAGGGTTTTATTTGAAAGGTTGTCTGAAAAAGATTGAGGAAACAGAAGTTCACCGAGGTAGATTACAAGAGCGAGAGCTATAACCGAGATGACACCACAGACGCCATATTTCCCAAATTGAATTAGGAAGGGGGCTTCGCTTGTAAGAAGGGTTTTCTTGAACCCTTGCTCCCGAAAAAATTGCCAGGCTTTACCGACTTCCCGTGTGATCATTCGACGAGAGTTGCGAGGACCGCTTTCTGGACGTGGAGGCGGTTTTCTGCCTGTTGAAAAATGGTGTTAGCATGCGCTTCCAAAGTCTCTTCGCTGATTTCCTTGCCTCGGTAGGCCGGTAGGCAATGAAGAACAATGTGGTTAGGAGAACAGTGGGAAAGAAGATCGTCGTTAACTTGGTAGTCGCCAAAAAGTGCTTCTTTTTCATCTTGGCCCTCCTGCCCCATTGAAAGCCAAACGTCTGTGTTGATGACGTCAGCATTTTTGGCTGCCGCCGCTGGGTCAGTGATCAGAGCGACATTGGGAGCATCGAGATGATCGATGAAATCTTGCGGGGGAAGGCAGGACTTTGGTGCCGCGACGACGAATTCGAAGCCAAGATATTTGGCGGCCCACATCCAAGAACGCGACATATTATTATTACCATCTCCAATAAAGACCACTTTCTTGCCTTCCCAGGTGCCAAGCTTTTCTTGAATCGTTAGAAGGTCGGCGAGAATTTGGCAGGGATGCTCCTTGTCTGTGAGGGCATTAATCGTGGGAATTCCTGAGTAGGAGGAGAAATCTTCGACGTCCTCTTGATCAAAGGTCCGGATCACAGCTCCGTGGACCATACGGCCAAGGACACGGGCGGTGTCCTTGATGGGTTCGCCGCGTCCAAGCTGGATGTCGTTGCCGGAAAGGAACATGACATTGCCACCGAGTTCGCGAATCCCGACCTCGAAAGAGACGCGTGTTCGGGTCGAGGCCTTGGTGAAAATAATGGCCCATGTTTGTCCCGCAAGTGGTTGAGTGGAAGTTGTGGCACGAGTCGACTTCATTTCGGCAGCGAGATTGAGAAGAGATTCAAGTTCCTGTGAATTGGATTCTTCAATTGAGAGAAATTTCATGTTTAAACAGCGGGAAACGCAATGAATGAGCTATATCCGGAGAAAGTTCAAGTTTTGCCTAATGACTTTTTGAGATGATTGATTTGTAAGCTATGTGGAGGCAGTGACTCAGATCGTCTCCCTTGCTATCTCAGTAGCTGTCTTAATGTTTAATGGTGTTCAGAAAGTGGTGGGCGTAGGCCACAATAACGCAGAGAACCAGGGGTTTGGTAATTGTGGTCCCTCGTTTTGCTAGGAGTGATCGAATTTCCTAGGAGAGAGGAGGAGGAGATTGATGAGGTTTTGTTTTTTTGGAATCGAGGTATTTGACTAGGCCGATGATACCAAAGATGAGAGTGAGGATAAAGGTGACGCCGGCAACCCCGAATGCTCCGAATACTTTGCCAAGAGTGGGTAGGATTGCGTCAGACGAGACATGGGAGATCAAAATGGTGCTGCCATTGGTAGCACCCTTCGCAGTGACCTGATAGGTTCGGCCTTTCTCCACGCGAAAGTCGGCGAGATGATATTGGCTGTTTACATGGTTTGTGCCGTTAGGCTTGGAAGCCTTATTTGTAATACCCGTCGAAAGATCGGTGAATTCGATCTCGATTTCGTTGAGGTCGATATCTTCATCGCCCAGAATCCAGATTGTAACCTCCTTATTTTCCTCGGAAGCATAGCTGAATGTCTCTGGAGTGATGAAGGATTCACCCCCTTCGAAGTTTGCGGTAAATTCTTTTCCAGAGTTGAACGCGCTTATCCCAAGAAAGATCGTAAGGCCTCCGCCCAAGAGCAGAATAACGAGAGCGGTGATGAGAAAGCCGTAGCCTTTTTTTTGTGCAGCCATATCTTTAGAATGTTATTTTTTAATTTGGAATCAATGTGGTATTTTAATGCGACTAAAGCTGACAATTGGGACACCAAGCGGTAGTCCGGGAGGCGATTGTATCGCGGGCCAGCGCAGTTCTGCACTTGGGACATGTGCCGCCCTTTTTCCAGCGATGCTGGAAAAGCCAGTTCTTCGGGGGCACGTTAGTAACGTAGCTGCCGGGGGCGAAACCATCGGATGAGGCGGTGGTGTTTTTTTCGGCAACATGTTTGAGGGCTCCGAAGGTTACAAAGCGGATCTCTTTGCGAAGCGTTTCAGCTTCGAGCGTCCCGGTTGAGATGCCTGGATGCATTCCTAATCGCCAACAAATTTCATCTGCCATCCAATTGCCGATCCCAGGGCAGGCGCTTTGATCGAGGAGCAGTGCCTTAAGAGGTTTTTTTGGATGGCGTTTAATGAGTTTTCGAACATGGACGAGCGAGAATTTTGAATCTTGTGGTTGGGGTGGGAAATCGGACCAAGGGGCTGCACAATCGTGGAGCATGACACGGCCGAACATGCGGTAGTCGTTAAAAATAAGAGCGGCTTTGGTGGTGTGGAGAATAAGATGGTCGTGCTTTTGCTCTTGGTAGCCCAGCGGCTCGGTGGCGAGTTTTCCTGACATGCCGAGGTGGACTTCGAGATGAAGTTCGGGCGCGAAGGTGAAGAGCATACGCTTACCGTGGGCGTGGGAGGAGAGGAGGGGTTTGCCTTTGAGGATGCGCAGAGCGGGCGAGGGGCAATCTCGATAGATACGGGCCTTGGAGTGGACGTCGACATCGATGATGGTGTCTCCGTGGAATGCAGCCCATTGGCGGCGGGCAAGTTCGACTTCGGCGAGTTCGGGCATGTCAGGAGCGAGTCAATTTTTTAACCGAGTCGCCATCCAAAAATTCAGGAGAGAGCAGTTTTTTTTGGGCTGTCGAGGATTTTCCTTCGGCTAGTTGGAGGACCTTTCGGGTGACTGAACGTGCGATCATGATGGGATTGGAGCGGTAATGGCTGACAGATGGGTAGAGGTGGTCGAACCAAGGCTCAAAGGTCAGAGTGATGACTGAAAGGTCACGGGGGATGCTAAGCTTGTGAGCGGCAAGCCAGGAGATGAGGGTGAGAAGGTGGCGTGAGCGGGTGGCGATGAGTGCAGTTGGCGGTTGATCGAGGCCGAGGGCGATTTCGAGGGCGCGGGTCACGCTTTTTGAGTCGCCTTTTTCGGTCATTTTGTGAATGGAAAGTGATTTGGGATTCTTGATGGCCGCCTCTTGAAGTCCGGCTTCGGTGGCGCGGAGTCCGGCGAGTTCGGTATCGGGCATGAGGAGTCCGATGCGGTAATGGCCCATGCGCTTTAGATGGTGGCCGGCGTGAAAGGCAGCGGAGCGCCAGTCATCGTCGATGTAGGGGAGATCGACGGAGTCGTGGCTGAATCCCCGGACGAGGGTTGGGATTTTTTTTTGGTAAAACCATTCCTGTATCTTGCGATTGCATTGGTAGAGGATCCAGACGTCGGCTTCGTGATCCTTGATCAGACTTTCTAATTTAGCGAAGGGATTTTGGAGGTGAAAAATTCCGGGTGAGACGAGTTCGAGTTCGTAAAATTGCTTTTGAAGGAGTTCGCGGAGGGTGTCGAATTCGGCGAGAAGCTGCGGTGGAAGTTGGAGTAGCTTTTGGGGGGAGAGGAATCCGATCCGCTTGGAGGAGGTGCGGGTGGGCGAGAGGGATTGGTTGAGGATAGATCGTCTTCTGCCGTGTTGGGGTTCGGAGATGACCTTTTTCTGTTCTAGAATTTGAAGAGAAGCTCGAAGGGTGTCGCGCCCGATTTGGAGTTTTTCGGCAAGAGTGCGTTCACCTGGGATGAAATTTTGGAGCTCTCCGGTAGCAATCATTTCTTCGATGATACCGGCGGCTTGCGAGGGGAGGCCGTGGCGCATAGGAAGACGTGACATGTCTGAAGAGGTTAAGGTGGTCTTTTTTTAATACCAGTTAATATTTGGGGTTTCAGGGCTTCTCTGTGACAGCATTCGGTTATGAGAACTTTGGTATGGATTATTTTGGTGGCGATCTGCTTACGGGCGGCGGGGGAAGGGTTTGAAAAATTACCTTTGGGTGAATTTGAAAAGCTTAAGCTTGAGGGTGGAATTTTGGTTGCGCGAAAAGGGGACGCGGTGATTCATGGGGGTCATGCCAAGGCTGGCAAGCAATCGTTGCGTTTGCTTGGGGGTGAGAGACGTGAGGTTGAATTTGTTTTTGAGGAGTCGCTTGGAGAAAAGAGGATTTTGTCTTTTTGGCTGGAGCGGTGGACTTCGAGAAAGCCATTTTTTTTTGGGATTGAAGCTTTGGAGAAAGATCGCTGGAGCGAGATTTACCGAGGGGATAAGGCGATTCGGGTGGGAGGTTTTTTAACTTTGGTGGAGGTGCAGTTAGGGGCGGAGGTAAAGGCTCTACGATTTCGGAGCACGACTCCGGAAGCGAGTGGGATTATGATTGATGAGCTCAGGATTGAACCGGTGAAGCCAATGGTGGTGACGAAGGTGACCGCAATCCAACCGGTGGTGCCTGTGTTGATTCGCAAGGAAGTGAACCCAGTGGTGGGATTACATTTGGTGGCGGAGGGTCGCACAGATGCAAAGGAGGTAGTGAAACTTCGGATTGGTTTGGAAGGGACGACGGAAATTGATGCGGTGAAGTCGGTGAAGATTCTTTTCTCAGGTAGTGAAGCGAAGGCGGGAGTTGGTGAGGTTTTTGGTATAGCGAAGAAGGATGGGAGAGATTTAATTTGTGAGGGGAGTGCGAAGCTGGTTACGGGTGATAATTATTTTTGGGTTTCGGTGGAACTGAACGAGAGCGCTGATTTGGATGGAAGAGTGGATGCACAGATCCTTTCGGTGGAGTGGAGTGACGGCGCGACTCAGAAGCCGGAGGTCACTTCGCCCAAAGGGAATCAGCGGATTGGTTATGCTCTGCGATTGCACGGGGACGATGACTCAAAGGCTTATCGAATTCCTGGAATGGTTCAGACGAATGAAGGGAGTTTGATTGCGGTGTATGATGTGCGATGGCGCGGGGGTGGCGACTTGCCCGGTGATATCGATGTGGGAATGAGTCGGAGCACAACTGGGGGGCAGACTTGGGAGAAGATGAAGGTGATCATGGACATGGGAGATGATCCTAAGTGGCGCTTTGATGGAGTAGGTGATCCGGCTATTTTGGTGGATCGTAAGACGGGCAGGATTTGGGTGGTAGCGACATGGAGTCACGGAAACCGGTCATGGAATGGTTCGGGTCCGGGAATGGCGCCGGAGCAGACGGGGCAGTTGATGATTTCTTATAGTGATGACGATGGAGTAAGTTGGTCGGAGCCGCTCAATGTGACTAAGCAATTGAAGAATCCGGAGTGGCATTTTCTTTTGCAAGGGCCGGGTGCGGGGATCACGATGAAGGATGGGACTCTCGTGTTTGCAGCACAATTTCAAGCTGGTTCGAGAAGAATGCCATATTCGTCGATCATGTTCAGCAAAGATCATGGGAAGACTTGGGAAATGGGGACTGGAATTAAATCGAACACCACCGAGGCTCAAGTGGTGGAGCTCAAAGATGGATCTTTGATGCTTAATTGCCGTGACAATCGCGGAGGGGCTAGGACGGTGGGTGTGACGCGTAATTTGGGAAAGACATGGGAGCTTCACCCGACTGATCGCGCTGGGCTTCGTGAGCCGGTGTGCATGGCAAGTTTAATCCGAATTGGAGATCGGTTGTATTTTTCCAATCCGAACACAACGAGGGGACGATACAATACGACGATTAAGGTTTCGGAAGATGAGGGGATGACCTGGCCAGAGAAGTGGCACACCCTTTACGATGCTAGGCTTGGAAATGGTTATTCGAGCCTCGCTCCGGTGGGAGATGATAAGATCGGAGTCCTTTATGAGGGGGTGACTGAGTTGTATTTTATTCGTTTTCCGTTTAATGAGTTATCAAATTAGAAGCAGGATCTGGCTGGTCTGCTTGTGATGCCAGTTTTGCAAAAGTGCAGGCTAATCTTTGGCTTCGTTGGCCATGGCATCAAGGTCTTTCAGCTGAAAGCGACTTGAGATCACGTAGGGAGCCTCTCCTTTAACCCAGTGTCCATAAGTCGTCGTAACAAAGGTACCATTGGGGAGGATTTCGACTCCCGGATAAGAGGTGTCGTAATTTTTAGTGTTGTCCTTGAGTCTGAAAAAATATTGTCCGGAATTGCCCTCAACGAGGTCGTCCCAGGTCCCAACCCAACCGACCCAATCTCCTTCGAACGAACGCTCTTTGGCTTTCGCTTTGGGCGAGATGCAGCGGTAGGAAAGGAAGAGGCGGCCGTCGGGTCCATATTTTCCGGTGTGCCGATCGCCGGTGAGAGCGAGGGGGAGTTCACGGGGAGAACTCCATGTTTTCCCTTCATCTTTAGAGAAAATAATATGGGAGTTTTTGCGCCGCGCGTTCTCACGAAGGAGGACGGCGAGAGTTTTTCCATCGGGAGAGCGAACGCAACCGGGCTCACAAAGATGGACCTCGGATGATTTGTAAACAGCATCGGGCTGTGACCAAGTTAATCCGCCGTCGGTCGACTTTGTTTGGTAAAGAGTGAAAGTTCGGAGTTTGTTTTTGACTGGCTCTTTGTTGAAGAAGCGGCCGTCATCGTGAAACATCGCGAGGTAGTGGCCGGGTCCTGTTTCAAGTGCCTCCACAAATCCCATAACCACAATCCCTCCCCATTCACCGGCGGGCTTGAACTCACTCCAGCTGTTACCATCATCCTCGCTGACTGAGAGACGTGCGGGATAGAGGCCAGACCAGACGATCAGCCGCTTTTTACCATTTGGAGCGATCACTCTGTGAATGGTGGGAACCTCTTTAGAGGTCGCCCAGCTTTTCGGGGTTGAAAGGCGTTTACTCCAGCTGAGGCCGCCGTCCGTGCTGCGTTTGTAAACGATTTTTCCTTTCCCGTGTCCCTTTGGGTAAACGCAAAGGATCGTTTTGCCGTCCTCAAGCAAGGTTGTAGTAGGGTGGCCCAAATATTGATTTTGTTCACGATCCACGATGACCTGGTGGGTGGTTCGGTCATTGAGATCGAGAGTCACAGGTTCCGACGCGAGGATGAGCGAGGGGAGAAAAAGCGGCAGTCGAATAAAGTTCATGAGTTAGGGAAACGGACGATTCTTTGGAAATATTTCGCTAGTGGGAAAGTGGGAGATTAGAGTTAGATGTACCTTTGACTAACCAGAAGACAAAGTAATTCAAACTGGTCTCATAAAGAGACCTGTAGAAACTTCTTAATGATGGAGTTAAGGGATGTGAAAGGGGCGCGAACTAATCCAATTCGCCTTTATATGAATTTACGAAATCTTCTTCCTGTTTTCTTTGCCGGTTCTCTCGCTCAGGGTGCCGTGAAACTCGACGTACCCTCAAGCGGTGGAGGTGCCCAAGCCAATCTCACCATGACCCAGACTTTCACGACGGGAACGATTGGTGTTGAAAACCAGCTCTCTGAGATTGGTATCTTTGCAGCGAAGGTCGTGAATGGAAACGAAGCTCTTGGACGGTGTGGTTTAAATGGGGCGACTGCTGGCGGACTTTTGGGAAGTAATGGGAGTCTATTTGAAGGGGCTAACCAACTTTTTGGTAACCAATACGAATTAGCATTCAATGTTACCACGGTAGCTCCTGTTCCAGAGGCAACCTCCGCTTTCTTGTTCGGTTTAGGTGGCTTGATGATTGGCATGCGTCGGCGTCGGTAATTCAGTCGAGCGTTTTCAGATTCCGCGCTTTCGATAGAAGGTGCGGATTTTTTTCGTTCACCCGTAACGTTGTCTTGTTTCGAGTAGGAGAAATTTTTGCGTTCGGGATTTGGCACGGGATGCGCTACGACAGTCGTGATGGGTAATGAAACGATGAAGTTAATGGTGGTAAGCGACCTAGATGGAACGTTGCTAGACCATAGCGATTATTCGTTTGACCTTGTTCTGCCTGTTTTAGATCGAATGGACGAAGCGGGGATCCCTCTTGTGGTCAATACCAGTAAAACAAGAGCGGAGTGGTTAGCGATTCGGGGAGAATTGGGGAATTTCGATCCTTACATCGTTGAAAATGGCTCGGCTATTTACGATGGCGAAAAAGTTGAGACTTTTGGCGTTTCGCGTGCCGAAATTCTCGATGTTCTTAAGTCGTTGCGAGGGAGGTTTAAATTTAAGGGTTATTCCGATGTTGGGGTATCTGAGATTATGCAGTGGACTGGTCTGGGTCGGCAGTCTGCGGAACGATCCGCAGATCGACATTTCAGTGAACCATTGGTCTGGCAAGATTCGCCAGAGAAGGAGGATGAATTTTGCGATTTAATCAAGGAACGTGGCCTCAGCACTCTGCGTGGAGGGCGTTTTCTTCATGTTCTTGGCCAGACAGATAAAAGTAAACCATTGCAGTATTTTCGAAAAGAGAAGGTGGCGATCATTGCGCTGGGAGATCGACCTAATGACCTAGCGATGTTAAAGGCTGCGGATATCGGGGTCATTATCAAGGCCCCTGGCGATTATGTCTTAGAAGCAAAGGACATGCTCCTCAGTAAGGAGATTGGCCCTCGCGGTTGGGCTGAAATGATGACTCAAATTCTCGATCGACTTCAAATCCCACAATCAACAACAAACAATGGCTGATTTTCATCAAGGTGGCTCTGTTGCCACGCTTCACAATCTGACTGCTAGACCTCTGGAAGAATTGGAGGCCGAGCTGGTGGGCTTTTCAGAGAAACGACCAATGGGTTTGTTGCTGCCCTCGCTCTTTTCTGAACTCGAAACTGAGGCGATGCCAAAGATTCTCGATGAGGTGAAGAAAGTTCCATATTTAAGCCAAATTGTGATCGGTTTGGATCGGGCGAGTGAGATTCAGTATCGTGAAGCATTGGATTTTTTTGGAGAACTCCCGCAGCACCATCGCGTGCTTTGGAATGATGGGCCTCGCTTGCGCGCTCTAGATGCCGAGCTCCAAGAACAAGGACTTGCTCCGGAAGAAGAAGGGAAAGGAAGAAACGTCTGGTACTGCCTAGGGTATATGTTAGCGACCGATAAGGTGGAGGCGATCGCGCTGCATGACTGCGATATTGTGACGTATGACCGCTCGCTTCTAGCTCGTTTGATTTACCCAATGGCTAATCCTCAATTCAGCTACCAATTTGCGAAGGGGTATTATCCGCGGATTGCCGATGGAAATCTCAATGGTCGAGTGACGAGGCTCTTAATCACACCTCTTTTACAGTCGCTCCAACAGGTATGTGGGGATAGCGATTATCTAAGTTATTTGGATGGTTTCCGTTATCCTCTGGCGGGGGAATTTTCATTCCGCAAGGGCGTGATTCCGGATATACGCATGCCGAGCGATTGGGGGCTTGAGATGGGGACGCTCTCAGAAATGTTCAGGAATTACTCCAATAACAAGCTTTGCCAAGTCGATATTGCTGAGGTCTATGACCACAAGCACCAGGATATTTCAGTTGATGATCGAGCAAAGGGATTGTCAAAAATGTCGATTGATATTTGTAAATTGGTTTATCGCAAGATGGCAGTTATGGGTACGGTTTTTAGTAAGGAGGTCTTCCGTACTCTTAAGGCCGCCTACTTTCGAAATGCTCTTGATTTCGTGGAGCGCTACAAAAATGACGCGATCATCAATGGCTTGGATTTGGACGTTCATAAAGAGGAGGAAGCAGTTGAGCTTTTCGCTGAAAACATTATCGCGGCGGGTAAAAACTTTTTAAGTTCGCCGCATGAGAAACCGTTTATCCCAAGTTGGTCTCGGGTAAGAAGTGCGATGCCTGATATCTACGAGCGCTTGATCGAAGCGGTAGAGGAAGATCAGAAGGAGTTTACGGGGAAATGAGCCCGCTAGACCACCTTAACCTTCGTATCGAGACTCATCTTGCCGCGATATACGGGAAGGGGGATCACTCGGCTCTGGTGGGGCGTTTGATTGATGCGATGCGCTTACATGAGCACTTTTTCGAGCCAGTGCCTTTTGCCAATCATTGGTCTGAGAAGGACGTTGCGCTGATTACTTACGGGGATTCGATTATCCCAAGAGAGGGAACACCACTCAAGGAGTTGGCTTCATTTGTAAGAGAGAGATTGGGCGACTCGGTTTCGATTGTTCACGTTTTACCCTACTTTCCTTGGACGTCAGACGATGGCTTTGCGGTTGCTAACTACGACCAGGTCAATTCTGATTTAGGTGATTGGGCTGATCTCGAAAATCTTTCGCAAGATTATCGGATCATGTCCGATCTCGTCGTGAACCACTGTTCGACTTCGCATGAGTGGTTCCAGCAATTTGAGAAGGATGAGGAGCCGGGGTGCCGCTTTTTTGTGAAAGCGTCACCTCTTGATGATCTGAGCGAAGTGGTGCGACCGCGAACGAGTCTACTTTTGCGCGCCACTGAGGCGCCATCGGGAAGAAAGCATGTTTGGTGTACTTTTGGACATGATCAGGTTGATTTCAATTTTCGTGATCACGATCTCCTTGTTGAGTTCGTTAAAATTATTCGGACCCATCTCGACCACGGGATTAGTGTCTTCCGCCTTGATGCTGTGGCCTTTGTTTGGAAGGAGCCTGGAACGGAGTGTATTAATCTTCCGCAGACCCACGAATTGGTCCGTTTGTTCCGGACTTTAATTGAGCATCTCAAGCCCGATGCGGTGATTATCACTGAGACTAATATTCCGAATCAGGAGAATCTTTCGTATTTTGGAAATGGAAACGAGGCACATGGAATTTACAATTTTTCGCTTCCTCCGCTTCTTTTGTATTCCCTGACTTACGGAGATTGTCGCTGTTTGATTCAGTGGTTAATGAGGATGCCTCCGGCCCAGCCTGGGACGATGTATTTTAATTTTATTGCATCGCACGATGGGATCGGGCTCAGGCCCGCAGAGGGCTTGTTGTCGCATGAAGAGATTCAATCTATGGTGGGCAGAATGGTGGAATATGGTGGGCTGATCTCTGAGCGCGCTCTACCCGGTGGGGGTAAACGCCCATACGAGATCAATATTAGTCTTTTTGATGCACTCCAAACCGAAGAGAAATTCCTGTGTGCGCATACTATCTTGTTGGGCTTAGAAGGAGTCCCAGCTTTCTATATTCATAGCCTGCTTGGAACGCGGAATGATCGAGAGGGTGCGATCAGTTCTGGAATGAATCGTCGGATTAATCGTCATCAATGGAATGCGGACGAGTTGAGGAACGAACTCGAAAACGAAAAATCTCCTCACGCCAGTGTTTTGAAAAAGTTACTGGAACGAATTGATTTGCGAAGGGAGCAGGCTGCTTTTCATCCAAACGCAACTCAGTTTACTCTCCACATGGGAGATCAGGTCTTTTCTTTCTGGCGTCAATCGGTTGACCGACGAAGCAATATATTTTGTCTCAACAATGTTTCAGGTGAGGAACAACGGATTCCGGTAGCAGCCATAAATTTGATTTCGACCGAAGAGTGGTTGGATTTAATTTCGGGAGATATTTTAGAAGATGAAGAGGGTGAGCTTGTACTAGCGCCCTATCAATGTATCTGGCTAGCCAACCGCCGGAAACATCTTCCTTACTGATTAATCCTCGTTGAGGCGGGCGAGGAAATCTTTTACCTCGGGAGAGTCTTCTTCGGGAGACCATGAGGCGAATTCCTTGTCTGTCTCTGGATTATAGGGGCCTTTTTTGACTTCAAAGATTACGGTGTCCGGTTCGTGGACGATCATGCCATGCCAAACTCCTGGTTCGATATCAATGAGGGATGATGTGGGAGTCAGATGGTGCCGAGTGTGAATTGATCCTTCCGGATTGAAGATGAGAACTTCCAGATGTCCATTAAGAAGGCACACCGACTCAGTGGCTTGTTCCAAAGGGTGACAGTGCGGGCGAATATAAGTTCCGGGTTGAAGGAAATTGAGGAGGCGTTGGACCTTTGCGGTTTGTGTGCGCTGCACGGGTTGGATCATGCGAAGTCGGGAGCTTTTTCTAGAAGCAGATTTCCCTTTGGATAGGATTACCTCGTTGAGGGCAAAGACTTCTTCGATGGGATTGGGTAGGGCGTTTGGCATAGCTTCTCAAGGATACTGAGACCCTGCCGATTAGGCGAACTGTTATTTAGGGTGGATTAACTAATTTTCCGAGGTATCGTCTTTAACATGAACATCACTAAAAATGTTGTCGCATATTTTGTAGTTGGCAGTTTGACCCTGACGTCTTGTCAAACGGCAAATCCATACACCGGTGAATCCCAGCAAGCGAAAGCAACAACTGGCGCAATTTTCGGCGGATTGTTTGGAGCTGGGATTGGAGCCTTGTCTGGAGGTAGTAATGCGGAAAGGAAACAACGGGCATTACTTGGGGCTGGGGTTGGTGCCCTCGCCGGAGCTGGAATTGGGGCTTACATGGATAAGCAGGAATCCGAGCTTCGTCGTGAACTCGAAGGGGCCGGCGTCGGAATTAGTCGTAATGGAAACCAGATTACCTTGGTGATGCCGGGGGATATCACTTTCTCGACAGGAAGCTCGGGCATTGTTGGGCAGTTTTATCCGACATTGGCCTCCGTTGCGAAGGTTTTGAATAAATACAATAGGACGATGGTCGCGATCACCGGTCATACCGATAACGTGGGCGCGCGCGACTATAATTACCGCCTTTCTGAGGCCCGTGCCAGCAGTGTGGCTCAGTTCCTGCAGACTCAAGCAGTTGAGTCGCAAAGATTTCAAGTTAGTGGGCGGGGAATGGATCAGCCGATTGCCAACAATAATACGGCGGCAGGTCGCCAGGCTAACCGCCGGGTGAGTATTCAGTTGGCTCCCCTTAATTAAAATTTTCTAATCAGGATAAACGGTGAAGTGGTTCCCCTACTTCGGCGTTTTGATTGGATAAACTACGAGATTGGCCGCACCCTTACGCTCCTGTCCATTTTTATGAACCACCTTCTCGTCTTAATCTGTGGTCTCTCCTTCTTGCAATCCTGCACTCAGGAGGGACAGAATGAACGAGCCCGTTCATCCCCTTCTGAGGTCCAGTTCATAACTCCTTGGCAACCAGGGGGTGGGATGGGGCTTTATGTGCGGGCAGGTGGGGAACCACACCCGATTCAGGAAAATATTCGAAACTTTACGATGATCACTAAAAGGCAGTTTTCGCAGAAAGGTATCCCGGCTAATGCTATCGCTGCCGCAAGTTTTCTTGAGACTGGGGATTCCAAGGATGATCTTCAGGCTATTTATGTGATCAAAGAAAATGGTCAGGTTCAGGCTTTTCGAGGATATTTTGTGCCAGGCTTTGGGGGGCCGGTAGAGTGGGAAAAGGTAGACTTCTGATAGGCCTAGGAGCTGTAAGAGTGTCCGCCACAATTGGAACCAAGCTTGCAGGCTCTTTGCTTTCTGTGGCTAATTCTAGCCGGCCTTTTAGATAAATTCCTGATAGGTGGGCTTAATGATCAATTCGGGGACGACGACGTGTTGGGGGAGCTGAGCGATGGCGACAATAAGAGAGGCGATATCCTCGGGGTGCACCATGCGGGCTTTTTGTTCGTCTGGGACTTTGACTGGACGTTCGTCTAGGATAGGGGTGTTAATCTCACCAGGAAAAATGCTGGTAATACGGATACCATTTTCAGCTTCCTCGGCGTTGATGGCAGAAGCCATGCCAGAGACACCAAACTTGGAAGTGGCATAGGCCATACCGGCAAGCGGGTAAGCACGTTTTCCTGCGATTGAGGAGATATTAAAAACGAGGCCGTCTCGCCGTTCGCGCATCGCAGGAAGGGCGGCGTGGATGAGGTTAAAAAAGCCAGTGCAGTTGATAGCGAGTAGTTTATCAAAGTCCGCAGGGTCAATTTCGCTGACCTTGCGTTTTACAATGTTCACTCCGGCCGAGTTGACAAGGATATCGGGCGTACCAATTCCGGCAATGAGTGCGTCTACTTCGTCTCGCTTTGAGATGTCGCACTTGCGTGCGGAAAGCTGATCTCCGGCCACTGCTTCGAGCTTTTTAAGATTGCGTCCGCAGATGGTTACGGTAGCTCCAGCTTCAGCGAGTGCCTTTGCCGTGCCTAGCCCAACTCCGCTTCCACCTCCGGTAACGAGGGCTGTTTTTCCTGTGAGTGTTTTCATTTAGTCAAAGATAGGGAAGAAAGTGTTGAAGGCTTGTTCTCCGAAGATGGCGGGATCGTTAAATCGTTTGTGCTGGTCGAGAGCAGAGATCGTGTTGAGTTCTTCGGAGGTAAGAGTGAATTCGAAAAGATCAAAATTTTCGCGTAAGTGGTCGGGTGATTGTGTTTTGGGAATGGGAATAGTGCCACGTTGCATGGCCCAGCGAAGGGCGACTTGAGCGGTTGATTTGCCATGGGTCTTCGCGATTTCTTCGAGGACCGAGTGGGAGAGTATACGCTCGTGTTCCTCGGCCATGCCAAGGGGGAGATAGGAGTCTGCTCCGAAGGGCGAGAAGGCGGTGACCGCGACGTCCTGTTCCTGACAGAAACGGAGAAGGTTTTCCTGGCAAAGGTAGGGGTGCATTTCGACTTGCAGGACGGCTGGCTTGATGCGGGCGTAGGCAAGAACCTCACGAAGCATAGTGGTGCCGATATTAGAAACTCCTATGCGTTTGGTGAGGCCGGAGTCGATGAGTTCTTCCATAGCACGCCACGTATCGTAATAAGATACGGATACTGGCTTCATGGCTTCGGCTCCGGCGGTCCAGCCGGGAGGATACATTTTGTCGAAAGGAACGAATTCGAGCGCGATGGGGAAGTGGATGAGGAAGAGGTCGAGTTGTTCGAGCCCCAGATCATTCAGAGTTTTTTCGCAAGCGGAGCGAACATGTTGGGGCTCGTGGTAAGTGTTCCAAAGTTTGCCGGTGACCCAGAGGTCGTCGCGGGTGCACAGTCCGGCTTTGATGGCGGAGTCGATTCCTTTTCCAACGAGGGCTTCATTGCCATAGTCGGCGGCGCAGTCGAGGTGTCGGTATCCGAGCTCAATTGCTTGATGGACGATTTGCGGGGTGAGTTCTTCCGGGATTTTCCAAGTGCCAAGACCGGGAGAAGGTAGGGCTGAGCCATCGGGAAAGAGGTGTGCTGACATGTCACCAAGAGCTTAGGAAAGGAGAAGTGCTTCCGGCCAATAAAAAAGCCACTGAACGTAAGGTAGGTTGGCTTAAAATGAAAAATGCCAGGAAGCCACGGCAATGAGGGACAAGCTGCGGCTGCTACGTTTCCGTCCTGACCGGGTCCACAAGCCCACACTCCGCGGCTCCTGACGGGGGAGAGGTAAGGGAGAGCTGCGAGAAGGGCAATGATTTTTCTTCGTCAGTCGCAGAAAGTATCTACGAACACGACGAATAGAGCATGACGAAGAGGGTGAGACGGTCGCGAGAAGTGCGACTAGAAAACCGCGAAACGAGATACGTGTCATTTACGTTATTTCGCTGCGTTCCAGTAAGCATCCATTTGTTCGAGAGTCGCTTCTTCCAAAGTTATTTGGTCTCTTTTAAGGCCTTTTTCAATCTGCTTGAATCGGTGAAGGAACTTCTCGTTTGTGCTTTCGAGCGCTACCTCAGGGTCAACCTCGAGTTTACGTGCTAAGTTTGTGACAATGAAGAGGAGATCACCAATTTCGGCCTGGAGTTCTCTCGAGGCGGGAGCTCCGTTTTCGTGCTTCGCTAGTTCCTCTCGGACTTCGGCGAGTTCTTCGTCGATCTTCTCGGCGATGCCGGTGGTATCTGGCCAGTCGAAGCCCACCTTGCTGGCTTTCTTCTGGAGTTTAGCTGCTTTTAAGAGGGCGGGAAGCCCCTTGCCGACCCCATGGAGGTAGGGCTTCTCTTCGTGGCCTTTTTCGGCCCGTTTGATGTCTTCCCATTGGGCGAGGACGCCATCGGTTCCGCCGACGTTGGAATCGCCATAGACATGGGGGTGACGGCGGACCAACTTGTCGCTGATGCCGCGTGCAATGTCATTGAGGTCGAAGCGTCTCTCTTCTTTGGCAAGCTCAGCGTGAAAGACGACTTGCAGGAGGAGGTCCCCAAGTTCTTCCTGCAGGTTTTCCTCATCGTTGGCGCGAATAGCTGCGACGGTTTCATAAGTTTCCTCGATGAGGTTGGAAACAAGTGATTCGTGGGTTTGTTCTGCGTCCCAAGGGCAACCGCCCGGAGCGCGCAACCGATGCATGATGGCGCGCAACCGCTCGATTTGGCGGCTGGGCTTAGCGCATTTGATCATTTCGTCGTCTGTCATGACTAGCGTCGGGCTTTGTCGAGCACCTCTTTTTCCTTCTTGGTCAGGGATTGGATGCCCTGAGCGCTGATTTTGTCGAGGATTCGGTCTACTTCTTTGGTCAGTTCTAGAGGAGAGCGATTGCTTTCGTGCAATACAGTGGCGTCACGGGTCTTTTTGATCCCCTTTTTGGTTGTGCCTGATCCGATCCGGGAAAGTTGAATCACAAATTCTTTGAGTGGAGGTAACTTGAGGACCGCGAATCCGAAGATCGCTCCGCCGAGGTGGCCGGCGCTTCCTCCAGCATTATGCCAATTTAAAATGACAGCCAAGGATTCGATAATGAGATAACCAATCGCGAAGGTTCGCATCTTTAGCGGGATGACGAAAAAGAGGAGGATCCGTGCGTCAGGTGCGATGAAATAGAACGCGGCTAATATTCCAAATAGGCCGGCTGAGGCTCCTACCATCTGAACGGCTGGGATATAGGCGTCAAAAAACCCCGGTAAGAAGAAGAGCAAAGTGTAAAAGAGGGCTCCTGCCACCCCACAGAGGAGGTAGAAGGTCAGATAGGCTCGGCTGGTCATCCACCGTTCAATGTGCGGACCAAAGAAGAGGAGCCCGAGGCAATTAGCGAAGAGGTGTCCTAATCCTGCGTGGAGAAATTGAAAGGTGATAAGACGCCAAACCTGAAATCCATAGAGTCCATCTTGGATGCTAAAGCTACCAAATCTGTAAAATGTAGATTCTTGTAATCGTTCACCCGGGCCGGTTAAAAGAATTTGTAAGAAGAGAACGGTAACATTAATGATAAGAAGCCATTTGCTGACTGGGGCCCCTTCGAAGGGGCCGGGCATGCGTGGCGGGCCGGATTGATAGTCAGGTTGCATGTATTCACGATCACTGTATCCCACGCCAGAGCAATAGCAGTGATTTGCAGGACTGGAAAATGAAACTTTTTCTCGAGGCGATTCCGGTTTGAACTAATACGCGATGACGCTGAGCGATCTCGGATGGAATAATGACTTTGAAAAGGCCTTTAATGAGGCCTCGAAGGATGGCTGGGTGCCTGGACGGTTGATTCGGGAGACAAAGATTAATTTCTCGGCCCTGCTTGATGATGCCGAGGAAGTTGATTGCGTGGTTGGTGGTAAGGTTTGGCACGATGCCTCCTGCGACGCCGAACTTCCTGCGGTGGGTGACTGGGTGGCCATTGAGTTGGGCGCGGGTGAAAACGATGAGCATATTATTCGAGCTCGCTTTCCCCGGAAGACCTGTTTTTCAAGAAAAGCTCCTGGTAAGAGTAGCGAAGAGCAGGTGATGGCGGCAAATGTCGATATCGTAGTTGTGGTGACTGATGCGGGATCTGATTTCAACCTCCGGCGCATGGAGCGCTACTTTACGATTATTCAAAAAAGCGGCGCGCGTTGCGTGGTATTAGTGAATAAGTCTGATCTCTTCGAGGCGGAGGTGAATGAAAAAGCCAGCCAAGAGATTCAGGAATTAGCTCCCGATTCGGAAGTTTATGTGACTAGTGCGACACGTCATGAGGGTTTGGAGGTTCTGAAACCTTACCTCCAAACTGGGATTACGCTCACCTTGGTGGGTTCTAGCGGAGTGGGGAAATCAACGCTAGTGAATCAATTGCTCGGCGAGGAATGGTTGTGGACCGGTGAGGTAAACGAAGTTACAGGTAAGGGGCGTCATACAACTGTGGCGCGAGAATTGGTGGTCCTCGAAGCAGGGGGAATGTTGGTGGACAACCCAGGGATACGTGAAGTCCAGATGTGGACAGATGAGGATACTCTACGCGATAGTTTTGCGGATGTGGAGGATTTGACAAATCAGTGTAAGTTCCGCGATTGTAAGCATCAGGGCGATAAAGGATGCGCGATTGAAAGTGCTGTGAAAGCGGGTGATTTGGATTTGGCCCGCTATCAGGGGTTTCTGCGCCTCGATGAAGAAATCGAGGAACTTAACTTTCGCCGCAAGAAGCGGCAAATGATTGTGGAACGCTGGAGTAAGAGAAATAATCGCGTAAAAGCGCGGAACCGTGATGACCGGATTGAGCTCGAAAAAGAGGAGCGTGGAGAGCTTTGAGAGTTGCGCTTATTCTGGACGCCCCCGCTGCCAGCTCTCGACTTTTCCATTGATGAATTTCACCCAAGAAGAAGCACTAGGAATATAGGCGACATTTGTTCCCATTCCGCCATTCCATCCCCAAGGGCCCCAACCGGGACCAGCGATTCCACTCCGACGGACGCTCCAACCAGGACCCCAACCTCGTCCGCTCCAGCCGCCCCAGGCTGATTGCAATACAACGGGTGAGAGGCTGTTGTAGATCCATTGCTCGTAGCGGTTCTCATCTTTCTCACCCTCAGCTTTACGATCGGGACCTCCCCAAGCAAGAAAGACCGCAGCGGGAGTCATACCGTTTTGGATTTTACCAACTTCGACGAGAGATTGTTGCTCTAGTCCTAGGGCGCGAAAAATTTTAGGATTTTTCGCGATACGAGAGTCCGGAGTTTGCGAACTACTGCAGCTCGCCGCAAAGAGCGCGAGTAAGGGAAGGACGAAAAACGCTCTCATTCTCCAAAGATTAAACAGTGTTTTCTGGGCGTGCAACCGGTTTTGAAATCCTTTTCTGTGTCCTAGGAGATTGGTGCATGGGATTAGGGGCGAGGTGGAGTTGGCTCTCGGCCCCATCTTGGTTGTCTTTTACTTGGTAAGCTGGTGGAGAACTTGGAGGGTAAGTTTCCCGGTATTTTCCAGGGCGCCGAAGGTGATTTTGTCCAAGGTGTCGCCTTTTTGGTGCCAGTAGGTTGCTTCGCTAAAGTTACCGATGAGGTGGAGGACAGGAAGGTTGGCGCGGTTCATGAGAGGGACGTGATCATCGATGATGGTCATAGGGTGCGGTTTGACCCAGTTTTGCAGGCTAAGTTTGGATGCAGCGGACTGGGTATGACTTTTAAGTTTTTGGTGGGTGTCTCCGCCGATCAGGAGGGGGATTTTTGGGTCGCCGACGATGTCGAGAACGATGCCGATTTGGGGTTTAACTCTGCGCTTGTCTAGTTGAGAGGCGTAGTAGCGACTTCCATAAAGTCCGTCCTTGCGATTGATGTTTTTGAGGATGGCTTCTTCGCCGTCAAAGAAAACGAGTTCGATATTTTGAGCTCCTTCGTTTTTCTCGGAAAGAACGCGGGCTATTTCGACGAGTACTCCGGTGGATGATCCGCTGTCGTTGACGCCGAGAAATTCAAATTCTGCGTAAAGCTTGGTGTCGAGATGGGAGCACAGGAGGAAGGGTGTTGAGGAGTTCCAATCGGGCTCGGATCCGGGCGAATAGCGGGCGAGAAGGTTTGTGAATTCTTGCGGGCCAATAGGGGTGATCCCAGTGAAGCTTTGGCGCTTAGTTTTCCAACCTAATTGCGCGAGCTTAGTTTCGAGGTAATGCAGGCTCAATTGGTAGGCTTCGGATCCAATAGGCCGTGGGCCGAATGCGGTGAGAGCTTCGATGTGGGTTAAAGCCTTTTTACCGGAGAAATTTTCGATGGTCTCCGCCGAAATAGTGCCTGTAATCGAAGCTCCGGAGACGGGTTTGGGCCCCTCTTTTTCTCCGCTACAGGCGATTAAGAAAACAAGTGCAATGACGCCGGCGAAAGTGGTTTTGATCACGAGATCAGTCTAGGTCGAGACCAAGAAGGTTCAAGATTCTCCCGAGATCATCGTTGCCGTAGTATTCGATCTCAATTCGCCCCTTTTTATTGGTGTGATGAATCACAGTTTGGGTGGCGAAGTGATCGCGAAGGCGATTTTGAATTGCGGTGATATGGGGATCTACGACCTTCGACTTACTTGAAGACTTTTTACGTCCGGTTTTGTGATAATCTTGAACGAATTTCTCCGCCGAACGCACTGTCATGTTTTGTCGGAGTATCTGATCCGAAACCAAAATTTGCTCGTTGGGATCTTTGATTCCAAGGATGGCCTTGGCGTGACCGACAGTAAGGTGACCATCAGCAAGATGTCGCTGGATGGAGGGTTGAAGATCGAGGAGGCGCATTGAGTTGGCCACGCTGGCTCTTGATTTGCCAACGCGCTTGGCGATGATGTCCTGCTTGAGCCCAAAATCTTTGGCGAGGCGGACATAGCCCTCTGCTTCCTCAATGGCATTAAGGTCCTGACGTTGTAGGTTCTCGATGAGAGCCATCTCGAGGACTTCGCGATCGCTCGATGGTCTTTCGATAACGGGGACGGTCTCAAGCCCAACCATTTTTGAGGCACGCCAACGCCTCTCACCGGCGATGAGTTCCATCTGCCCATCAACCTTGCGGATGATAAGGGGTTGGATGATGCCGAGTTGCTCGATAGATTGCTTGAGCTCATCGAGTGATCCTTCGGCGAAGTGTTTCCTTGGCTGGAGGGGGGATGGGACCAGATCGGAGATTGGCACTTGGCTTACGCTTTCGCCTGGCCTCAACTCGACCTTGGCATTGGGAACAGTGTCAGAAGAGGCGCCCCTAATTAGTGCCCCGAGTCCTTTTCCTAATGCCTTCTTCGCCATGACGGCTCATGAGATATCCAAGGTCTTCCAGAAAAGGAAGAATGGAATCGATCCTTAATTTATCCGAAATTCTGGACTGGCTCCACAGCCTTGACGTGACACGGATCTCAGGGCATCCCAGAGGGGTGAAAAGTCCACTCCTACTTTTATTCATCCTAACCATGAATGCGATTTGTCAGAGAAATGACGTGCCGCTTTCAACAGTTCCCAAGCGAAACATCGTTCCGATGGAAGTGAAAGAGCGTGCGCAAGCGGCAGTTCAGGAAGTAGTTAATAAGACAATCCGCGGAGATTTTCAGGCAGCTTTGGACTCAATGAATCCTGAATATTTAAAGGTGATCGCTCGTCCCTTCGGTGGGCCGAAGAGGTTGAAGGCTCAGTATTTAAAGCAGATGAAGGAGATGGGACAGAACGGAGTCACTTTCCAAGCTGCCATCACTCGTAGGGCTGATATCGCGTTCGAGGTGGATTATGGCTTCGAAGATTTCTTGGTAGATGGAGAAAAGGTAATGGGGGAAGATGGAAAGCCCAAGAAGGTTGCATGCTATCGCAAGTGGATGGTTTTCGTTCCGACAGTCAAAGATTTTCAGTATCTCGACCAATCGAAGAAGCCTGCGAAACTTCGCCGCTTTCGAAAGTGGGAATATGAAATCGCGATTTCTGCAAAGGAGCAAGAGAGTTGGACCTTCGTCAATGGCAACGGTATGAACGCGCTGCAGCTAAGGAAGATCTTTAAGTTTCTTCCGAAGGAGGATAAGGAATTTCAGTTCCCCGAGGTCAAGGTTGAGGAACTTAAGTAACTTCGTTTTAGATTTAAGATGGGAAAAAATAAAAAAAAGGATCGCAAGCATTCCGAAGATAAGCAGGAACGTCGTATCGAGAAACTTCGCAGACGGGGTGAGAGCGACTTTGTGGAAGTCCGCGGATCCGTGATTCACGGCCAAGGAGTTTATTGCATCGATCCAATCGAGAAGGAGCAATACTTTATTGAGTACGTCGGTAATCGTGTGAGCAAAGAGGAAAGTGAAAAGCGAGCTTTGAAGCAATTTGAAGAGCACGAGAAAAGTGGTGCGGCGGCGGTTTATATTTTCAATCTTACTAAAAAGTGGGATCTTGACGGTAACGTTGAATGGAATCCAGCCCGCTTGATCAATCATTCTTGTAATCCGAATAGTGAGGCGATTCAGGATGGAAAACGGATTTTTATTCAGGCTCTGAGGGATATTGGAGTGGATGAAGAGATTACTTTTGACTACGGGTTCGACGTCGACTGCTATGAGGATCATCCTTGCCGGTGTGGCTCGTCTGATTGTATTGGATACATTGTGGGTCGCGACTATCACGATGATTTGGCCGATCGCCTCGCTGCGAAAGAGACCTCAGATGTTTCTTAATTTTTCCAATTTGGCAAATCCTTTGAAAGCGTGCAATCTCTAGGGACACCATGAAAGCGATTCTATTTATTTTGGCCGTGACTACGGGGTTGGCTTTTGCTGGCTCACCTGAGAGAGCGCGTCTCATTTCGCGCGCTTTTGACCAATCCTATCAACAGTGGACTAGCGATGTTCGCACCGCCGCCACTAATGATGCCCAAAATGCAGCGTGGCGGCGTCGCCCAGATGAAATCGAGGTTGGTCGAAAGATCTGGGAGGAAATCCGGAATGATCTTGATAAATCTTGGACCCTTGAACCAGCAGCTTGGTTGTTGGTGAATGCCTCGACTTATGCGGTCAAGCAAGTGAGAAAACCCGCGCGACGCGGAAATCCGACTCGCGCGGCAGGTATCATCAGGGAAGCTGTTCGAAGCAATCATCTTCTAAGTCCTAAGCTTGGTTCCTACTGTATTGCATTGACGCACATTCAGGATCCACGATCCATGGCGCTGCTCGAGACCATTGAGAAAGCCAACCCTTCCGAGATGGTTCGCGGGGCTTCTTCCCTGGCGCAGGCTATTTTGCACCGTCGTATTGGTGGAGGGAAACGCGGCATGGCGATTCGGCAAGATAAACTCCGCAAGGCGATTATGGCGCCTGATCTAACCGTGGGAAAGACCACTACTCAGGCAATTCTGAGGGATGAACTTTTCCGTATGAGCCGACTCAATCTTGGTGCCGAGGCTCCCGATTTTACGGGTGTCGAAGTGACTCTCAATAAATCTTCTCTGAGTGACTATCGTGGGAAGGTGACTATCCTCTTTTTTTGGCATGCCCTCATGCCGGCGCATGACGAAAGTCTTGCTCTAATGAAAAAATATCAAGAGGAGTTTGCAGACAAAAACATTCAAATTTTGGGTGTTAATATGGACGATCCGCGCACTTTGCGCAGGCATATTGCGGAGGGAACAGTGAATTGGACGAACTTTTCGGATTCCACTCAATCGATTACTAAGATTTACCGAATTGAACAATGGCCCTTTGTTTACGTTCTCGATGAGGAGCACAAGATTCGCTATTCGGGTGAGCCAGGGGCTTTCGTGAAAATTACCGCTGAGGATTTAGCCCGTCAGGTTGCTGCGGGTGAGTAGCCCTTGAATTTTCTTTGGCCAAATCTTTCAAGCGCCTCGGTTCGCGAGATTTGAAGTTCAGGCCACGCTGTTCGAAGCGATGTTGTTGGATGTCGATGATTAAAACACGCCGTTCTGGTAAGATGTGTTTCCAAGATGTCAGAGGCATATCAGAAATAATGATGATAGCATCTTCGGCGGGAGTTGCTTCGATTTCGGAGAGGACGTCATGCGCTTCAGTGTGGTTGGACCGTTTAGCTTGAGCAAGGAGAGTCAGGGTGTCGCTCCAAGCCTCGGCGTGGAAAGTCTTTTGACTCTTCCAGGCCAGAAAATCGGCTCGAAGATTCGCGGGTAATCCGATTCCTCTGAGGTGTCTCAGGGTCCCGCAGGCTAGTGAGAGCGAACGCTCAAACAGGTCGGTGCGAATGAGGGTGTGATCAGTTCCAAAGCTATGGAAAATGACAACTGCATGGTGGGGGCGTAAGCCTGGTGGGTCGTATTCACGGACCCTGGGGCTTCGACCTCTTGCCTGAGATCTTATGGTGGCTGGCCAATGAATTTGCTTGGCTCGATCACCTGGTTGGTAAGGGCGCAGTCCTCGTGGTTCTCCAGGAGTGTCGCCGGATTGGAAGCCTCCACCATCCCACGCGTTATCGAATTCACCGTTCGCAAAGAACTCTTTTGGGACAAGAGGCTTAGGGAAGACCAAAATCTCATGTTCAAGGGTGATTTTTTTCAAGAAGCGAAATATCCCCAATGGAAAGGCTGAGCTTAAAGTGCAGGGGTGTTCCGAAATAGACCCTCTTTTGGCAATACTTCCCCGGAGTTTGCTTGTCGAAGAGGAGCGGGCAGCAGTCCATGTCGCATGCGTTTCAATTTTGGAAATATGGGATAAATTAAGCTCAAGGTTTGTGCTGCAGGCATCGAAAAGATTCCGCTTGTTCAGCTGGGTGAGCCGCAAGTCGAAAGAGGTGTCAGCAAAGACGCGGGAGGGGGCAGAGAGTTTAAGGTGGATGCCCCGGAGGTTCCATTTTCCGAATACTATTACCATAAGTCCTAGTAGGAGTCCGGCGGTGCCGAGTGCGATTAAGTCGCCATCGATTCGGAAAACCCCCACCATTGTGAGGGTGAGCGCAACAAGAAGAAAAAGAATGCCGCGCGGAGTGACTGTCACAGGAGGAGTCTGAATAATTTTTTGATTGGGTCCAGCTTCCATGTCGTCTCGACTGGTCTAGGCTTTTGCTAAGGCTTGGGTGAGAAAATGACCATGCGGGCGGGTTCAAAATCGCCTTTAAGCAGTTCCAGACTTGCCAAGATTGATCCACTGCCGAAGACTGCGCCCGCTTTCGAAACGAAAGGCCTCCGTGGCGGAATTGGTAGACGCTGTGGATTTAAAATCCATTGACCCTAGGTCGTGCCGGTTCGATCCCGGCCGGAGGTACTTCGTGCGCGAGGTCATTGTTTAAGGCAATGCTTACTTCGATTTTATCGATGGGCAGTTTTTGGTGGGTGAGATTTAATGACTGTGATGCGAATTATTCTTTGTCTGCTGCCTCTATTGTTTCTGAACTCTGCGTGCACTCATACTTCGGGATATCGCCAGCCGCCGGAGTTGACTCTTGAAAAGCTCGACCCAAAAGTTTCTCTCGGACATGTTGAAATCGATGATCAGGGTGAATTGATTAGCTTTGATCAATTAAAGCGGGTGACAGCCAAGATTGAGGCCGAGTCAACCGAGCCTCTATTGATGGTCGTTTATATTCACGGCTGGAATCATAATGCTTCGGAACGTTTGATCACGGGGGCTGGTGACCTTCATGATTTTCGGGAGATGCTCAAGGATCTAGGGGAAGCTAGTGGGAGAAAAGTGATGGGAGTTTTTGTGAGTTGGCGGGGAAGGTCTTTGGCAAGTTTTCCAATTGGAGTTGATTATTTTCATCGGCATGCGGCAGCGCGAAGAGTCGGTGGAGTTTCAGGCACTGAAGTGCTTCACGAGCTGGGTGCAGCAGCACGCGGAGCTAATTCGAAAAATCGAATTGTGATGATTGGCCACTCGTTGGGCGGTGCAATTCTTGAAAGTGCGATGGCGGAGTCAATTTCAGCCCGTGTCGCGATGGATTCTGCACGCGGACGGAAGCTGGTGCGCAAGGACTTTCCGGCGGACTTGATGATTTCTATCAACTCTGCCGAGTCTGCAATCTATGCCCGGCAGCTTCTCTCGACTTTTAAGAATCGTGGCATCAAGAATGTTGAAGGAGGGCCTCTTATAGTTTCTTTAACTAGTCAGCGCGATTTCATTACGAGTGTTTTTTGGCCTATGGGAAATCTCATGGGCAGATGGGTTCCGGGGCTTAATTTTTTCAATACTGGAGTTGCCGGGATGTATCGCAGGGACCCTAAGAGGGATAAGTTACGCGGGGGGCAGGCGGCAGCTCACAGGTCGACAGTGGGACATTTTAAGCCACTATTCAGTCACGAGTTTGAAAAACTAAAGAACCAAAAAAGGTCTCTTGAGGAGCTTTATTGGGACAATAGAGATGCGCGTGAATTAGATGGATTTCTTGTTCGGGGTGAAAAAGAGGTCTACCGATTCTCAAGACTGAAAGGGCCCTATTATAATGACACACCTTACTGGATTGTCCCCATTCCTGGCACCTTCATAAGGAGCCATCATGATCAGTGGAATCCTAACTTTGTGGGCCTGCTGGCCGCAATGATGTCGCTGACCCGTTAGAGTTCCGAAGGCTATTTCCGAAGGCCTAATTCACCTTCGATATCCAGTTGGCGAAGTTGTTCTTCGGTGAAAGTTTCGCGGAGCTTTTTTTGGATGGCTTCATTTCTAAGAAGTGCTCCGAAGTTGCGGCGGTCGTATGCTCTTTGAATTGCGGGGTCGACTGGGATGGCATCAGGGATGAATTCGACTCCCTGTTGTGAGGTCATCGTGGCAAACTTCTCGAGGTTCTCTTCTTTGACGATCGCCAACTTAGCAGCATTGGCTTCGACCGGGTCGTTTAGAAAATCAATCTTCTGGTGCCATTGTCCAATTTGACTGCTGTCGATCCATAGTTTTAATTTTGCAAAGATTGGCTCTTTACTAGAGGCGTCGATTTTACCGCTGACATATTGAGTTAAGCGATCGAGTTCGGAGACCGTGCCTGCGTAACGCACGCCAGTGAGCATGAAGTAGGTAAAGCTAGCACCAAGAAGGAGCCCGAAAATCCCTCCGGCCATTCTGAATCCTCCGGAACGTGCTTGATTATCTTCTTTATTTTTTCCAACAAGAAAGGCAGAGATCTTCCGGAAGACCACAACGGTGAATATGAAGGTTGAAATTCCAAGGGCCGTTGACATCCACGGTTGGGGCTTATCGACGGCCTTCTGCGCGATTTCGAATCCGTTATTATAAGCCCATAATCCAGCGATGGCTCCGAGGGACAGGGCAACGAGATTTAAAAAGAAGGAGACGAATCTCTTCAAAAACCCGAGAATGGTGAAGAGCGCAATAACGCCTCCAATTAAGGTCAGGGGTGAAAGTTGGTCCATTGGATTAGCTTAGACAAGATCTTCCATCAATCGGTTCATGGCGTGTCCGTATTCAACGTAGGAATCGTAACACTGCCGCCAATCAGGCTCTTCGCCTTCGGTCGAGTGGAAGACAGTGGCAACATGTGGCTCAATGGCAAGGCCACCGTTGTAGTCATTATCTTTGAGTGCTCTGAGAATCTCGACGACCTTTGCCTGACCTTCGCCAGGAAGGGTGTATTGGGTGGGCTCGGTCTCGCCCATACCGGGGTTAGTACAATCCTTGATATGAACGTGAACGACGTGTTCTTTGACTTTGTTGTAAAATTCAAGGGGATCCTGCCAAGGAAAGGGCTCAGGCTTGGAGCGGTCGAGTTGAAAAACAGGATTGGCGGTGTCGAAGATCAGTTTTAAGCCTGGAACTTCTTCTACAAGGCGAAGGGTGTGGTCGGGAGAGAAACCGCCCCAATTCATACAGTTTTCATGAACCGCTTGGAGCCCTGCGTCGGCAAATCGAGCGTGGATTTCGCGGAGGCGTCGAAAGCGTTCTTCTTCCTGCTGGTCGTTTCCCCAAGGTTCTTGTGCATATGACATAATGCGGATCAACTTGGTGTCGAGGCGCTGCATGCGGGGAATTGCTCGCTCGATTTCAGCAAGGGTAATATCGAAGTCGGAGGTGATTTTCTTCCCCCAATTGCCAATCAAGGAGCCAAATTCAGGGATGGTGATACCGGAATCGTTGAGTTGGCCTGCGACTTTATCAAACTCATCATCAGGGAGTTCGTGAAGATTGGCCCCGTTCACCCCCCGTGCGGAGATGCGGGTCCAACCAATTTCCTTTGTCGCTTTGATTTGGGTGGCGAGGTCCTGAGCTGCTTCATCTGCGAATCCGGTCAAATACATGAGTTGTGATTAACCCGAAAATCGAGAAAGGCCAAAGCTGATTCTTAAAAGAAAAGAGAGCGTATTTTTGGCCGTTTGGTGAATTGTTCTACGACAAAAGGTTGCTATTGGGATTGAGTCTCAATACCAATAGTCATTCGGAAGACCTTGATCCATCGCCAGTCCGGTAGTTTGGACTTTGAAATTTGGCATCTCACCGGGAATCCCGGTGAGGCTGGCTCGTGGGCTGATGTGGTAAAAAGATCTTCGCTTCATCTTGTCTTAAATCAAAAAGGGGAGGGCCTCATGATGGATGCGGGGACTCGCCTCACGCTCCTTCCCGCGACGGCGGGTCTTTTTACGACTGGAAGTAAGGCGGGTCTGATGTCAGCGACTCGATTCGCCTCCGATGCTGGACATAATTTTGTGATTTTAGTGATCGCGATCGAATCGGTAGAGCGGGTCTTTGGGCCGGTAGAGCTGATCATGAAGAAAAATTTGGGGATTCTTCGCCGCTGGTCCGAACGCGAGTCAGGCTTCTTGGGCGATTTGGTCAGTCCTCCCATTCAATCTGCCGTCGAGAAGGCATGGTATTTGGCTAAGACTTTAGAGATTTTATCATTGCACTTGTTCCGTCAGCCCAAGGAAGAACCCAGGTTCTTTTGCTCGATGATTAAATCAAATGCCCACCGCCATGTTCGCGAAGCCTTAACACTGCTGGAGGGAAGGCTAGAGCAGGCCCTAGATTTAAAGAAGCTTGCTCGCGATGTGGGATGTGCTCCTCCTTACTTGAGTCGATTAGTGAAACAGGAGACGGGGAAGACGCTTCTATTACATCTAAGATCATTACGAATTTCAAAAGCGGCTGAAATGCTTTCGCAAAATCGGCTCAATGTGACTGAGGTTGCGTTAGAAGTTGGATATCAATCGCTTTCTCACTTCTCGAAAGCATTCTCTATGGAACAGGGGATGACGCCGTCCCAGTTTCTTAAAAGAAGTTCGTAGGGGCTGATGGCGTTTTTAAAAACGAATGGAGCTCAGATCTTAGAAATCCCGTTAGCCTGCTAGGGATATTTTGATCTGACCACTCTTGTTATTTGCGAGGCAGGTGCGACTCAAGTCGGCGATTACGATTCGATCTTGATACCTCTCACTCATTCGGACGGTAAGACCATCAAAGTCGATAAAATGGGGAGTAATCGTCGTATTCGAAAGAACGCAGCCACGATTGATATGGATATTGATCTCGCGGCTGTCTCGGATAAGTTGAATTTCTTTTTTGTGTGGGGAAAGATTGGATGGAGGATCGTAGTTTGACCAGTCATCCAACCATTTTGAACATTCTTCGACACAGTGGTTGTTGGCCGGTTTAGGAGTTGCTTGTAAGGTTTGGCAGAGAATATCAACGGCTAGACTGTCCCAAGGTGTTTCGCGAAAATTTAGAAATGATATTCCTGATGTTTTTGGAGCGACCAGGCCGACTCTAAGAGTTTTTTGGAAAGGGCAGCGGAAAAGCGTTAATTGGGTCGTGTCAAGAAGTCGGACCCCGTCGCAGGGCATTACGAATGAACCGGTAGAGGGTTGTAGTTTTTTTAGTTGGATTGGTGAAATCGATGTTAGTCCAGCCTGTTTAACAAGAAGTTGGCAGGGACCGAGTCTTTGCAGTTCTGATATTGCGACATCGAGTCCTACATTTACCGAGAGGCAACCTCGGTTGCCAAAAGGGCAACTATTGCGACAATCAAGTGCCATACAGGGGGCTTTCGTATTCACAATTGAATGATGCCAATCCCCCCGCTTTGCGCTGGCGGTCTTTTGCCATTCTTTGTTCTCCAAACGACATCTTCGACTTTAGGTAGGTTAAGTTTTTCTCGTGGGGTTCTCTCGAGTTGTTTGGGCATCAGATGATTTCAATCACCGAGATTGTTACCTTGCCATCGGAGGGTAGAAAATTGATGCTTCCTCTGAGCATGAAATTACTCCAAGCGGGAGATCGGTCGATCTTTCAGATGATGAAGAGCTGCCTTGGCAGAATCGCGATTTCCACAACAGCGCTGCTGGTTGCTAGTTGTGGGGATGAAGAAAGACCAGTTGAGGAAGGCGAGAGGGAGAAGGCTCTCGTGATTACAGCGATTCCTGATGAAAAGGTTTCGGATCAGGAGGTGAACTATAAAGCCTTACAAGAGTATTTGGCCAAAGAGCTGGATATTAAGGTGAAGTTTTCGATTTCGTCTAGTTACCCTGCCGCAGTTGAGCGCTTTAAGAATGGGGAAGTGCATCTTGCTTGGTTTGGAGGCTACACTGGAGTGCAGGCTCGTTCGGCGGTGCCAGGCGCACGTGCCATCGCGCAGGGAGATGTGGATCCAAAATATAAGAGTTATATGATTGCGAACAAGGAGACGGGACTCACCAAGTCGGATGAATTCCCGAGTGGAATTAAAGATTTCGTCTTTAGCTTTGGCTCGAAGAGTTCCACGTCCGGGCGGCTCATGCCGACATACTTCATCTTAAAAGAAACAGGTATGATGCCTGACAAGTTCTTCACCAAGCCTGTTCAGTTTCAAACAGTTGGTGGTCACGATGCCACGGCTCGAGCGGTTGCTGGTGGATCGGTGGATGTGGGGGTGTTAAGCTATAAAAAGTATGATTCGATGGTGGCAGCTGGAGACATCAAAGCCGAGGATGCTCCGATTATTTGGGTGACTCCGGACTATGCTGATTATAACCTGACCGCGCATCCTGCGCTCGAGGAGATGTTTGGTGAAGGTTTCATCGATAAGTTACAGAAGGTGTTGGTGGACTGCACTGATAAGGATGTTCTAAAAGCCTTTAATCGTGATGATCTTATTCCGGCTTCGAATCGTGAATTTGAAGGTATCGCCGAAGTTGCCAAGGAGTTGGGAATGATGCGCTAGTCCTTCGATAAATTTGTAAATTTGATAAGGGCGGTGTCCTTGTCTAGCGACTCACTTTTTTTTGATGTTAGAACTTCAGTCAGCGACCTTGGCCTACAACTCGATTGTTGCGGTTGATTCGATTAACCTTGAGATCAAACCGGGTGAGCAGGTGTGCTTGATCGGCCCAAGTGGTTGTGGGAAGACCAGCTTGCTCGGATTGATGAATGGACGATTGGAGTCTTCATCGGGAAAAGTGGTATTAGACGGTAAAGAGTTAAAGAGTCTTTCGGGGAAGGCGCTTAAAACAGCGAGATCAAAGATTGCTTGGATTCCGCAGGATCTTGGGTTGGTTCCTAACTTAAGGGTGAACCAAAATATTGCTTGTGGACGAGCCTCCGAAAAAGGTTTCTTGGGGCTTATGAGGAGCTTGCTTTTGATGGGAAGCCGGGAGAAGGAAGAGGTTGCAGATTTGTTGAAACGGGTAGGTATTAAGGAGAAAATTTTTCATCGGGTAGATCATCTTTCGGGCGGCCAACAGCAACGTGTTGCAATTGCAAGGGCCCTTTATCAACGACCGGAGATGATTCTAGCTGATGAGCCGGTAAGCTCGGTTGATCCCGAGCGTGCCAAGAGTCTCGTGGAATTGTTGATAGGGCTGGCTCGGGAAGAGGGGCAGACTCTTGTCATGAGTCTTCACGATATTGACCTAGCGAAGCGCTACTTCGACCGAGTGATCGGTCTTCGGGAGGGGCAAGTGGTGATGGACGGAGCGCCTGATCAGATTGACCTGAGGCAACTTTACGATCTCTCGTGATGAGAAGACGATGGTTCTTTTTTACAGGGGTGCTCCTGTTTTTCGCTGGACTTTGGGTGATTGGTGCTAAGCCTGGTGAATTAGTTCCTAATGAAGGAGGACGCGAAACTGCGTCGGAATTTCTAAAAGCGGCGATCAGGCCAGCCTTAGATTTTGAAGATCCTGAAATGCGGGAAAGCGAGGTGGATTTCACTCATAAGCTGGGCAGGGCGCTATGGCTGACTCTGCGATATGCGGTTGCCGCGATGAGCCTCGCATTGTTGATCGGCATTATCTGGGGTGTTCTAGGGTCACGTGCATGGTGGTCCCAGTCCTCTCTTTTCCTGCAGACAATTCGAATTGGTTCTAGGTTAATGGCGACTGCGGTGCGCTCGGTTCATGAACTGATGTGGGCTTTACTCTTTTTGTCGGCAGTTGGGACATCCCCACTT
>Ga0213868_10000355_pt1 | contig 43358 bp, 37 predicted proteins | sample PICome_9_FD_160087 | JGI IMG/M metagenome (GOLD analysis project Ga0213868, IMG submission 160087) | Coastal seawater microbial communities near Pivers Island, North Carolina, United States - PICO127 | ecosystem: Environmental > Aquatic > Marine > Coastal | place: USA: North Carolina...
CAGCCCGCGCCGGTCAGAGCCCTGGGCACGGGCCGGATCATCGTCAAAGATCACGGGTTTGTGCCGGCCAAAAAATCCCTGCAGGGGTTTGCGTTTCCACAGACGCATGGCCGAGGCGTTCCAACCCTTGTGATCCTCGCGCCAGCAGCGGGTCTGGGCGGCCAGCGCCTCGATCGTGTCCTCGATCTGGCACAGGCGGTCGCGGTAGGGATCATACCATTTGGGATACAGGATCATCGCCCCCGCAAAAAGCTGTGCACGCGTCAGTTTGCGTTGACGGCGCGGGACCGGGAATTCATCCGTCGTAAGGCCCCATCCGGCATAAAAGGGCTGGCCAAAGACCCTTGGCCGGTGTCCTGCGAAAATCGCCTCGAACCCCATTTGCGAAGAAACGGTATAGACGCCCACGGCCCCCTCAAACAGCGCATAGGGGCTGATGGGGTCTGCCATCAGCGTGACGCGGTCAGAGGCATCTTGGGGCCCGAAATACCCCTTGCGATAGCCCCGCAGGGTTTCGGGGTGGGTTTTGATGATGACCCTGGCACCGGGGTGTTCTTCCTGGGCAAAGACAAGCATTTCCATGAACCGCCCCCGGTCCGCCCCGCAGGCGGTGACAGAGGCATCGCCAAAGGTCTGGTCGATGACCAGCACATAGCCCGGATCCGGCACCGGGGTGGCAAGGTCAAAGGCGGTGTATTTTGTCAGATGCGCCTCTGCCAGACGCGCCATGGCCCCGCGTGCGCGGTTCAGCAGGGCGGTGTCATCCAGCGGGTGGCGGGCCAGTATCTCTTCAAGGTCAGAGGGCTGGCTGGGGTCAAAGTGCAGCCCACGGTGGTCCACCAGCAGGCCCAGGGGGGGCTCTCCGGCGCGGCCGGGAAAGAGCGAACGCAGCGGTGCATCTTCGATGCGAACCACGGGGACCTGGTATTTCGCCGCGACCCCAAGGCCGCGGTGGGCGGTGGGTGAATTGCCCCAGACCGCCACGGCATCGCCGGGTCCTGGCAGACCAAGGTGCAGCGAATGGCCCGATAGCTGCAAAATGCGCCGCACCCGGCGCTGGGTCAGAAAACCGCCGTTATAGACAAAAAGCCGCCGGTCCTGTGTAGGGCCGGCGGCAGGGGTGTCATATATTTCAGGCCCCAGGGCCATCAGGCTTAGCCGCCTGAGCCCAGCGATGTCAGGCCATCCGCCGATGTGGCGGTGCCGGTGATCGCCTGGATCACTCTGTTCCACTGGGTGAACGGCGCTTCGGTCACATAGATGGTATCACCGTCACGGATCACGAAATCGCGGGCCATGAACATGCCATTCGGCTTGGTCAGATCCAGAACATAGACCATGCGCTGTGCGCCTTCCAGATCGTTGCGGCCCAGCACCTGGCCTGCGACTTCGGCGGGTTCATTGCGGAACACGAAAACGCCGGTGGGGTCGGCGGTGGCGGCATTCAGGCCACCGACCTGCGCGATACCCTCAAGCGCCGAAAGCGTCTGGGATTCGAAGGGCACCTGCGCCTGACCCCCTGTCGCCCCAAGGGCTGTGAAGGTGCGTGTATCGCCCTCTACCAAAATCCTGTCGCCGCCGCGCAGGGCGATGTCGAGTTCGGGATGGTCATACAGGTCCTGTAGCCAGATCTGTCCACGCGCCTGGCCGCGAATGACGGTGACCTGTGCGATTTCAGGTTCAATCGTCACACCTCCGGCGCGCGCGAGCATGGTGTTGAGGGTCCGGGTCGGGCGTTCAATCGGATAGACGCCTTGGCCGCCAATCGCACCGATCAGCGACACGGTTGAGCCGTCACCCGCCGCGCGGCGCACTTCGACCTGTGGATCGGGGGTCTGTTCGCCCAGTTTGTTGGTGATGATCCGGCGGATCGCATCGGGCGTATTGCCCGCAGCCTTGATCCGGCCTGCATAGGGAATAAAGATAAAGCCCGCGCCATCGACCTGCACTTCTTCCAATGTGGTGGCTGGCGCACCTTCGACGCCAAGCAGCGGGTCATCCACGTTTTCATAGATCGTGATGCCAAGCACATCGCCCGGACGAATGGTGTCAGAGCCCAGCTTGCCCGCGTTCTTGAACGCCTCAGAAAAGCCAAGGGCCGGCACGACAGCGGTGGCGCGGGTGACGCGGTCATTCACGGCCACCACAAAGGCGTCGCCCTCTCTCTGGACGGAGCCTGCGAAAATCTGGCGTTTGTTGGGGCCGACATGTGGCAGGCCACATGACGCCAAAACGGCCAAAGCCGCGACTGCTGCGGTGGGACGTGTCCACCGGGTAAATACGGATTTCACTGCCCGGTCTCCTCGACCTATTTTCCTCTGCCTCGAAATTCACCGGTTTTCCGGCGTAATTATTTTCACTCTACCTTAGCGATTTCCAAAAATCCAGCATTCCGGCGCGCCCCGATCAGGTAACCAGCCGCAACTGTTGCCGTGGGGCCGCGGTTCCCGATTGCAGCGCCTCATATGGATCCTCGGGAGAGAGCATCATATCAACAACCTGACGTAGCAATTGCCTGCGGCCACGCGTGGAATAAAAGCCGCCCGGAATTTGCGATGTCTCCAGCAGATAGCGGCGATAATCCTTGTAAGCCTTGTTGTCGGGGCGGCTGGCCCCGGCAAAGAATTCGGACAATGGCTGATCCGATACAAATTCCGGCTGGTCATAGACCGCGCGGCCGAACACCTTGAGCGGGATACCGCGCCACAGCACCTGTTGACCGGCGGTAGAATTCACCGTCACCGCACTGCGGGCGTCATTGAGCAGCTGCGCCAGCTTGCCGCCGCGCACATAATGCACGCGTTTGGCAACGCCGTATTGCCGCGCCAGCCGCTTGAGGTCGCGGCGCACGGGCCGGCGGCCATCCTCAAGCGGGTGGGCCTTGACCACAAGGTGGTGATGTTGGGGTGCGCCCTTGGCAAAGCCTTCGATCACGATTTCAAGGAAATCGGCCATCGTTTCAAAGGGCGAATGTTTTTGAAAGGAACTGTCATGTTCCAGCTGCAAAAGCGCGAGGTGATAGGGAAAACCGCCCTGGCGGATGCGCAAGGTCGCCAGCAGCCTGTCCGCCCAGAGCAAGGGCATCAGCAGCAGACGGCGCACATAGAGCTGAAATTCCTTGGTCACCGGCAGGCTGCGGTGGGGGCGGAAATTGCGATAATCGCCGTTCCGGAACATGACAAACCAATGATAAAGCGCGCCGTAGAACACATGCTGGCGCATATCGCCCCAATGTCCCGGCGGCAGCGGCGCTTCCATGTCCGATTGCGCCAGTGCCGTCTGCATCTGGGGAATGGTCATATCCATCAGACGTGAGTTGCCGTTTGACCCACCGCGTTCATAGGTAACCCAATAGGGCCGCATATAGCCTTCTTCAAAGACATGGACGGTGATGCCGCGGGCCTTGGCCTCTGCCACCGCTTGAGCGTGCACGGGGCGGGTATCGCCGTACAGCACGATGTCGGTCACATTCTTTTCGGTGAGCAGGGTGCAAAAGGTATCGGACCAGTCGCCCAAGGTGCCGCGATAGGGGATATAGCTGCGCGGATGAAACCAAAAGGCGCGGTCGCCTGCGTTGAATCCCACGCGCCAGACCTCTGCCCCCGCCAGGCGCAGCATCTTGCCCAAGCGGTGAAAGAAAGGCCCATGCGGCCCTTGCAGGAACAAAAATACCCTGCTGTCTGTCGGTGTCACGGTCATCTGCACCTTTGTTCTTTATCTTGCCCGGAGACTTAATAGGACAAAAAGGGCATAATTGTGGCGTCCTTCCCGCTTGTCTTGGGCCCATGCCAGCGTTACCTCAATCAGGAATGCGATCAAAGGAGCCTGCTGTCCATGTTTACCGGCATCATTACCGATATTGGCAAAGTCACCACGCTAAAGCAGGAGGGTGATCTGCGGGCGCGGATTTCAACCTCTTATGATACCAGCCGCATCGATATGGGAGCCTCCATCGCCAGCGACGGGGTTTGCCTGACGGTCGTCGGACTGGGCCCTGATTGGTACGAAGTGCAGATCAGCGCCGAGACGGTGCAAAAGACCAACCTGTCCGCATGGGAGGTCGGCACGCGCCTGAACCTTGAACGGGCCTTGAAGGTCGGTGACGAATTGGGCGGGCATATCGTGTCGGGCCATGTGGACGGTGTCGCCGAAGTGGTCGCGGTGTCCGATGACGGCGACAGCACCAGGGTGACCCTGCGCGCCCCCCGGAGCCTGGCGCGTTTTATCGCGCCCAAGGGCTCTGTGGCGCTGAACGGCACCTCCTTGACGGTGAACGAGGTGGATGACTGCGATTTCGGGATCAACTTTATCCCCCACACAAAGGAAGTCACCACCTGGGGGGATGTGCAGGTTGGCGACCGCATCAACCTGGAGATCGACACGCTGGCGCGATACGTGGCCCGTCTGGCGGACATGTCATGAGGGCGGGCATCGGGCATAATCAGGGCCCCACGATGGAGCGCGGCCAGAAATGGCGTGCATTCCAGTGGCAAAAGGCCCGCGACGCGGCAATGCCCAAGGCGATCCCGCTGATGGTGGTCAAAATGCATGTGGCGCGCGCCCATGCGCTGGGGCTGGATTACCCGACCTATGCGGCGGTGCGCAAAGCCACGGGGCGCGACATCATGGGGCTGTTGTTTTCGTCCAACGCCCTGCGTGTGGTGCGCGCCGAGGCACCCTATGTCCCGGTGGAACGCGGTGCCGTCGTGGCCGCCGTAACCGGGGCCAGGAAACTGGCGCTGGCCCATGCGCCGCTGAACCCCGATATGATCGGGCTGGCAAACCCGATGCTGGATGCAGTCGGGCCCGCGCCAAAGTTCACCGAAAGCTGGAGTGCGATGGGCGAACATCTGGGGGCCTTTATGACCCAGCAGCATCTGCTGCGCGATCAGGTTTTGATCATCGGGGATACGTCGTTTGAACGCGACTGGTATGCGGCCGGGCGCGCGGCTGGCTACCTTGAGGCGCAGCGGTATTTTGCGCAGACCTAAGAACCGCCCGTCCTCCGCTGCGGTCGGGGGCCAAAAGGAACTGCTCTGGTCAAGCCCTGGGGGCTGGTTTATGTCGGGGCAAGCCAGACAAGACGCCATCAGGTAAGGATACACGATGAACTATGAAAAGCCGGGTCCCGTGGAAGAGGGGCTAGCCGCCAGGATTTCCTCGATCGAAGAGATCATCGAAGAAGCGCGCCAGGGCCGGATGTTCATTCTGGTTGACCATGAGGACCGCGAGAACGAGGGCGATCTGGTTATTCCGGCACAATTTGCCGATGCTGCTGCGATCAATTTCATGGCCACCTATGGCCGGGGTCTGATCTGTCTGCCGCTGACCGAGGACCGGGTAGATGCCTTGGGTCTGCCAATGATGGCGATGAACAATTCATCGCGCCACGAGACGGCCTTTACCGTCAGCATCGAGGCGCGCGAAGGGGTTGAAACGGGCATCTCTGCGGCGGACCGCGCATTGACCGTGGCGGTGGCGATCGACGAGAGCGCCGGTGCCGCAGATATTGCCACGCCGGGTCACATGTTCCCGCTGCGCGCGCGCAATGGCGGGGTTCTGGTGCGGGCCGGTCACACCGAGGCGGCAGTGGACATCAGCCGCCTGGCGGGTCTGCATCCGTCAGGTGTGATCTGTGAAGTGATGAGCGATGACGGCTCCATGGCGCGTTTGCCCGAATTGCTGGACTTTGGTACCACCCACGGGCTCAAGGTTGGCACGATCAGTGACCTGATTGCCTATCGCCATACCCATGACAATCTGCTGGTGGAGCGTGACAACCGTCAGGTGAATTCGGCCTATGGCGGGGATTGGCAGATGCGGGTCTTTAGTGACCAGATCACCGGCACCGACCATGTGGTGCTGACCAAGGGCGATATTTCCACCGACGCGCCTGTCTTGGTGCGCACCCATGCCATCAACGCATTGGAAGACATCCTGGGGCTGGGCCCAAGTCCGGCAGATGAACTGCCCCGCGCGATGCAGATCATCGCCGAAGAGGGCAGGGGGGCGGTATTGCTGTTCCGCGATCCCTATCCGAAACTGCGGCTGGAGGGCGAAGAGGACGAGCGCCCCCGCACGGTCAAGAACACCGGGCTGGGCGCGCAGATCCTGTCGACATTGGGGCTGAACAAGCTGATATTGCTGACGGACAACCCCGAAACCCGGTATCTGGGTCTGGATGCCTATAAAATCGAAATTGTGGGGACACGCCCAATCACGCAGGAGTAACCCAGATGGCTTCATCTCAGGCACATACGGTGCTGGACCGCCCGACATTCGACAAGCCGGTCAAGGTTCTGATCGTTGTATCGCCCTATTACAGCGATATTGCCGCAGGCCTGCTGACCGGGGCCAAGGCGGAGTTGGAGGCAGCGGGTGCGTCTTATGAGGTCGTTGAAATGCCCGGTGCCCTTGAGATACCCACCGCCATCGGGATCAGCGACAGGCGCAGCAACTTTGACGGCTATGTCGCCCTGGGCTGCGTCATTCGCGGTGAGACCACGCATTACGAGACAGTCTGCAACGACAGCAGCCGCGCGCTGCAGATGCTGGGATTGCAGGGGCTGTGCATCGGCAACGGGATCCTGACAGTTGAGAACAACCAGCAGGCCGAAGTCCGCGCGGACCCTCAGGGCCAGAACAAAGGCGGGGGTGCGGCGGCAGCGGCCTTGCATCTGATTGCACTGGCCCGTAAGTGGGCGCAGACCAGCAAAGGTATCGGTTTTATGCCCCGTGGCGAAGACACGCTGATGGCGGGCGATTTTGACGGAAACACAAACGCATGAACACCCCTGCGCCCGGATTGTCGGGCAACCAGAAACGCAAGATGAAATCCGCCTCCCGGCTTTATGCCGTGCAGGCGTTGTTTCAGATGGAGCATTCCAGCCAGACCATTGACGCCGTGCGCAACGAGTTTCTGGAGCATCGGTTCGGCGCGACCTATGACGGTGATGAATTGCAGGACGGTGACATCAATCTTTTTGCGCAAGTGCTTGAAGATGCAGTAAACTATCAGGCACCGATTGATCAGATGACCGATCGTGCCCTGGTGGCGAAATGGGCGATCGCGCGGATTGATCCAACCATTCGCGCCTTATTCCGCGCGGCGGGGGCCGAATTGCGCGATCAGGGCACACCGCCCAAAGTCGTGATCAGCGAATATGTCGATTTGGCGCGGGCTTTTTTCCCCGAAGGCAAAGAGGCGTCCTTTGTGAACGCGGTGCTGGATCATATGGCCCGAGAGGCACGGCCAGAAGCCTTTTGAACGCGGGGCGTTTTGAAAGGGCGAGCTTGCGCAACATCACTCTTGCGAAAATTCGGACAGCGTAACCCTGCGCGGTCCTAGGGTCCATGAGGCGTTGTGGAAGTGTGACGGGACCACATTTGCCGGTCAGTATTTTATTCCCGAGGACCTGTATGTACAGGTGGGCGCCAGGTAACCGGACCAGGGTCCGAACAGAGCCAGCTCCCTCGGTTTTGCTTAAGGCCACTGGAATGTAACGTCACACGAGCAGCGCAGAACCCGTCACACAACACAGGTAGACCTGTGGGTGCTCCGCGACAAGGGGGCGTTTCTAAATGTCGGGGCTTTCGGCAATAAATCTGTAGGCGCGCAGTTCTTCGGGCAGCAGGATGTAGATCTCATCGGGGGGGGTTGCCATGGCGTGGCGCATGACCAGCGGATCAACGCCCATGTCGTTCAAATAGCCCATCACCTCTGCCTGTCCGCGCTGGATGTCTTCGACCGCGACAAAGGCCGGCAGCAGGGCGTTTTCGCCAAAGTAATGCTGATGGACGCCAACCGATCCGTCATCGGGGATCTGACGCCGCGCACCTGCGGCCAGCAGATAGGGACATGCGGAATAGCAGATGTCGCCGGATCGCAGGGCGGTGTTGATCCCTTCGGCCCGCAGGTAGCGGCCCAGTTCCAGCGCATCCGGCACAGAGCCCCCCGGCGAATTGAGCAAGACTTCTTGAGGTTTGGCAGAAAGGGCTGCGAATTCCTTGATCATGCGGGCCGCGTCGCCCGCGGCGATGGACCCTTCAAGCAAGACCGATGCACCGGCCTCAAGGCGGGTCATCACCAGCCGCTCTGGCAGGGGCGTGCGCGGCAGCGGCTGGCCCGGTGCGGGTGCGCGGTCCGGACGGTAGCGACGGGTCTGGTCGCCTGGACGGATTTGTTGGGTCAGTTCAGGGGCGCGGGGGGCGAAAGAGGGCAGGCGCAGGCCGCTTTGCAGATCACCCCAAAACAACAAGCCGCCAAGGCCCAGCTGGAACAGCAAGATGGCCGTCAGGATGCGGCGGATCGGGTTATGGGGTTTTGGCGCGGCGCTGTCGGTCATGACGATTTCAGCGATGTTACCTGTGCACCGGGATCCTTGGGGCTGGCGGGCGGTGCTTCGAGGGTGGCACCCTTCATCGCATCTTCCACGTCGCGCAGGGCTGTCATTGCGGCACGCAATTCGGCCAATGTCAGGGTGTCGCCCAGGGCCGCACCGCTGCGGCCCGTGCGAATGGCGGATTGGGTGACGGCAAGGATAAAGACCAGCACCGCCGGCAGCAGGTCAATCGCAATCGCCCCGGCCCAGGACGGCATGAAATTGCGCGCATAAAGGATGACCGCATCTGCGCTGGAGATCGGCGTATATGTCGTCTCGGCGGGGGGCGGCATGGCCATCACGGCCTGGGCCGCACGTTCCAGGGTGAGCGCACGTTGGGCCAGCACCTGAAGTACCGCCGTGATGGTGGCGGTCTGCGCCCCCCGGTCCTCGGCAGTGCTGGCATCCAGTTCCGGCAAAACGACAGAGGCTGCCAGATCCTGCGCTGCGCGTTCCACCAGGGCCGCCACGGAGAGTTGGCGCAATTGCGTGATCAGACCTGACAGACGCACGGCCTGTTCCGAAAATTCGACCGAGCGGGTCTCGACCGGGCCGGGCTCTACGGTCAGGCTGCGCATCCGGCTTAGCAGTTGGTTGCCTTCGACAAAGGCCTGATCGACCAGCGGCGTCTGGCTGGCGATCTGCGCCTCAAGGCCTGTCAGTTCTGCAGATTTCTGGCGCAGCAGGCGAAAGACCGCACCGCGCCCGGCAAGGCCCGACAGATCGCCCGTGGCTTCTTGTTGGCTGAGGTCCTCAAAGCTTTGGCGGACCCGGGCGACATCGCGTTCCAGCCCCTGGGCGGAAATGGCGATTTCATGGGCGCGTTCGAGCGAGGATTGATAGTCCTGGACGGTGCGTGCCAGATGCTGTTCCACCGCCGCTGATCCGGCCAGCGCCGCCGCATTCAGCCAGCTGGACATGGCCACAATGGCCAGCGACCCCAGCCCCATTGCCCCCAGCAGGCCCACACGTGCCCGCATCGTTCGCACAGCCGGATAAAGCCGCAGCATATAGGACCAGAACACGAAAATACCCACCGAGACGGCAACCGAATAGGCGATGGCCGCAAAGGCCGACATCGCGCCGTTGTTGTCCAGCAAGGAAGAGACCCCAAGATAGGTATAGATGCCAGAGGCGGTCGCCAGTACGCCAAGCGCGGTTCCGGTAAACGTATCGAGCCAGGCAAGATGCCCTTCGAGTTCCTGGGCATATCGGACGCCATGGGCGTTTTCGGCTTCATTCGGCATGTTGGCCTCTTGGTTTGGATCCATAGATCAAGATAGGTGCAGCGCCGCGAAATACCATGAGAGTGTTCTCGTTAAAACTGCGTCACTCAAGGCTGCCTGCGGTGAAGGGGTTGACCGGGTTCCTTCATAGGTGATGTGCAGGCCATCCCATGAAACGTTCAGGCGGGCAAAACACTTGTCAATGTTCACGAAATGTTCATAATTTCCCTATGACCCAAGTTGATCTCCAGCCCACGGCGGCACGCCCGCAACCCGGCCAGCTGTTGGCGCGCGGGGTGGCGCGGCATCTGGTCAGCCACGGCTTTGCCTGCGTTGAAGAACTGGTGCCGGCGCGCGGCCTGCGGGTGGATGTGATGGCACTGGGGCCCAAGGGCGAGATATGGATCGTGGAATGCAAATCATCGCGCACAGATTTCACATCGGATGCGAAATGGCAGGGCTATCTGGAATGGGCCGACCGGTTTTTCTGGGCGGTCGATGCGGATTTCCCGACCGAATTGCTGCCTGATGAAACGGGGCTGATCATCGGCGACGCCTATGGGGCAGAGCTGATCAGGATGGGGCCCGAGACGCGTCTGGCCCCGGCGCGGCGCAGGGTGATGACGCAAAAATTTGCGGTTCAGGCGGCCCGCAGGCTGCACCGTTTGCGCGACCCCGACATGTTGCCTGAGTGGGATTAGCGAACTTCCCGCAATGCCAGCGAGATCATGAGGTGCTTGGCGCGTTGAAACCGTTGGTTTCAGGCAGCGTTAGGCAAAGCCGCGTTATTCACCACGGTTCAGCGGTTTTTCTGCGCACCCGAGACGCGATTGGCGGCGGCAATGATTTCTTCGGCGATTTCATAGGCTTCCTCGGGGGTGAAATCCATCGGGATCTCCACGCCGTTGCCTTCGACAAACAACCTGACCATGCCCGCATCTGTTGGGCCAATCTGAAGATTCGCCTCGATGTCACGTTCGTCGTTAATGCCCATGGGAGCCTCCGGTTTTCTGCGACCTATCGCTAGCGCGACATGTCTTGAAAGGCAAGCGGCGCGGCGCGCATGATGGGGCATGGACGGAATAGAGATTCGCAGTTTCGTGGCAGAGGATCGCGACTGGGTGGTGGCCCAGCACGCCGATCATTATGCCCGCGCCGAAGGCTTTGACGCCAGCTTTGGTGTTTTGGTGGGCGGGATCGTGGATGATTTTCTGCGCAGCCATGACGCAGAGGTCGAATGCGGCTGGGTCGCATGCGCAGGCCAGCGCCGCCTGGGATCAATCTTTTGCGTCAGGGTGGACGCACAGACCGCCAAGCTGCGCCTGTTTCTGATGCGCGAGGAAACACGCGGCAAGGGGTTGGGCCTGCGGATGCTGACCCATTGCATGGGCTATGCAAAGGCCAAGGGCTACCGGAAGATGCAGCTTTGGACCCACGAATCCCACCGCGCGGCAGGTGCGCTTTATGCCAAGACGGGCTGGCGGCTGACGTCTTCGCAGAAGGTGGTTTCCTTTGGCCAGCCCTTGGTGGAGCAACATTGGGAAATAGTTTTGTAGCCAGAACCGTGCCTGCGGGATTTGAGCCGTTGTAAGGTATTGCAATCCGGAGAAGGGGGGGCTAAATCCCGTCCTGTGCCGCCTTAGCTCAGTTGGTTAGAGCGCTTGATTGTGGATCAAGAGGTCCCTGGTTCGAGACCAGGAGGTGGTACCACCTATCCCCGAGATATTTTTTGTAATCGTTGCCTTTGCAGATGGCCTGCAGTTGCTTAGGCCTTGGTGCGCGGTGCAAATCTGCGTGAGAGGCGCTGCCTCTCACACTCTCCGAGGTATTTGGAGCCAAAAAGAGGGGGCGGGATCAGTCAAGTTTGACTGTCTGGCGCAGGGAGCCTGTCAGGCGGTCGAAGATCAGGATTTCGTTTTTGTCGGTGACGATCGCGTACCAATCGGGTCCTTGGGTGAAGGCGCGGGCCTGGGCACCCTGGGGCAGGGTGATCTGATCTGGCAAAATCGGTGTATCGCGGTTCAAGCGGGTGACAAGCAGGCCAATCACCACTAGAACCCCGCAGATCATCACGGCGGTCAGGACTGTCACCAGCCGCCGCAGGAATCGCAAATTCGCAGGCTCAATCGGATCATCCATGTCGCAACACCGTCTTATTTCTTTTGTCTTCGGCGAAGCGCCGCCGCCGCGCCTTGATAAGGCGCTGGCGCGGGATGTGCCAGAGGATGCGAACCTGTCGCGCACGCGAATGGGCAAATTGATCGAGCAGGGGGCTGTCAGGATCGCCGGCGAGGTGGTGCGGGATCCGCGGGCGAAAGTCGCCGAGGGCCAGAGCGTCGAGATTGCTGTGGAAGAGGCTGAGGAAAGCCATATCCGGCCAGAGGCCATCGCGCTGAACATCATCTTTGAGGATGACGATCTGGTGGTGATCAACAAGCCGGCCGGTATGGTGGTGCATCCGGCACCGGGCACGCCATCAGGTACGTTGGTCAATGCGCTGATGGCCCATTGCGGCGATAATCTGTCTGGGGTGGGGGGCGTGAAGCGGCCCGGTATCGTGCATAGAATTGACAAGGAAACCAGTGGTTTGCTGGTTGTGGCAAAGTCGGATGCGGCGCATCACGGGCTGGCCGCCCAGTTTGAGAAACATACCGTCGAGCGATATTACAGAGCCTTGGTTTATGGTGTGCCCGATGCCAATGATCCCCGTCTGCGCGGGATCAAGGGCGCATCGTTCGAGCCCGGCAACATCTTGAAGTTGACGACGCAATTGGCGCGCCACCGCACCGACAGGCAGCGCCAGGCCGTGTTGTTCCAGGGCGGGCGGCATGCGGTGACGCGGGCGCGCACGGTGGAGGATTTCGGCACGCCGCCGGTATTGGCGCTGATGGAATGTTGGCTGGAGACAGGGCGCACGCATCAGATCCGTGTGCACATGGCCCATGCCGGTCATGGGTTGGTGGGTGATCCGACCTATGGGGGGCGGCGCAAACTGCCCAAGGCTGCGATATCCCTCAGTGCAGCGGAAGCTGTGAAAGCCTTTGACCGACAGGCGCTGCATGCGGCTGTGCTGGGCTTTGAGCATCCGGTCAGCGGCGAAAATGTGCGCTTTGAGGCACCATTGCCGGACGATATGCAGAATTTGCTGGATATCCTGCGGCAGCGGGTTTGAAAAATATCAGTCGAAAAACAACGGCAGATTGCGTTTTGTCAGTCCTTCATCGTAACGCTCTGTTTATCTTTGTTGTAGCAATGTGAAGAAATCGCAGCAGTTGATCCTTGAATTGGGTCTCTTTGCTGACCATATCCATGTTAAGGCTTTAAACATAAGGCTCTGATGACTGGGAAGGAAATACGATGGCCAATTATGCAAATCTGCCGGCACCAACACCGGAAGGCGGTCTGAACCGCTATATGCAGGAAATCCGTAAGTTTCCTTTGTTGGAGCCTGAAGAGGAATACATGCTCGCCAAACGTTGGGTGGAGGAGCAGGACACCGAGGCCGCACATCGAATGGTCACATCGCATCTGCGGTTGGCGGCAAAGATCGCCATGGGCTATCGCGGTTACGGTCTGCCCCAGGCAGAGGTTATTTCAGAGGCCAATGTCGGTCTGATGCAGGCCGTGAAACGATTTGATCCCGAAAAGGGATTTCGTTTGGCGACCTATGCCATGTGGTGGATCCGGGCCTCAATCCAGGAATATATCCTGCGGTCATGGTCCTTGGTGAAATTGGGCACGACATCGGGCCAGAAAAAGCTGTTTTTCAACCTGCGCAAGGCCAAGAACAAGATTGGCGCGCTGGAAGAGGGCGATCTGCGCCCCGAGAACGTGAAAACCATCGCCACCCAGCTGGGCGTGACCGAGGCGGAAGTCATCTCGATGAACCGGCGCATGTCGGGCGGGGATGCATCGCTGAATGCGCAGGTCGGTTCTGAAGGTGAAGGGACCATGCAGTGGCAGGACTGGCTTGAGGATGAGGATGCCGATCAGGCCAGCGACTACGCCGAACGCGATGAGCTGGAAACCCGGCGCGAGATGTTGGCGGAGGCCTTTGACGTGCTGAATGACCGTGAAAAGGACATTCTGACACAACGCCGCCTAAGCGATGAGACAATCACGCTGGAGGACCTGAGCGCCAAATATGACGTCAGCCGCGAACGGATTCGCCAGATTGAGGTCCGCGCCTTTGAGAAACTGCAAACGCGGATGCGCGAATTGGCCAAGGAAAAAGGGATGATGGCGACCGCCTGATCCCGCCAATGGCTTGACGATACCAGAACCCTGCCTGCATCATCAGGCAGGGTTTTTCTATTTTGGGGGCGATCAATGGCAGGTGGCTGGGCAAAGGACGGTGCGGTCAGTGAGCAGATCGAGGCATCCATCAACGATGAGTTGGCCCGCCTGAAGGCCCGCAAGCTGCCGCAGGGCGAAAGCCTGACGCATTGTGCCGAATGCGAAGAACCCATCCCTGAGGCGCGCCGTCTGGCGCTGCCCGGGGTGAAACTATGCATCGACTGCGTGCAGGAACGGGACCAGAAGTTTCAGGCACGCGGCGGGATGAACCGACGCGGATCAAAGGACAGTCAGTTAAAGTGAACAGGCCCGGGGGATGCCCCGGGCCTGTCGCGGTGTTTCTGAACAGTTGCCGCAGTCGCGAAGGGCCTTAGCCCTCCATCGCTTCCAATTCATCGATAAAGCCCGAGATCATCGACAGGCCCTTGTCCCAGAAGGCCGGATCGCTGGCATCCAGACCGAAGGGGGCCAGCAGCTCCTTGTGGTGTTTGGACCCGCCCGCCTTGAGCATGTCGAAGTATTTCTCTTCAAAGCCTTCTTCGCCCTCGGCATAGACCGCATAGAGCGCGTTCACCAATCCGTCGCCAAAGGCATAAGCATAGACATAAAAGGGCGAATGCACGAAATGCGGGATATAGGCCCAAAAGGTCTCGTATCCGTCCATGAATTCAAAGGCCGGTCCAAGGCTTTCGGCCTGAACGGACATCCATAGCGCGTTGATGTCATCGGGCGTCAATTCACCTGCGCGCCGTGCGGCGTGCAGTTTGCATTCAAAGTCGTAAAAGGCGATCTGGCGCACGACCGTGTTGATCATATCCTCGACCTTGCCTGCCAGCAGGACCTTGCGCTCTATGTCGGACTTGGCATTGTCCAGCATCTTGCGGAAGGTCAGCATCTCACCGAACACGGATGCGGTTTCGGCCAACGTCAGCGGGGTCGATGACAGCATCTCACCCTGGCCGGCGGCCAGAACCTGATGCACGCCATGCCCCAGCTCATGGGCCAGGGTCATGACATCACGCGGTTTGCCCAGGTAGTTCAGCATCACGTAGGGATGCACATCCGTCACTGTGGGGTGGGCAAAGGCACCCGGTGCCTTGCCCGGTTTGACCGCAGCATCAATCCAGCCTTTGCGGAAAAACGGCGTTGCCAATTCGCCCATGCGCGGGTCGAAGGCGTTATAGGCGTCCATCACCATTTTCTCGGCTGTGGGCCAGTCGACCACGCGGGGGTCTTCCATGGGCAGGGGCGCGTTGCGGTCCCAGACCTGCATCACGTCCAGCCCCAGCCATTTGCGCTTGAGCTCGTAATAGCGGTGGCTGAGCTTGGGGTAGGCAATAACAACCGCATTGCGCAGCGCCTCGACCACCTCGGGTTCGACCTGGTTGCTCAGGTGGCGGCCCGTCTGCGGCGTTTCCATGCCGCGCCAGCGGTCGATGATCTCTTTTTCCTTGGCTTGGGTGTTGTGCACCCGCGAGAAGGTCTTGATGTTACTTTCGAAAACCTCTGCCAATTCGCGTGCGGCGGCCTCGCGTTTTGCGCGGTCCGGGTCGGTCAGAAAATTCAGCGTGCCTTCGATGCCCAGGGTTTCGCCATCCACATCAAATTGCAGACCGGCGATGGTTTCATCGAACATGCGTTCCCATGCGTCGCCCACCACGCCCAGATCATGCAGAAATTTTTCCAACTCATCCGACAGCTGGTAGGGTTTCATCGCGCGGATGCGATCAAAGACGGGTTTATAGCGGGCAAGTTCGGGGTTCTGGTTCAGCAGACCTGCGAGGTGATCATCGGGCAGTTTGTTGAGTTCAAGCGTGAAGAAAACCAGGGGCGTGGTGAAATTGGTGATCTTTTCCTGCGCATCGGACATGAATTTTGCCCGGCCCGAATCCGTTGTCAGCTGGTAATAGCGCAGTCCGGCAAAAGACATGATCCGGCCCGCGATCTGGTTGATCTTTTCATTGCGCAGCACGCAGTCCAGCAGGCCTTTGGCGTCCAGATCGGCCAGTTTGCCTTCGTAATCGGTGGCAAAGCTGTTGCAGGCCTCTTCGAGCCAGTCCAGATCCCGCTTGAGTTCGGGCGCGTCCTCATCGGTGTAAAGATCGCTCAGGTCCCACTCAGGCAGGTCGCCTAGGTTCTTGTTTCCGCCGCCTGCATTGGCGTCGCGCACGGGAAAGGGAAGCTGGAACATGAAATACCTCTTGTTGTTTGCCAATACCTAAGCGCCTCGCGCCGCAGGGACAAGCGCTGCTCAGCCATAGATGCGCAGCATTTCATTCAGATCGTCCAGCGAATTTGCCTCTGCCAGGGGTTTATCGTGCCGCCAGCGTTTCATGCGCGGAAAACGAAGCGCCACGCCGGACTTGTGGCGGCTGCTGGCCTGTATGCCCTCAAAGGCGATTTCGAACACATGATGCGGCGTGACCTGCCGCACCGGGCCAAAGCGTTGCAGGGTGTTTTTCTTGACCCAGGCGGTAATCTCGCGGAATTCCTTGTCGGTCAGGCCGGAATAGGCCTTGGTAAAGGGGACCAGTTCGTTGCCTTTCCAGACGGCAAAGGTGAAATCGGTGAACAGGTTGGCACGCCGGCCTGATCCTGATTGCGCATAGATCATCACCGCGTCGATGGTCAGCGGATCCAGCTTCCATTTCCACCAATCCCCCTTTTTGCGGCCCGACAAATAGGGGCTGTCGCGGCGTTTCAGCATCAGCCCTTCGGCGTTTTCCGCCCGTGCCGTATCGCGCAGCTGGGCTAGCGCCTCCCAAGTGTCGAAATGATGCTGGGGCGACAGGCGCACAGGGGCTTGCGCGGGCAGCATTGCGCAGGCCCGTTCCAACAGCGCGCGGCGTTCGGCAAAGGGACGGTTGCGTATGTCGCGCCCTTCCCATTCCAGCAGGTCATGGGCGTGCAACACGACAGGTGCCTCGGCCAGCAGCTTTTTCGGGACAGTCTTGCGGCCGATACGCGCCTGTAGGCTGTTGAAGGACGCGGGCTTGTCAGCATCTGTCTGCCAGACCAGCAATTCACCATCCAGCACCGTGCCGGGGGGCAGATGGTCGATGGCGCGGGCCAGTTCAGGGAAACGGTCGGTCATCAACTCTTCGCCGCGCGACCAGACGAAATAGGCACCATCGCGCAGGATCAGCTGGCCCCGGATGCCATCCCATTTCCATTCGGCGCACCAGTCACCCGGAGGGCCAAGGCTTTGGGCTGTGTCCTCCAGCCCATGGGCCAGATAGAAAGGGTAGGGGCGCGATGCATCTGCGCTGGCGTCTTCTGCCTCGATCAGGCTGTGCCATGTGACCTCATCGGGATGCCAGTTTCCCATCAGACGATGCGCCAACTCTGCCTCCGGCTTGTCCGTGGCCTGTGCCAGGGCGCGCGTCATCAGTTTCTGGCTGATCCCCACCCGAAACCCGCCTGTGATCAGCTTGTTGAAAAGGAACCGTTCGGTGCCCCCCAGCTGCCGCCACGCGTCCAGCACAAAATCCTTGCGTTCAGTTTCTTCCACATCAGCAAGGGCGCGCAAGTCGTTGATCCATTGGGAAAGGCTGCGGTTATCCCCAGTCTGGTTCTGTGGCAGCACCAGCGCGATCGTCTCTGCCAGATCGCCGACCACCGCATAGCTGTCCTCAAACAGCCAAAGCGGAATATCCGCCACCTCTGCCGCCCATTCTCGCAAGCGCGTCGTCGTCACCGCACGTTTGGGGCGGCGGCCCGAGAAGAGTGCGACGGTCCAGAGCCTGTCGGTCTCATCCGCATGGGCAAAGTAATCGGCAAGGGCCGCGACCTTGTGGGTTGTTTTGGTGCTTTGGTCGATGGTGCTGAACAGGGTGGCAAAGCGTTTCACGTGGCTTCCCCCTGGTCCAGTGTTTCGCCTTCGAACTGGGTCTGGACAACCTGCGCCGACCAGCCATTTTCAGCCAGGTAGCGTGTTAAGATATCAGTGTAACCATGCGTCACGTATATGTTTTCGGCTTCCGTCTGCTTGATTGCCCACAGCAATCCGGCCCAATCCGCATGATCCGAGATCACAAAGCCACGGTCGCCAGCACGCCGTCTGCGGATGCCGCGCACCGCCATCCAGCCAGAGGCGAACGCGGTTTCCTGTGGCCCGAATTTGCGCGCCCATGCGCTGCCCAGGGCAGAGGGCGGGGCCAGAACAATCGCGCCGGGATGATCCTTGGGTTTGACATCTGCGGTGGCCTGCAGCGTGTCGCGCAGGGACAGGCCCTGCGCGCGCAGCACGGCATTTGTCGCCTCAACCGCGCCGTGGGTCAGGATCGGACCAATCGCAGGGTCCAGCATGGAAAGCAACCTTTGCGCTTTGCCCAAGGCGTAAGCCCCCAGAAACGCTGTCTTTCCTGCGGCGGCACATGCTGCCCACCAGGCGTTGATATCGGCTGCGACCTCGCTTTGATCCGCCCAGCGAAAGACCGGCAGGCCAAAGGTGCTTTCGGTGATGAAATGGTGGCATTTGACGGGTTCAAAGGGTTCTGACAGCCCGTCATCCACCACTTTGTAATCGCCTGATGCCACGAAAACCTCGCCGCGCACCTCGACCCTGATCTGTGCTGAACCCGGCACATGGCCCGCAGGATGAAAGGAAACCCGCGCATCGCCCAACTGCAAGACTTCTCCATATCGAACCCCTTGGGCAGATATATCCCCAAGCCGGTGGCGCATAACCGGCAAAGCCGCATCTGTGGCCAAATATGTCCCCATCCCCCAGCGCGCGTGGTCCGCATGCCCATGGGTGATCAGGGCGCGTTCAACCGGACGCCAGGGATCAATGTAGAAATCCCCGGCCGGGCAATAGATGCCTTTTTCGGTAAAGGTAAGGACGGACGATTTGGTCATAAGATGCATCTAAGCCGACAAAAGCAGATGCAAAGGGCCAGCAGCGACAAAGCGCGCGGGATTACGGCCAGAACCCTAGCTGGTGATATTGCCCAAAAACAGCTTTTTGAGCCCATCCAGCACCGGGGTGCGCATGCTTTCCTGTTCCATCAGGATTTCATGTTCACCGCCCGCGACCATCTCAAGGCGGCCGCCAATCCAGCTTTCCATCCGTTTTTGGACCGGGGGGACGCTGACAATGCGTTCATTCGTGCCCAGCCAGGTGATGGCGGGCATATTGGGTGCGGCCCGTTCAGACAGATGCTGGGTTTCTGCCAAAGCCTCGCGCAGCCAGATGTAGCTGGGCCCGCCCAAGGACAGCTCAGGATGCGCGATCAGCTGGTCGCGCATCATGTCATACATCTGCTCATCGCTGGTCAACATGTTGTTTTCAAACGGTTCGCTTAGCACATAAGGGGTCTTTGTCGTGCCGGGCGGCAGGCTGTGTCCCTTGCCCATTTGCGGCATGAGCCTGGGCAGTACTTTTGCAAGCGGGCGCATATGGGGTTTGACGTATATCCCCCACATCGGCCCGGTAAAGCCTGCGGCCTGAACGCTGAGCCCTTCCATCACGGCACGCAGGCCGATGCATCCGCCCATCGAATGGGCGAGCAGGAAATAGGGGCGCGGCAGCCCAAGGGCACGCGCCGCGCGCATCATCGCGGCGACGTCTTTTTGATAGTCCGAAAAAGCCTCAACATGACCGATCAGCGGATCATCAAGCAAACGGTCAGAAAGCCCCTGTCCCCGCCAGTCAATGGTCATGGTGTCCAAGCCGCGCTGCGCCAAGGCATGGGCAGTCGGGCCGTATTTCTCAATATATTCGCTGCGCCCAGGGAACAGCAGAACCGTTCCCTTGGCCCCCTGCAGGGGCCAATGGCCAACCCTGATCCTTTTGCTGTCAGAGGTGACCGCCCAAAGTGCCTCCCCGCCCGCAGGGCCGGGGTGCACGTCGGTATACAAGGGTGCCGGGGTTAGGTCCATTAAGCGAGGACAGCCGCCAATTTCATGGCCATGCCCATATCGCCATCAACCTTCAGCTTGCCGGTCATAAAGGCAGAGGTGGGGTTGGTTTCACCGTCAAGGATTTCCTTGAATGTCTCGGCATCCGCGCTGAGCGTCACATCGGCCTCTTCATCCGCAGCACGTGCGCCATTTGCATCGATCATGACGGCCCCTTCGCCGACAATATCGAATTTGGCAGAGCCGTCAAAATCAGCGCCGCCCAGCTTTTCGTTCAGCGCAGCAACAGCTTCGTTCAAAATATCACTCATCATAGGCCCTTTTTCATCAATTGGTGCCGGTCATCTCTGGATTTGTTCCGGCAGCCTGTTACATTCACCTTTGTTATGCGCATCTTGACCGTCAACCTCAAACATCACCTTACGGCACTTGTTGCGGTTGTGTTGCTGTGCAGCACAGCCACGGCAGAGCAGGCGCCCGTTGAATTGTTTGACCGCCTCCAGAGCGCGACAGAGGCAGAAGCGCCCCGGGTCGTTCAGGAAATCAAGGCGGAATGGTCCAAGTCCGGCTCTGCTGCGATGGATTTATTGCTGCGCCGCGGGCGCGAGGCGATTGAGAAGGGCGATTACCCCCTGGCGATCGAACATCTCACGGCGTTGACCGATCACGCACCGCAATTCGCCGAAGGTTACCATGCGCGGGCCGAGGCATATTTTCGCGCAGACCTTTACGGGCCGGCACTGGATGATCTGGAGAAGACGCTTGCGCTGAACCCCAGTCATTTCGATGCAATATTTGGCCTTGCGGTGATGTTTCAGGAGTTTGGAGAACTGCGCAAAGCGGCCGAACTCTACCGTAAGGTGCTTGCACTCCATCCCAACCATGATAACGCACGCGAGGCGCTGAGCCGTCTTAAGCGCGACGGCATTGGTCGTGAACTCTGATCGGGGACTAAAGTGTCAGGCAATGCAAGGGTTGTGGCCGTTTTGGGCCCGACCAACACAGGTAAGACCACCTATGCCATAGAACGCATGCTGGGCCATCGGACGGGCATCATCGGCCTGCCGCTGCGCCTTTTGGCACGCGAGGTCTATGACCGCATCGTGGCGCTGCGCGGCCCGTCTGTCGTGGCGCTGGTCACTGGTGAGGAACGGATTGTCCCGCCGCGCACCCAATATTGGGTTTGCACCGTCGAAGCGATGCCCGAAGGCATGGGCGCGGATTTTGTGGCGATTGATGAAATTCAGCTATGTGCCGATCCTGAACGGGGCCATGTGTTCACGGACCGTCTGCTGCGTGCGCGCGGGCTGCATGAAACCAATTTTCTGGGCTCGGACACCATGCGCGGCACCATCGCGGCCTTGGTGCCGGGCGTAGAGTTCATCCGCCGCGAGCGGATGTCCGAATTGATCTACTCAGGTCAGAAAAAGATAAGCCGCATGCGGCCCCGCAGTGCAATAGTCGGCTTTACGGTTGAGAATGTATATGCCATCGCAGAGCTGATCCGCCGCCAGAAGGGCGGGGCTGCCGTGGTGATGGGTGCGCTTTCGCCGCGCACACGCAATGCGCAGGTGGACATGTACCAAAACGGCGAGGTCGACTATCTGGTGGCCACCGATGCCATAGGTATGGGGTTGAACCTTGATGTGGATCATGTGGCCTTTTCGGCGCTGTCCAAATTTGATGGAAGGCGGATGCGCCCCTTGGCCCCCAATGAACTGGCACAGATCGCCGGACGGGCCGGTCGGGGCTTTAAAAGCGGAACTTTTGGCGTCACCGGGGATGCGCCTGCGCTGGATGACGGTATTGCGCGTGCAATTATGGACCATAGTTTCACACCGCAAAACAAGATCAACTGGCGCAACCACGCGCTTCAGTTCGGCTCCATCGGCCGGCTGATCGCCACGCTTGAGGCGAAATCAGAAGATGAACGGCTGGTGCGCGCGCGCGAGGCAGATGATCTGAGGGCGCTCAAAACGCTGGGCCAGGTGGATGAAGTTTTCGCCAGAAGTACCGACGGCCCTTCAGTAAAACTGCTTTGGGATGTCTGCCGTATCCCTGATTTCAGGGGCATCAGCCATGCTGAACACGCCAATCTGCTGGAGACGATTTTCATCGACCTGCATCAGCGCGGCAAGATCCCCGACGACTGGCTGGCGCGCCAGATCAAGCGTATCGACCGCACCGATGGGGACATCGACGCCTTATCCAAAAGGTTAGCATTTATCCGCACATGGACTTACGTTGCGCAGCGGAAAGGCTGGACAAGCGACGAAAGTCATTGGCGCGGGGCGACTCGTGTCGTAGAAGATCGACTGTCGGACGCCTTGCACGAACGTTTGACCCAAAGATTTGTAGACCGGCGCACATCCGTGCTTTTGCGCCGGCTAGGACAGAAGGAAGCCATGGTGGCCGAAGTAAACGAGACCGGTGAAGTAACAGTCGAAGGCGAATTTGTAGGCAAGCTGGACGGTTTCCGTTTCCGCGCCGACAAGGGCGCAGGCGGGGCCGAGGAAAAGACGATCAAGTCAGCAGCCCTTCAGGCTTTGGCCCCACAGTTCCATTTGCGGGCGGATCGTTTCTACAACGCGCCCGATACGGAGATTGATTTCACCGAGCAGGGCGGCCTGATGTGGGGCGCGTCGGCAGTTGGCAAGCTGGTGGCGGGCGCTGACCCGCTCAAGCCGCAAGTACAGGTCTTTGTCGACGATGTCGCGGGACCCGAGGTTGCGCAAAAGGTTGAACGCCGCTTGCAGCACTTTATCGACCGCAAGATCGCAGCCCTGTTCGAGCCGCTTCTGGCGCTGTCCAAGGATGAGACATTGAACGGTCTGGCCCGTGGCTTTGCCTTTCAGATGGTCGAAAACTTTGGCATCATGCCAAGGACGATCGTGGCCGATGACGTGAAAGCGCTGGATCAGGACGCCCGTGGTGCCCTGCGCAAACATGGCATACGTTTTGGTCAGTTCACCATCTTTATGCCCTTGCTGCTGAAACCTGCGCCGACGCGTCTGCGTCTGGTTTTGTGGTCTATTGCCAAAGGCTTGCAAGAGTTTCCTGAATCGCCTCCGCCCGGTCTGGTGACCATTCCCGTAGAGACAGGCGCGCCCGAGGGGGCCGATACAATGTCAGGCTACCGCAACGCAGGTACGCGCGCCATCCGCATCGATATGCTGGAACGTCTGGCCGATATGTTGCGCGGTGAAAATTCCCGCAGCGGCTTTGAGGCCAAGGCGGACATGCTGTCGATCACAGGCATGACGCTGGAACAATTCGCCGATCTGATGGGCGGTTTGGGATACAAGGCGGAAAAAGGCGAACGCGAAAAAGTCAAAGCACCTGTGGCTGCTACAGCGCCCATCGAGGCCGATCAGGCTGATGGCTCATCCCCTGATGTGCCCGAAGCCACTGCCGCCGATGCTAAAGCCGCCGATGCGCCTGTCGCACAAGCGCCTGCCGAAGAAGCGCCCGCTGAAGAAATACAGGCCGAAACAGCCCCTGAGCCCCAAGCAGGGGCCGACGCAGCCGCACAGACCCCAGCAGACGCGACGCAAGAAGCACCAGCGGCTGCCGAGATGGAGGTGTTCTATACCTTCACCTGGGGTCGCGCCCCGCGTGCAAATGCGGCCCCCCGCCGCAGCACTGGTGACAAACCACGCGGCAAAGGCAAACCGCAAGGCAAGGGCCGCAAAGGCGCGCCGCGTGGCGAGACTGCTGCCAAGTCACAAAACTTCAGCGCCCGTCCCCCGAAAAAGGAAAAGGCGATTGACCCTGACAACCCCTTTGCGGCAGCCCTGATGGGGTTGAAGGACAACAAATAAGTGTCTGAAAAGACGGAAAAGCTGCGCGTGGACAAATGGTTGTGGCACGCGCGGTTTTTCAAGACGCGGTCGCTTGCCGCCGCCCGTGTCAAGGCAGGGGCGGTCCGCATCAACGCGACAGCTACACAGAAAACCTCCAGCATGGTTGCGGCCGGTGACGTTCTGACATTCGCCCAGGGCGATCATATTCGCGTGATCCAGATCGCGGCATTGGGTGAACGGCGCGGCCCTGCACCAGAGGCGCAGGCGCTCTATACCGATCTGTCCCCGCCTCAGCCTCACAAAGAGGACAAACAGCCCGCAAATCCGGGTTTTGATGGAAAAGGTCGCCCGACAAAGAAGGATCGTCGCACTCTTGATCTTTCTAAGGCCCGCCATCTTGAATGATCCTGCCCCCTGATTTAGGCAGAAGTCAGGCTATCCTGACAGAGACTTTTCCATGACCTATATCGTGAACGATTCATGCATTGCATGCAAATACACCGACTGCGTCGAAGTATGTCCCGTTGATTGCTTTTACGAAGGCGAGAACATGCTGGTGATTCATCCCGATGAATGCATTGACTGCGGTGTATGCGAGCCGGAATGCCCTGCCGATGCGATCCGTCCCGATACAGAGCCGGACATGGAAAAATGGGTTGAGTTCAACCGCAAATATTCTGAGTTGTGGCCGGTGATCATCACCAAGAAAGACCCGCTGCCCGACGCAGAAGAACGGGACGGAGAAACCGGCAAGCTGGAGAAGTATTTCTCCGAAGCGCCGGGCGAGGGCGGCTGATTCGCGTCATTCCGAATCGGATTTCCCGGCTTTTGGCGGAAAATCGCTATATATCATTGGGTTTAGACCATCTGTGATCATGCCGTTGTCATGATCTTTCAGATGGTCCTTTTTTGTGGTATAGATATACCAATATGAAAAACCAAATGGTCTTGCCACGGCATATGAACGCACAACCACGCTGCCCAGGTTGTTTTTAACTCTCTAACCAAACGCACACCGACATGCGCTTTATCGCGCTGTCTGATTGCGTTTTTTGTGTCGCGGACCATGCGAATACTACCAAGAGCGGGGAAGCCCGCGCCATAGGAGCCAGTACATGAGTAAGTCGAAGAAGCTTGATTTCCGCCCCAATGAGTTTGTTGTCTACCCGGCGCATGGCGTGGGGCAGATCGTCTCGGTCGAGGAGCAGGAAGTCGCCGGTATCACGCTGGAGCTGTTCGTCATTTCCTTTGAGAAAGACAAGATGACCCTGCGCGTTCCGACGCATAAGGCCACCGAGATCGGCATGCGGGCGCTGTCCAGCCCCGATGTGATCAGCCACGCGATGAAGACGCTGAAAGGCAAGGCCAAGGTCAAACGTGCCATGTGGTCGCGTCGCGCGCAGGAGTACGAGCAAAAGATCAACTCCGGTGATCTGATCGCGATTGCAGAGGTCGTGCGCGACCTGCACCGCACGGATGATCAGCGCGAGCAGAGCTATTCAGAGCGCCAGTTGTATGAGGCTGCCCTTGAGCGTCTGACCCGCGAAGTCGCGGCTGTCAGCGGCGGTGATGAACTGGCAGCGGCCAAGCAGGTCGGTGACGTGCTGGAAAGCCGCATCGCGGCTTGATCGCCAGACCATCTGTTATCCATGCGCCGTCTCCCTTAGGGGAGGCGGCGTTTTTTATGGCAGGGCTGCAAGGCAGGCAAGGATCAAGGCGAGGTCGACCAGCTGTTGGGTGGCACCCAGAACGTCGCCGGTTTGCCCGCCGATCTTTGCCCTGGCGATCAGGGCTGCGGCCAGCGTCACCAGTCCCGCAACGATCAGCGCAATGAACAAGGGGGCAGGCAGGGCCAGCACCGCGCAGACCAGCCCAAATCCTGCCGCGATCAATGCGGCGGCTTGCGGTGGCCGCCCGGTCTGACTGGACAGACCCGCGCTACGGGCATTGGGCAGCCCATACATCACCAGAACCATTGCCGCCCGTGACATGACAGCCGCCCCGATAAGGGCCGCAACAAAGCTGCCCGCGCTGATCAGGCCAGTGATGGCAACCCAACGCAGGCCAATCGCCGCGATCAGGGCGATGGCGCCATAGGTGCCGATCTGGCTGTCCTTCATGATCTCCAGCCGTCGCGCGCGCGTCCAGCCGCCCCAAAAGCCATCGGCGCAATCTGCCAGCCCGTCCTCATGCAGGGCACCAGTGCAAAAAATGCCTGCCAGCACCGCAAAAAGCGCGGCCACGCCTGCCGGCAGACCCAGCCACAAGGCAGCCCCCGCGCCGGCGGCACTGCAGGCCGCAACCGCGATGCCGACCAGCGGATAGGCCCATGCGGCATGGGCCGCAGGGCGCGGATCATCCGCCTTGAAGGGGGGGTGAGGCAGGGGCAGGCGGGTCAGCAGGCCAAGGGCGATTCGTAGGTCAGCAACAGCCGGGCGAAAGGCAGATGCAGGGATGTCGTTTCTATCCATATTATGCCTCTCGGCCCCTTCCTGCTGCGCGCTGCGGTGGTTAGACATGGGCCTATTGGAACCAGAACCTGAGCATGCCCATGACCCAAGAATTTGCAACCCTGTCCGAATTTCGCGCCCTGCTGGCCGCACAGCCCGGTGCTGATGGCGATGTACTGTCGGCGGCCGCTGATCACAACATGCAACTGACCAAGCCTCCCGGCGCTCTGGGTCAGCTCGAAGAGCTTGCCTTGTGGTATCGCAGTTGGCGCGGCGGCGAGAATGCCGAGATTGCGGCACCCCAGGTGATTGTCTTTGCTGGCAATCACGGTGTGGCAGCCAGGGGTGTGTCGGCCTTTCCGGCGGAAGTGACCGAACAGATGGTCCTTAACTTTCAGCACGGCGGGGCTGCGATCAACCAGATTGCGCGGGTGAACGGTGCCAGCCTTGATGTGGTGGCGCTTGATCTGCAAAAGCCCACATTGGACTTCACCCAAGCCCCCGCCATGACCGAACAAGAGGTGGTTGCGGCATTGGCTGCGGGTTGGGCAGCGGTCAAACCGGATGCCGATCTGCTGGTGGTCGGCGAGATGGGGATCGGCAATACCACGTCGGCGGCGGCACTGGCCTGTGCCCTGCTGGGCGGAGAGGCCGGTGATTGGACCGGTCGGGGCACCGGCGTCGATGATGCGGGCCTGGGCATCAAGACACAGGTGGTCGCCGAAGCCGTTGCATTGCACAAGGGGCAGGGCGACGGGATGGAGATGCTGAGGCGTCTGGGCGGGCGCGAACTGGCTGCGATGGCCGGGGCCATTGCGCGGGCGCGGGTCTTGCGCATTCCGGTCATTCTGGATGGGTTCATCTGCTGTGCAGCGGCCCTGACGCTGGCGCATACCCAAGAGGGCGCTCTGGATCATACCGTGGCAGGCCACCAAAGCGCGGAGGCGGCCCATATCAAGCTGCTGCAGGCCCTAGACAAGGCCCCCTTGCTGCAACTGGGCCTGCGTCTGGGCGAAGCATCGGGTGGGGCATTGGCCATCGGTGTCCTAAAAGGCGCGATGGCCTGCCATGCGGGCATGGCAACCTTTGCTCAGGCGGGTGTCAGCGACGGCTGATTTGGGGGGTGATCCGGCGGGGTGGGCATTTTGCCCACCCCCCATGGCACCCCCCGGTGCAACGGGTCAGGCGCTCTTCTTGTCGTCCTCGTCACCGCGGTTAAGAAAGGCCGTTTCCAAGTCTTTTTGCAGCTCCTTGGCCCGTTCGACATAGGCCTTGTTGTCTGCTGGTGGGATATCGGGCCGCCATAGCTTTGCCAATTCGCGCACGGACATGCGGTCATGGGCATAGAACATACGCTCCGCTTCATGAGCTTCATATTCCGAAAGCCCCATGTTTTCCAACACATAGCGCCCCGCCCTGAGCGACCCGTCGAACATTTCGCGCACCATATCCGAGGCACCGGCCTGATACTGGCGGTACACATCTGTCCGGTCATGGGCACGGGCGACGATATGCAGATCGGGACGTTCCTTGCGGGCATAGGCGATCAGCTCAAGGGCTGATTTGGGATCATCCAGCGCGACCACCAGCACCCGCGCATCCTTTAGCCCGGCCTTGCGCAGGATGTCTGGCCTTGTGGGATCCCCCAGAAAGGCCTTGTAGCCAAATCGGCGCATCACGGCGATTGTTTCGGGGTTGTGGTCCAGCACGACGGTCTGAAACCCGCTCGCCTGCACCAGCCGGTTGACGATCTGCCCAAAGCGACCGATGCCCGCGATGATGACCGGACCTTCGGCGTCGATATCATCGGGAACGATGGGCCCGCCAGCCTCTTCCATGCGCTTGCTGATCAGATCATACAAGATGAACAGCAGCGGCGTGATCAACATGGACAGCGCGATCACCAGCAAAAGCGTTTCAGCAACATTGTCAGGCATCACCCCTGTGGTGACCGAAAAGCTGACCAGCACAAAGCCAAATTCGCCCGCCTGCGCCAACCCCAGCGCAAAGAGCCATTGATCACGCCCCCGCAACCTGAAGATCCGCGCCAGTGCGAACAGGATCAGCCCTTTGACCGCGATCACCAAGATCGCCATACCCACGATGATCACCGTATCCGCAAACAACAGCGTAAAATTGATGCCAGCACCGACCGTGATGAAAAACAGCCCCAAAAGCAGCCCCTTGAAGGGCTCAAGGTCGGTCTCCAACTCATGGCGGAACTCTGAACTGGCCAGCACCACACCGGCCAGAAAAGCCCCCAGCGCCGGGGACAGGCCGACCAGCATCATCAGGAACGAAATGCCCACCACGATCAGCAACGCCAAAGCGGTATACATCTCGCGCAGGTTGGCAGAGTGGATGTAGCGGAACACGGGGCGGGTAAAGAAAACACCGACAATGATGATGCTGGCGATGGCCCCAATGGTGACCAGTGTCACCCCCCAGCCGGGCAGGTTATGGATGAAATCAAAGGCGGCCTCGACAGCGGCGGGGCTGCTGTGGCCTTCGGTCGTCTTATGGGCGGCATCCACCTTTTCCCCGTCAACAGAGATGGACCCATCAGGCATCACCCCGGCCACGGTCGTGATGGCCAGCAGCGGCAAAAATGCCAGGATGGGGATCACCGCAATATCCTGCGTTAACAGAACCGAAAACACCGATCTGCCCCCGCCGGTTTGCATCAGGTTCTTCTCTGACAGGGTCTGCAGCACGATCGCGGTCGACGACAGGGCCAGCGTCAGACCAACCGCCAATGACACGTTCCAAGGCTGGCCATAGGCCATCGCGATGCCCATCAGTGCCGCCGTCGACAGCACGACCTGCAATCCCCCCAGACCCAGCAACCTGTGCCGCATGTCCCACAGGGCACGCGGCTCCAGTTCAAGTCCGATCAGGAACAGCATGACCACGACGCCAAACTCTGCAAAATGTTGCAGATCCTTCGTCTCAGAGCCCACCAGCCCCAGAACAGGACCCACCAAGATACCCGCCGCAAGATACCCCAGCACAGACCCCAGACCCAGGCGCGATGCGATGGGCACCGCGATCACCGCAGCGGCAAGATAGATGGTGGCTTGGAACAGGAAACCTTCCATGTCGGTCCTCTCAGGTGCGCTCTTGGCGCGTCAGGTGGGCAAAGGCCCGTCACGTTTAAGTTGGTCCATCACAATCTGGCTGTGTACGCGGGACACGGCCGGATGGGGCAGCAATACCTCATGAATCAATCGATTAAGACTGGGTAGATCCTGACAATACACGCGCAGCAGGTAATCTGCATCCCCTGTCATGGTCCAGGCGCTCACAATTTCGGCACGGGTGGCCATCAGCTGCGCAAAGCTTCGGGAATGCTCTGGCCCGTGGGTGCCCAGGTGCACCTGGATGAATCCCTGCACGTTCAACCCCAGCTTCAACGGGTCGAGCCGCGCGGTATAGCCCTGGATGAAACCATCCGCCTCAAGCCGCTGACGCCGCCGCCCCACCTGAGAGGGCGACAGGTTCAGTTTCTCGCTCAGCTCCTGCGCGGTGAGATGGGCGTCTTTTTGCAGTGCGGCCAGCAGCCTGTAATCGGTATCGTCCAGCATTATGCGGTTTTCTCGCGTCAATTTTGATTATCATGCGGCAATCGGTCAAAAAATACCAGACACATGCCCTAGTTTGCGCGAAACTTGCATATGCTTGCCCATATATTCATCGAAAGGACAGCAATTCTTACTCAAAGGAGATATCTGATGGGCCCTTTCCCACATGACGCGCCAAAATCCGTGATTTCAGCTGAGAACCCAGCGGGCACCGATGGGTTTGAATTTGTCGAATTCGCCAGCCCCGAGCCGCAAGAGCTGCGCGATCTGTTCACCCGGATGGGATATGCGCATGTGGCAAACCACAAGACCCAGAAGATCGAACTCTGGCAGCAGGGCGACATCACCTATGTGCTGAACGCCGAGCCTGACAGCTTTGCCGCGAAGTTTGTCCAAGAACATGGCCCCTGTGCCGCCTCCATGGGCTGGCGCGTGGTGGATGCCCAAAAGGCTTTGGCCCATGCCGTTGCCAAGGGTGCCGAGGAATATACCGGCACCGGCAAGGTCCTTGACGCGCCCGCCATCAAGGGGATCGGCGGATCGCTGATCTATTTTGTCGATCAATACTATGACACCTCGCCCTATAACTGGGAATATGACTGGATCGCCCAGTCCAAGCCAGAAGGTGTGGGGTTCTATTACCTCGATCACCTGACGCATAACGTGTTCAAGGGCAACATGGATGTCTGGTTCCGATTCTATGGCGATTTGTTCAACTTCCGCGAAATCCGGTTTTTCGACATCTCCGGCAAATTCACGGGTCTGACCAGCCGTGCGCTGACCTCTCCTTGCGGGCGCATCCGCATTCCCATCAACGAAGACCGCGATGAAAAGGGCCAGATCGTCGCCTATCTGAAAAAGTACAACGGCGAAGGCATTCAGCACATCGCGGTCGGCGCGCGGAACATCTATGACGCCACGGATGCGATTGCAGAAAACGGGCTGAAATTCATGCCCGGCCCGCCAGAGACCTATTACGCGATGAGCAAGGACCGCGTCACAGGTCACCAAGAACCGCTGGACCGGATGAAAAAGCACGGCATCTTGATTGACGGCGAAGGCGTGGTGGACGGGGGAGAGACCCGCATCCTGCTGCAGATCTTCTCCAAAACCGTGATTGGCCCGATCTTTTTCGAATTCATCGAACGCAAAGGCGATGATGGCTTTGGCGAGGGCAATTTCAAAGCGCTCTTTGAAAGCATTGAGCAAGAGCAGATTGACAGTGGTGAGCTGAAAGAAGCCTCTTGAGGGCTTTGGTCGATCTGAGACACCCTTTACAGGGCTGACATCATCAAACGCCGCAGCGCCGTCTGCGGCGTTTTATCTGGGCATCTTGAGGACCAGATCGCGGCCCCGCTTGGTATAGCGCAATTCATTGTCCCCGATGGCCGAAACGCGGCCACCGTCAATACGGTCGCCCACCACCACCTTTTGATAGCGGCCATTGCCAAGCCGCACCAAGGCGCGGCGGTCTGACGGTTTGCCGTAAACGCCGATCAAATTCAAATCCCGCAGGTTCAGCGCATTCTTGACCGTCGCTTGCGTCGCCACTGAGGTCTTTGACGGGATCGACGGCTGCACGGTTCGTGGTGCCACAGCCGCAGCAGCGGCAACGCGAACCTCATCCTGTCTCGCTTCTGGCTGCGGCTGTTTTTGCGCCCGGTCTACGATACGGGCGAAATTTCGGGGCCGCGGGTCTGGCCGGACAGAGGTCTGAACCGCCAGTTTCGTCTGGTTCTCAAAGGCTGAGGGCCCCGCAAGCGCCAGCGCAACCGCGCCGTCCGTCGCCACGGGCGGCGGGGCTGTCGCGGCCTGGGCCTGTTCTTGCAAGGATTGTGGCCGCAGGGCGGGCCGGAAGGAGGCAAGCTCGGTCAGGGTCAACCCGTCAAGCTGGGCGCGCTCTGAGTTTTCGATCAGGTCGGTGGGGCGCGGTTGGGGGCGCAATGCGGCCAAGGCTGATCTGACATCGGTGTCCTGAGGCACGGTTGTGAACCGGGTGGGGGTCGCGGGGGGCACCAACGGCGGTGTGCCCAGAAAGACGGTAAAACCATCAGGGCTCAGCGCGCCCAAGGCCGTCGGGATCACCATGCCGCGCGCGTCCAGCGCAAATTTTGTGCCCGCAGCCGCAGGCGAAGACAGCGCTGCAAAGCTGATGTCCGTGCCAAACCCGCCGACCTCGGGCAGGGCTACGGCATCTGTTGATGTGCTGACCGGGTCGATGCTGGTCAGGTAGAGATCGTCAAGATCGACCAGCCCGGCAGGGTCTGCCAGAACCTGTGGTGCGCGGGGCCAAATGCCCGTGACGGCATATGCGGCTTCCAGCTCTTCTTCGGTCAACTCGCGCGGGGCTTGCGGTTCTATGGGTGCGCGCAAAGCATCCAGAACGGCGCTGTCTTCTTCGGTCAGGCCAGGATCAAGGGCTGCAGTCAGAATCTCAGGATCCGGTTCTGGCGGGGCAGTTTGATCCACGACTTCTTGCAGGTCCTGCTGGTCCGCCATCGCCTCTGCTTCGGCCGTCACCGGGGCGCGGTCACCGAACAGGCGCGACAGTTTTATGCCGTCGTCCAGGAAAACCGATGCCCATGCGGCCACGCCCGCCAAAAACAATAGCAACGCAGCCGTCAGGATCAGACCCAGAAAACGCGGTTTGCCCCTGACCTGGGTATCGCGGGCACCAAAGATCGTCATGCGCTGCTGTTCCGCATCTACCGGATCTTCTGTCGGCGGCGCGGGCACCGCTGCCGGAATGACGCGTGGCTCTGGCTGGGCTGTTTTCTTTCGGCCCCAGCGGCTCAGAAGCCCCTGTTTGACCGGTGCCTCAACCGTGTCGGCGGTCAGCGATCTGCTGTCAGGGCCAATGGCAATATTGGGGGCTGTGACCGTGCCGGTCTGTGACGCTGCTGGGGGTAAGGCATCAGGAAAGGCCTGTGCCCCGCTGGCCGCAGCAAGCCCCTCACGGTTGACGCCGCCCAATTGCGGTGTCGGTGACGTCTCAGTGCTGCGGCGGCTGGCAAAACCTACTGCGGGGGCCTGTGCCGGTGCAGGATCCTGTGCCGGGGCCGGAACCGGTGCCTGTGGCGCTGGTGCCGAGACCTCAGGCGCTGAGACCTCTTTGATTTCGGCGGCCTGCGGTACGGCGTCAGCTGGTGACGCGTCTTGTGGTGCAGGCTGCTCCGCTTCTGGCGGTGATGCCTTCATTTCGGCGGGCGCAGGTTTCTCAGGTGCCACTGCATGGCCGATAACCACCACGGCAATGCCGTCAGGTTCAACGGCTTCACCCGGTTCGATCAGCGCCGCAGCGCCGACTGTGATGCCAAAGAAGGGCTCTCCCAGATAGGGGTGATCACCGGGAACTGCAGCAAAGCTGACCGGATGGAAACGGTGTTCCACGCCAAAGTCTTCGGCCTCTGCCAATGTTTCTTTGGCGACGGCTGCGATATGGGTCTTGTCGCCATCGGGGCAGATATCAAAGGCCAGATCGGCGACTTCATAGGGGGTTGCACCGTCAAGTGCGGCCTTGGCTGCCGCAAGCCGGTCCTCATCGCTCAGGCCCGGTGTCTCAATGCTGAGGTATTTGATCTGCTCGTTTGGCAGCAACAGCTTGGTGCGGACCCCGCTTGGGTCAAGTGCGGATGCGGTCTTGCGCAAAACCGCAAGCTCACCCGCCATATCGGGCGAGTCGAGTGCGACATCACCCACAACGCGCCAACCACCCGCAGCCCGGTGCAAGAGCCGGATACCGTCAAAAGAAAGCGATAGGGCAAAATTCGGTTTCATCGGCACTACTTTAACACATGGAGTGGTAGATAAAACCCATCTACCGTCCCCATAAGATAGCGCGTGCCCCCCCTCAAGGGAAGGGCTGCAAGTGGCAGGTAGGGGCCTCTTGGCGGTCTTTTGACGACGCAATCGGGTGCCACGGCAAAAACCACTCCCGCGCGACATGCGTGGGGGTGGTTATCTGTTAGCTTGACGCTTTTGTCAGTGCCTGATCCAGATCGGCAATCAGATCATCGGCATCTTCGGTCCCGATAGAGATCCGCACCACATTCTGACCTGCGCCTGCCGCTTCTTGTTGTTCCGGCGATAGCTGGCGGTGAGTGGTGGAGGCAGAGTGGATCACCAGCGACCGCGTGTCGCCCAGGTTGGCCACATGGCTGAAAATCTCCAGCGCATTCACCAGTTTGACACAGGCCTCATAGCCGCCTTTGACGCTGATGGTGAACAGGGCACCGGCCCCCTTTGGGCAGACCTTGGCCGCACGCTCAAAATAAGGGGATGATTCCAGACCGGCATAGGTGACCTTTTCAATGCGGTCGTCCTGCTCCAGCCATTTCGCGATCTTGACCGCGTTCTCCACGTGGCGCTCCATCCGCAGGGACAGGGTTTCAGTGCCCATCAGCGTGTAATGCGCAGCCTGTGGGTTCATGGTCATGCCCAGATCGCGCAGACCGATGGCGATACCGTGGAAGGTAAAGGCCAGATTGCCAAAGGTCTCGTGGAATTTCAGCCCGTGATAGGCCGGCTCCGGCTGGCTGAGCGAGGGGAATTTGTCATTCGCGGACCAGTCAAATTTACCCGAATCTACAACGCAGCCGCCCGTGACAGTGCCGTTGCCGGTCAGGTATTTCGTGGTGGAATGCACCACCAGCGTCGCACCCAGTTCGATCGGGCGGCACAGGAAGGGGGTGGCGGTCGTGTTGTCGATGATCAGCGGAATTTCCGCCGCATCCGCAATATCGGCAATCGCGCGCACATCCATGATATAGCCGCCGGGGTTGGCAATCGCCTCGCCAAAGACGGCGCGGGTGTTGTCGTCGATGGCCGCTTTGACAGCATCCAGATCGTCAAAGTCGACAAATTTGCATTCCCAGCCAAAGCGTTTGATCGTGTGGCTGAACTGCGTGACCGTACCACCATAAAGCCGGGTGGAGGCGACGATATTCTTGCCCGGACCCATCAGCGGGAACAGGGCCATGATCTGTGCCGCGTGACCCGATGAACAGCAAACCGCCCCAACGCCGCCCTCAAGCGTGGCAATGCGTTCTTGCAAAACCGCCACCGTCGGGTTGGTCAGGCGCGAATAGATAAAGCCCACTTCTTGCAGGTTGAACAGCGCCGCCGCGTGGTCTGCATCGCGGAACACATAGGCTGTGGTTTGATAGATCGGCGTCTGCCGTGCACCCGTCGCCGGGTCAGGCCGTGCGCCTGCGTGGATTTGCAATGTGTCAAAGCCGTAGGTGGTATCGGTCATGGATGTCTCCTTGCTGGTCCCGTAATGCGGGGATGTCTTTCCGTTTAGGCCAAGGGGCCAGACCAGACAAGAGAGCCTTCGTTTTCAGGGACAGGGCGCAGGGCGCAGCGGGCCTCTTTGGACAGGCGTTCGTGCAAGGGTGGCGGGGGCGGAACAAATGTTTTGGGGCGGCTTTTGGAGGGCCTCAGGATGGCTACCTCGGGCCGCTTTGATCTTGGATATCACACGCGGACAAGTGCCAACCGCACGGCCCCATGTCTTGAACGTTTTCGGACACCGCTGTGTCGCGCATTTTGAAAAACGCATTTGGGCCCTGAGGCTACCGAATCCAAAATCCGTTTTTCTTGATCTGATTCCGGATCATCTGTTCCTTGCGCGGCAGGTGGTCTTGATCGAACAAGGCGCGCACCTTGTGGCCGCGTGCCTGATAGATGGTCCGCTTGACCGCATTGGACCCTTTCAGCACTTTCTTGAGCTTGTTTGGCGCGGTCACCGTCTCAAGCACGTCAATCGCGTGCTGGCTTTCGCGGGCATAAAGCAGCGGCAAAAAGCGGTAGTGACAACTGACATCGCCGTCCAGATAGCCTGCGGGCAGCGTGTCACGCCCCCCGCCCAAGGCGTGAATGACAAGGGGCAGGGCGATCTGGTCCAGCCAGGGATCAAAGCTTTGTGCGCATAGTTCAACGGGTGGATCGTCCCGGATGGCCCGCGCATATTCCAGAAATTTTGCGCCAAATTCATGCGGGCAGCGGTAATAGAAAAAGCCTGCGTTGAAATACAGATAGCGCCGCCAGAATTCATCCGGCTGGTCGAGGTCCAGACTGCTGTCAAAATCCAGACCGAATTTGTCGTAAAGTGATTTCCAAAGGCCCGTGTAGCCCGGCCCGTAGATCTGGGGGATGGGCCATGTCCCCTCGCGCCTGAGCGAAGCACTTGGGCGGTCAAAGTCAAAGGGCACGCGGCTCAGATCGCCGGTGATCAATGTATCGGTGTCAAAAAACACAAAAGGTTCGCCTTGGGGCAGGGCGAACAGCATCTCGATCTTGTTGCCGTAGGGGTATTGCTGGCCGAAATGCCGGCTTTCAAAGGGCACTATCTGTGCGCCCAGATCGGTCAGGGCTTCGCGGATTTCGGGGTCCTTGATGCTGGGGTTGTTTTCCCATAGCGGGCCGGGCTGCGGTTCGGCGACGATCAACCGCCCCTTGAAGTCAGGACTGCCGTGGCGCAGGGAAGCGGCGAAAATCAGCGCCTCATAGGACAATCTGCCCTGCTGCCCCACAACAACGACGTTGAAAATCTGCGAGCCTGCCGCTGTACCTGCCATAGTTGCCCTGCGCCCCGTTCATTTTCGAAAACTATAGGCTGATTTGGGAACAGGCAAAAGCCGACAAATAATGCGCGCCGCTTGTGGTTCTGGCTGCTGTCGCGGGGCGGTGGGTGGCCCTTCCTTGGGGTGTGTTCGCGGTGCGCTGACCCCTCACAGCGAAATTAAATAATTAATTTCAATGCGTTAATGGCTAAATGGCGCATCAGCCAATGCTAGAGGTGCGATCAAATGAACAACCATAAAGCGCATGATGGTGCCATCGAGGCTTGCCAGTTCCAGATCAAACCTCATAATCGAAAACACGAAAGGCCTGCCGGGCCACACATCTATTTTCCAGCCGACCCAAGCATTTCAGACACCAATCCCATTTAGGAGCCTATCGAATATGTGCACGACCATGATCATCACCCCCGGTGCCAGCGCGAACAAGGCCATGACCGTTGGCCATTCCGATGATGACGAATTGTCGGATCAAAGGGTCATTCGCGTTCCAAGCATGACGGGAAACAAGCGCGCAATCATGGCTGAGTCCTATCCCTATCCGCGCTTCAACCGCCCGGACCGGGGCCCGTGGTATAGCCTGCCGGATCAGCCCATCACAGAGGCGATCGGTGAAATTGACCAGGACCAACCGACCTATGCCTATTTTGATGGCAATTACGGTATCATGAACGAACACGGATTGATGATGGGGGAATGCACCAATGCAGCGCATTACCAACCGAGGTTTGTGACGCAGGAAGAGGCAGACAAGACCGGAAAACATATCAGGCTATTTTACAGCTCCGAACTTTCTCGCATCGCGTTGGAGCGGTGCAAGACCGCCAATGACGCGGTGCATCTTATGGGAGACATGATCGACACCTACGGCTATTACGGCGAAGGCGAGACCCTGCTGGTGGCCGATGAAACCGAAGCTTGGGTGTTCGAGATGTGCGCCCTGCCGGATGAAACAAATCACTCCGCATGGATCGCGCAATTGGTCCCCGATGGCGAGGTATTCGTCGCGGCCAATAGTTTCCGCATCCGTGACGTGCCACATGCCGATCCAAGGTATCGTCAAATTCACACCCCCGATCTGGCCAAAAAGCTGAGCGCCGTGGGGTATTTTGACCCGGACAAAGGCCCGCTGGACTGGCAGGTTGCGATCAGCCCGGGCGAATACAATCACCCCTATTATTCCTTGCGCCGGATCTGGCGGGTTTTCGACCGTGTGAACCCTGATCTGGGGCTCAGCCCATGGGTCGAGGGGACCTATACGACCTATTATCCCTTCTCAATCAAACCCAAGGTGCCACTGGCGCTCAAAGACGTCTTCTCGCTTTACCGCGATCACTATGAGGGCACGGAATTTGACCTGACACGCGGCACTGCTGCCGGGCCATATGGCGATCCTCACCGCTTTACCGGTCCCTATGATGGCAAACAGAACGACGCCTCATCGCGGATCGGCAACGGTGCATGGGAACGCGCGATTTCCGTTTTCTATCAGGGCTATACCTTTGTGCTGCAAAGCCGGCCCGACCTGCCCGAAGAGGCCCGCGCGATCATGTGGCTGGCACCGGATGTGTCGTATACGTCGGTATTTGCACCATTTTATGCCAAGGTTGCGGACCTGCCCAAAAGCTATCAGATCGGCAATCCACGCGAATATGATGACAGCGTTGCATGGTGGGTTTTTGATTTCGTCGCAAATTGGTCGCGGCTGAACTTTCAACGTATGTGCACTGTGGATATCATCCCCAAACAGCAAGCGCTGGAGGCGGAAATGATCGCGCGTGTTGCGCAGTTGGATAAGGATATTGCCGGTCACGCAGACCCGGTTGCCGCGATGACAGAATTTTGTGAGACGACAGCAACCGAATTGCTCAAGGACTGGACCAGCCTGGGCAGGCAGTTGATCGCGAAATACTCTGACGGGTTTATCAACCGAAGTGCAGAGGATCGCGAAATGGCAATTCCTATCGGCTATCCCGCCTCTTGGCTGGCGCGCACGAATTACGCCAAAGGTCCCGTAAGTTACAAAATGACTGTGGAAGAGTGAAGAAAAGGGGGGGGCTGCCCCCCCTTGCAAGTCTGATCGCCCTTGCTGAATGATAAAATTCAGCAAGGGCATAGGGCTTAGATACTGCCCGAAGATCTGGCAAGGCGTGACGTAATCAGCTCTCCCTGGCTCTTCGTAGGTGCCTTGGCTTCATGCACACCGGTTTTCAAAGCGGCAATCAGTTTCGCCGCGACATCCTCGCCCTGGCTCCAGCATTCGGTGTGCAAGCCTGACCCATGGGTCCAGCCGCTGGCATAATAGATACCCTGCGCGCCCTGTTGCCCTTCGATAGCGTGTTGGGCCGCCATACAGTCAAAATCAAAGACAAAGTGACTGAGGTTCGCGACAGCAGGCTCTCCGGTTTCGGCATCTTTCAGCACCTTGTCAGGGCTGACCGGAATATGCGGGTTTATCGACAAAAAGAACTCAGGCGCGCCAAATTTGTTGAACTGGTTGCTGGCCTTGTCGTTTTGATGGCGGTTGGCGACATAGTGAATCGTATAGGGTTTCAAGGCAACAGAACCGGGCTCATGGATCACGATGTTATAGGTGCTCCAGGCATTGCGGTTGACCGGCATCAGGCGCGTGTCGGTATGGGCGACACTGACTGCGACCTCGTATTTGATCTGCGACATGATATTGGCAGCCTTGGCTGGCAGCCCGTCCGTAAAGATCCGCAACGCGATATCGGCAGGGGTGGCAAGCACGACGGAACCAACCGCCAGCGGCCCGTTCTTGCCCGAGGCATCAGACACGTCATACCCACCAGAGGCCGTGTCCCGCGTGATCCGCGCATCCCACCCTGTATGAAAGGTGATCTGTGGCATATTGTCGGCCATGTAGCCTACCAAAGCGTCGATCCATTTGTCCGCGCCACCAACGAAATAGTTCCGGTCAGCCGGAATGCCGCCTGCACCCTCCTGGATCTTGTAGTAATGCATCACCGCGGCAAAGGGCATGGACCTTGGGCCCAGGGGGCCGCTGGTGAAATACATCCCGTTCACCCTGGGGTAAATAACTTCGGGGCCCAATTCGGGGACCCAGTTATGAACCGGGCTTTGCTCTTGGATGTATTGCTCCATCGTATAGTCATGAAACTTTGGCAGTTCCGCGTCCTTGCCGCCAATCTCCATAAAGCTGGTGACGCTGGCATAGAGGTCCGGGGCCATCGCAGTTCCCCACCACGGGTCCAGCTGGTCCGCCCCATTGGCGTCCTTATAGGCATTGGAGGTTACGGCATGGCCCTTGGTGTTGAAATACGTCGTTGAATCTTCGAGATTTCTGTAAGAGCCATTCTCTTTGGTAAAGCCGATCTGATCCATTACCTTGACGATGTTCTGATAGGCCGCGGTGTTGAAATCATTCACCCCCATATCGGCCCAACGCATCAGGGGCGCATCCTCATATCCCGGCCCTTTGCCGAAATCGAATTGCTTGGTATTGGCATTGCCGCCAAAGCGGTCGTTCTTTTCGAAAATATGTATCTCGGGGATTGTACCGCTATCTTGCCCTTCAACGACCAGGTTCCAGGCCACGGCCAGACCGCCGATACCTCCGCCAATAATTCCAACAACTGCCATTATCTTATCTCCATTTTGATAACTACGTCCGATACAATTCGTTCTGATTGCGCACCCTATGATCCAATAACTTCGACACTCAATGTGCGTAGCGGAAGCGCGTTCAATAAATGCGCGTCCCGCGCCCGTTTGTGCAGCTCCTCAAGCGTCTGTGTCACATTCTCACCGCGCCCCTGCGCGATCATCGCCCGCGCCCGGTCAATATGGAAATCGGACCAAGGGGTCGGTTCTGGTGCGGTATATCTGGCCAGTTCCCCGGCATAACGTTCGGCTGCGTCCCAGTCCTGCGCGTTCAAACAGGCCTGAATGGCATTGCGGTAAAAGCGGAAATAATTATGTCCCACACAGCCCTTTGCAAGAAGCGCCTCCGCCTCGGCCAACATGGCACCGCGGCGATCCTGGTCAGGGGTTGTCAATGCAACCGTCGACATGACCCATGGGCCGATAAAGGATTCCGCCCCCACATCATATAGTTTGACCAACGCCCCTTCGGCGACATCAGCGGCACGTTTCCAATTGCCCTGATAAAACTCGATCCGGGCAAGGGTTTCTTCGAGAAAGGGTTCAAACCGTTTGGCCCCCAACGCATCGGCCAGGTTTAAACCGGTTGCGATTTGCGACCGCGCGTCTTCATACCGGGCCATTGACGTCAAGATCCATCCCGCCGTCAGCCGGGACACGATTTCTGGGCGATTAAGACCAACCTGCGCCGCCAGTTCAGCCGACCGCAGCGCATGATGCAGGGCCTGTTCGGTCTCGTTCATATAGATTTTGACAGTCGCCAGCATGAACCGGTTAGAGCTTTCGACCGCACCAAAACCATGCAGGTCACATAGTTCGAGGCATTCTTCGATCACCGAATGCGCCGTAAACATCTGGCCACGCGCATAAGCGGCATCCCCCAGTCCACTCAGCGCAAGAGCCTGACGTTCTGGTTTTTCTTCCCGCTTTGCATATTCCAGCGATTTTGTGTGATCTTGCTTGCACTCATCCAGATTGCCCTTTGGGAAATGCAGCGCGCCACGGAAATAATGGATCTCGCTCAATTCAGTCAGCAAACCAGCGCTTTCAGCGCGTTTCTGTGCCACATCGAGTAAATCAAACGCCTCGTCGATCCGGTCCAGAATGCGCATCGCGGCGACAATACCGATCTGTGCGCGGCAAATGTCCTTATCTGTTTCGGCCACCTGCTGTGCCAGGGTAAATGTGTCGATGGACAGGGTGCCCTTGCCCAACTCGCGCTGAACGTCCCCCTTGATATGCAAGAGGCGGTAGCGTGTCTGCGCATCCGGGTCGTTCGACAATCCTTTTTCTGCAAACCCAAGTGCCGCATCCTTGAGGTATCTGGCACGGGCCTCTTGTGCTGCCGCCAGATAGGCCTCCGCCGCCTGTTCATCACCGGCTGCATCCAGGTGCTGCGCATGCAACACCAGATCCCGACCTGCGTACCATGTAGCGGCCATCTTGTGCAGGCGGCGCAATTCGTCCCTCAGGATGGTCCCCAAGATGGCATCCCGGATCAGGGCATGTTCAAACAGGTAGCCATCATCAATCTGTTTGATCAGCCCAGCCTGCAGCAGCACGTTTTCATCATAGACATCAACCTGCGCAATCTGGGTCACTGCCGGCATGGAAAACCGCTGGCCCAGTATCGCTGCCGCATGAAGGATCTTTTTGTCCAGCGGTGCCAACCGGTCAAATCGGGACTGGATCAGACTTTGGATCGAGCTTGGAATCTGCTCACCGGATTCATGCGCATGACTAAGAAGCTGTTCCAAAAACAGCGGGTTGCCCTGCGCCCGCTCGATACATTGCCGAATGATCTCTTCTGAGGGATGGATTGTCCCATAGGCAAGCTTGGTTGCCTCCTCAACACTCAGGGCACGCAAAACCATCTGGCGCACCCTTGCGTCACTGCTCATATCCGGCAGGTCCATAGTCGTGACCACACCCTCAAGCCGCGATGTGATGACAAGCACCACAGGGTTGGTCTGGCTCTCTTCGATCAATACTTCGATGCTGGGCAGAATGGACGGATCAGCCCAGTGAATATCTTCGACCACCAAGAACAAGGGCTTTTGCCCAGAGAAATGCCGCACGATCCGGCGCAATGTCTCTTTCTGGGCATCGGTACGGGCCTGATCGCTCATCGCGGCCAGCATGACCGCCTGTTCCCGGTCCGGTTCCCCGCCCAACAGCACGGACAGAAAAACGCCGGAAACATCGTCAAATCTGTCCCCCACAGCCAGATCATTCACAACGCCCCGAATGGCCGAGCGTTGCGCGTTTTCACCCAGACCAAACAGGCTGCTGACCATTTTGTTTAACGGGCTTTGTGCATCCCCCAGACCAAAGTCCAGCACCAGCGTTGAATGCGGATCAAACCCCTGCAAACGGGCGCGGTCGATAAATTCATACAGCATATGGGATTTGCCCATGCCCGCATCCGCGCAAACATAGATCGTTTCGCCAGCACCCTCTGCGCGGGTCCGTTTCAGGACCTTTTCGAGTGCATCAACTTCCATGTCCCGCCCGATCAAGGCCTTGCGGGTGCCCCGTTTCCTGAACCCCTTGAAACGGTGGCCCAGAACTGCGGTGTCGAACCCTTTGACCTCAAGCGTAACGGGGGCGTCACAATCCATCATATGGCTCAAAGAAAGGAAAATCTGATCGTCTATCAGTGTTTCCTTGCCCTTGGCCTGATCCGCCAAACGCGAAGCCAGATTGACCGTCTCGCCAGTCAGACTGAAATCGCGATCTTTGCGCTGGCCGTAACCCTTGGTTGAGAACAGCACAGTTCCTGTCGCGGCACCGATATGCACACTCAGCTCACGACCAAAGCGGCGCGACAATTCCTCCATGGCACGGTGCATCTCAATCGACGTGCGCAGAGCCCGCTCTGTGTCATTCCCATGAGAAACGGGAGCCCCAAAAACCGCCATCACACAATCGCCGATATGCCGGTCGATTGTCCCCCCCATCCGGGTAACGATTTCATTAAACCGGTCATAGAATTCAGACAGGACGTCATGCAGGTCTTCGTTATCCAATTCTCTGGAAAGCTGCGTATAACCGGTCAGATCTGCGAAAACTGTCGTGACCTGCCGCCGTTCGGCATGGCTGGTCTCGGCGGTTTGCGTATTTGCGTCAGAACCCTGGTCTTCTGAGGCCGCCTGCAGTGCCGCAAAGATCTTCTTGCGATGACCAAGAGAACTCACACCAATTTCCTTGAGGTCCTCCATCGTCAGTTCACCAATGAGCGTGATATCGATATCATTGGCCTCAAAGGCCGCAATATATTGCGCCAGCCCAAGGTCGTTCAGAATTTCGTTCAGTTCATTCATGATCTTTTGGTACCGTTGGGCAGAAGAGAACGTTATCTGGGACTAGGTGGGAAACTACCACAGGTTAGCTGTGCTTGATACAGTTATACCTCTCCTACCCCAAAACCCGAACTTTTTCATGAGTTATGACGCGGAAATTATCTGAAACTTGGTCACGGAAGGTTTTCCACTCACTTGGGATGGTTTTCCGAAAGAATCTCAGGATCGCAT
>Ga0213868_10000357_pt1 | contig 43214 bp, 44 predicted proteins | sample PICome_9_FD_160087 | JGI IMG/M metagenome (GOLD analysis project Ga0213868, IMG submission 160087) | Coastal seawater microbial communities near Pivers Island, North Carolina, United States - PICO127 | ecosystem: Environmental > Aquatic > Marine > Coastal | place: USA: North Carolina...
TTTTGTAGTATGTTTTACAAGAATTACCACAATCTTGGCATGCGCTTCGGAGTCCAGTAGAAATGTCGAACCCTGTTCGCCCCCAATGGGGCATGAATTATACAGTATTACTTGAAATTTTTAGAGGGATGACTGTTATTTTTTGCATTCTTAAGAATTCTACCCTGATCTCGCTCCCAATCTCTTTTCTTAATATCTTGCCTTTGATCACGGATTTTTTTACCCTTTCCTGAAGCTATATCACATTTTATATGATTTTCCTTCCAGTACATTGAAGTCATTATTATCGTAAGCCCTTTCTCATTTTTTTGCTTTTGAAGCTCTATAATTTCCCTTTTTTTTAATAATAGCTTTCTTGTTCTAAGTGGGTCGACATTAAAATCCTTTAATGATGCTGGAGGATCAATTTTAATACCAAATAACCAAGCTTCATCTTTTTTAAAAGTTACATAGCTATTTTTAACGTCTATTTTGCCATTTCTGAGTGACTTCACTTCCCAGCCTTCCAAAACGAGTCCGGCCTGGAATGTGTCACCAAGAATAAAGTTCCTTGAAGCAGTTTTATTCTTTACAATAAGATTTAGTTTATCTTTGGACATACCTTTATTATGTCTTTTGATATGACTAGTGCAAGAAAAAATTAAATAAACATGAATATAAACAATTTTAAATCAACGTATGGTTATATTGGATTCTTACCTTTTGCTCTTTTTTCAATTGCACCATGGATAGTAAGCTCAGACTTTTCTAAAATTGCTATCATTTTTCAACTAGCTTATGGATCCATAATTCTTACTTTTTTGGGTGGTATGGCCTGGGGATGGAGAGATGAACAACAAAATCAAAAATTTAATTTATCTGTAGGTATTTTATATAGCTTAATAGGGTGCATGATTCTTTTATTGATATACTTTGACATAATCCTTGTCGCGCTACTTATTTCAGTATTTAGTTTTCAATCTTTTTATTATTTTGAAAAATCTACTGAAGATTTTAAATTTAGAGATGATGATTATAAAAAATTTAGAAAGATGTTATCTTTGCTTGTATCAATAAGTTTTTTGATATCATCAGCATATTGGATAAACCCTTATAGCAACCCTTTAATTCAATAATAGATTATGGAAATACAACGACAATTAAAATCACATGGAGCATGGATTGGTAAATGGACCTTTATTCTTGCTGCTACTGGTTCAGCAGTAGGTCTTGGAAATATATGGGGTTTCCCATATAAAGCAGGTACAAATGGAGGGGGTGCTTTTGTTCTAATTTATCTTGGGTGTATTTTAATAATTGGCATACCAATCATGATAAGTGAAATTATTCTAGGTAGAAGAGCGGGTAATAGTCCTATTAATGCGATGAGGAGTGTTGCACTTGAATCTAATAGAAGTTCTTCATGGCAAATTGTTGGTTGGAGTGGAATATTTGCTGGAGTCTTAATATTATCTTTTTACAGTGTAATTGCAGGTATTTGTTTAAATTATATTTTTATATCTGCTGCATCTTCTGGAGCAATTACTTCTCCAGAGCAATTTACTAATGTAATTTCTTCGCCAATTAATTTAATTTTTTGGCATTCAGTATTTATGATCCTAACTGCCTTGATTGTTTCAGCAGGAATTAAAGATGGTATTGGAAGAATGGTAAAGATATTAATGCCGCTCTTGGGTTTTTTAATGATCTTTATGGTTATTTATTCAATAATCAATGGTGATTTTAGTAGAGCAATGTCATTTCTTTTTGCACCAGATTTTTCAAATGTAACTTCAGATACTCTGCTTCAAGCTATGGGACAAGCATTTTTTAGCTTAAGTTTAGGCATGGGTTCCATTATGGCTTATGGCGCATATATGCCTAAAGATCAGAAAGTAGTTAGCACCTCGTTTACAGTGGCTTCACTTGATACCTTAATTGCGATTTTAGCTGGACTAGCAATTTTCCCTATTATATTTGCTTTCAATTTAGAACCAAATAGTGGTCCAGGACTTGTATTTGTTTCAATGCTCTCTGCCTTTAATCAAATGCAATTCGGACAATTTATTGGGCCATTATTTTTTATATTATTGTCAGTAGCTGCGTTAAGTTCATCAATCTCTCTTTTAGAGCCAGGTGTAGCATACTTATCAGAGGAAAATATTTTGTCCAGAAGAAGATCTGCTGAAATCATTTCCTTTTTTGTATGGATCCTTGGTATTGGCTCAGCATTAAGTTTCAATATTTGGTCAGATTTTTCTTTAATAGGCGATAGAAACTTTCTTGATTCAATGGACTTCATCGCAAATCAAATTTTGCTTCCCCTTGGAGGAATGCTTATTGCTATATTTGTTGGTTGGTTCATGAAAAAATCTTTAATTGAAGATGAGTTGGGATCAATCAATACATCTCTATATTTTTTATGGAGATTTTTTGTAAAATTTATTGCCCCTGTTTGTGTTGGCTATATTTTTTATCGTCAATTTTTTTAATAACTAAATGAAAAGAGATCTTCAGTTTAAGAAGGTATTAAAAATAAATGCAGTCAAAGCATTAGAGGTTGTATCCAACTTTGATAAGTATGCAGAATTTGTTCCTGGTTGCACTGGAGCCTCATTAATTTCAAGAAATCCTCCAATTGAAATTGGACGATTGGAGTTTCAAATTCTAGGAAAAAAATACTTTATTGAATCTAGAAATGAGATCTTTGAGGATTCTATTATTATCAAACAATTAAAAGGACCTTTTAACAGCTTTAATGCCAAATGGTCAGTAAATAAGATAGATAAAGATTTTTGCGAGATAAACTTTTATGCTGAATTTGAACTTCCTTTTTTGTTAAATGCTGTTACTCCACAACCAATAGTCGAATCATTTTCTAATAATGTTATTGAATCATTTATTAAGAAAGCTCAATGAAAGTTTTTTTCACATACCAGGGTGAGCAAGACAAATATTTTTATGTATTTAATGTGTCCACAAGCCTTACAGTAGAAGAACTTCTTCAATTCAAAAAAATACAGGAAGTTATTAATAAATTAGGTCACAAATTAACTGTTGCAGTTAATGGAGAATTACTTGATGGTGACTTTAAACCTAAACCAAATAAATATAGATTAAAAGAAGGTGAGAGAGTCGAGCTCCTCAGGCCTTTAAAGCAAGATCCAAAAGAAAGAAGATTGAAGAAAATTTGAACTCTATTCTTCAGATGATTTTTCAATAATCCAGCTCTCAACAAGATCATTCTCGTTGAAAAAAATAGTCAGCTTATTTTCAGCCATGACCTTACTACCAACAGTAACGGAATTAAAATAATCCCACCTAGAAGTTCTAAAAGGGTCTTGAATTAATGCAGTTCCAAAGATAAATTGAACTTGCTCTTTTGTTAATCCCTCAGAAAGCTTTTCTAAATCTTCATCTTCAAATATATTTCCCTGGAGAACTGGAACCTTGTAGGGACTCAAAGATGAGCATGAGCTAATTGTTATAATAACAATTAATGTAAAGAAAGTTGAAGCAAGTTGTTTCATAATTATTTTGGATTATACTTTGTAATGTCTGCAAAGTCTGTTCACATTAATAGAATATGACAATAAAAAATTATAATAGTTAGAATAATGTCAAAACAAAATGAAGAGTTAAAAAAAGCTGGTTTAAAGGCCACCTTGCCAAGAATAAAAATAATGGAAGTTCTTGCTTCTACAGCTATACAAGAAGAGGCTCACTTTAGTGCAGAGGACATATATAAAGAGCTTATATCAAATAATGAGGATATTGGACTAGCCACAATATATAGAGTTTTAACTCAATTCGAATCTGCTGGCATGGTAACAAAGCATCATTTTGAAAACAGTAAGGCTGTATATGAAATTAATTCGGATGAACATCATGACCACATGGTTGATGTAGATACTGGAAAAGTCATGGAGTTTCATGACGAAGATTTGGAACAACTTCAACATGAGATTGCTAAAAAGAAAGGCTATGAGCTAGTTGACCATAGTATGATTTTGCATGTAAGAAAAATAGAATCATAAATTCAGTTCTACTCTTGAACTGAAAATTTAAATCCCAATATATGTTTCAAATAGGATTTAAAAATGCCAAAAGACAAAAAAGATAAAAAATTAGATATCGAAGATTCTTCTGAAACTGTAAATGAGGAAGTGTTAAAAGAACCAGATGATCTTGGTACACCTTCATATGAAGAATTAATTGATGCCAATGTAGAGCTTGAAAAATCTCTATTGAGAGCTAATGCTGATCTGGATAATGCCTTAAAAAGATCTCATAGTGAGGTAGAAAAAGCTCATAAATATGGTGTTGAAAAGCTTTTAGTTGAGCTCCTTCCCGTCATAGACAACTTAGAGCATGCACTTAACAATTTATCAGAAGATGCAACAAAAGAAGATAAAGAGGGTATTGAATTAACATTAAAGTCTTTTGAGTCTGCTCTTGATAAATTTGGAATGATACCCATCTATCCTGTAAATGAAGAGTTTAATCCAGAAAAACATGAAGCTGTAACTATGGAGAAAGATGAAAATAAAAAAGATGGGTCAATAGGAAATATTTTTCAACGAGGCTGGGAGCTTCATTCAAGAATAGTAAGACCTGCGAGAGTTACAGTAATTAAAAATTAGAGGAAAAAATATTATGTCAAAAATAATTGGAATTGATTTAGGAACAACCAATAGTTGTGTTGCTGTTATTGAAGGACAACAGCAAAAAGTAATCGAGAATGCTGAAGGAGGTAGAACTACCCCATCAGTTATTGCCTACACTGATAATGATGAGGTTTTAGTTGGTTTACCTGCAAAAAGACAAGCAGTAACTAATCCAGAAAATACGCTTTATGCTATCAAAAGATTAATTGGTAGAACATTTGATGACAAAGTTGTAAGTAAGGATGCTGATATGGTCCCTTATAACATCATCAAAGCAGACAATGGTGATGCTTGGGTAGAAGCTTCAAACAAAAAACTTGCTCCACCTCAGGTTGCAGCTGAAGTATTGAAAAAAATGAAAAAAACTGCAGAAGACTATCTTGGACATGAAGTAAAAGAGGCTGTGATAACTGTTCCGGCTTATTTTAACGATTCACAAAGACAAGCAACTAAAGATGCAGGAAAAATTGCAGGCTTAGATGTTAAAAGAATTATAAATGAGCCAACTGCAGCTGCCTTGGCATATGGGCTTGATAAACACAAAGGTGACTCAACTGTTGCAGTATATGATCTTGGCGGTGGAACGTTTGATATATCAATTATTGAAATCTCTGATGTTGATGGTGAGCATCAATTTGAGGTTCTTTCTACCAATGGTGACACCTTTTTAGGTGGAGAAGATTTTGATTTAAGGTTAATTGATTATTTTGTTGAGCAATTTAAAGAAGAGTCAGGTTTTGACTTAAAAAGTGATCCTCTTGCATTGCAAAGATTAAAAGAAGCTGCTGAAAAAGCTAAAATTGAACTGTCTTCTTCAGAGCAGACAGAAGTCAATCTACCTTATATCACTGCTGATAGTTCAGGGCCGAAACATTTTGTTCATAAAATTACTAGAGCAAAACTTGAATCTTTGGTTGAGGATTTGGTTGATAAAAGTTTAGAGCCATTAAAAGTAGCTTTAAAGGATGCAAAGATTGCAAAGAAAGACATTTCTGAAATTTTATTAGTAGGTGGACAAACAAGAATGCCGCTAGTTCAAAAAAAGGTTTCTGAATTTTTTGGTAAAGATGCTAGAAAAGATTTAAATCCGGATGAAGCAGTTGCTGTAGGAGCTGCTATTCAAGGTTCTGTTTTGTCTGGTGATACAACTGATGTTTTATTGTTAGATGTAACACCACTTACTTTAGGTATTGAGACCCTTGGCGGTGTATCGACTCCGCTTATTGAAAAAAATACAACTATACCAACTCAAAAGTCTCAAGTATTTTCTACTGCTGAAGATAACCAGACTGCGGTAACTGTTCATGTGATCCAGGGTGAAAGAACTCAAGCCTCACAAAATAAATCTCTTGGACAATTTAATCTTGCTGATATACCGCCTGCATCAAGAGGTGTTCCTCAGATAGAAGTTACATTTGATTTAGATGCAAACGGCATCCTTAATGTTTCAGCTAAAGATAAAAATACAGGCAAAGAACAATCTATAATTATAAAAGCCTCAAGTGGATTATCAGATGATGATATTGAAAAAATGGTAAAAGACGCGGAAGCAAATGCCGAAGATGATAAAAAGTTTGAAGAGCTAGTAAAAACTAAAAATAATGCAGATATGCTAGTCCACGCAACTAGAAAAACAATTGAAGAGTCTGGTGACAAACTTACAGATGAAGAAAAATCTCAAATTGAAGATGCTGTTGTTGAATTAGAAAAAGCAATATCTTCTGAAGATACATCTGCAATCGAGGTTGCTACCAAAGGGGTGAATGATGTTTTAACACCCTTAACTCAGAAGCTTTATACTCAAGAGGGTGAGGCACAACCAGATGAATCATCGGAAGAATCATCTGATAACACTGTTGATGCAGAGTTTGAAGAAGTAAAAGAAGAAGACAAGTAGACTAAAAAAATGTCAAAGAGAGACTATTATGAAACTCTAGAAGTCTCTCGTGATGCTTCTGCTCCAGAATTAAAGAAAGCTTTCAAAAAGAAAGCAATGAAATTTCATCCTGATAGAAATCCAGATAATCCTGAAGCAGCTGAAAAATTTAAAGAAGCTGCTGAAGCATATGATGTTTTATCAGATCCCCAAAAAAAATCTGCATATGATCAATTTGGTCATCAGGGTGTCGAGGGGATGGGTGGAGGCGGACCAAATTTTAATGACATAAATATTAATGATATTTTTGGTGATATTTTTGGTGACGTATTTGGAACTCGTTCATCAAGTCGAAGATCAAGAAGAGGTTCAGACCTTCAATATAATTTAGATCTTTCACTTAAAGAAGCTGTTCTTGGGGCACAAAAGAAAATCAAGATACCGTCTCATAAAGAATGCCATGACTGTAATGGAACTGGCGCAGCAAAAGGATCTAGTCCCATCACTTGTCCAAATTGTAATGGCAGCGGTCAAGTCAGAATGCAGCAAGGTTTCTTTTCAGTTCAGCAAACATGTTCACAATGTTCTGGCACTGGACAAATAATTAAAGATAAATGTAAAACATGCGGTGGATATGGGGCAATAAAAGAAAATAAAACCCTTTCTGTGAATATACCTTCAGGTGTTGATAATGGGGATAAGGTCAGACTTAGTGGTGAAGGAGAGTGGCAAAAAGGCGGACAATCAGGAGATTTGTATGTTGCTATAAGAGTTTCAGAGAATCCTATTTTTGAAAGAGAAGGCAAAGATTTATACCTTGAATCACCAATTCCATTTGAAATATCTATACTTGGGGGTGCGATTAAAGTTCCAACTCTCGAGGGATCAATTTCTTTAAAGATACCAGCTCAAACACAAACTGGTAAAATTTTTAGAATTAAAGGTAAAGGAGCATCTGTAGTTAGAGATAGCAGAAGAGGAGATATCTTATGTAGAGTTATAGTTGAAACCCCTTCTAACTTAGACAGAAATCAACTTAAACTTCTAAAAGCATTTTCTGAGTCCTTGTCAGAATCAAAGAATTTTCCAGGCACAGATGCTTTTTTAAGAGCTTCTAAAAAAATAGAAGATTAAAAAAATTATGCATATTTTTGTTAATGGGCTTTCTGGAAAAATGGGGACATCCATATCACATAGAGCAAATAAAGCTAAAAATATTTTTATTATTGATTCAATAAAAGATTGTGATGCTGTAATTGACTTTTCTAGACCAGAGTCAACAATGGAAATTATCAATCAATGTAAAAAACATAATAAACCAATTGTAATTGGCACAACTGGATTTAATCATGAGCAACTAGAAGAAATTAATAATGCTTCTCAGGTGATTCCAATATTACTCTCTTACAATATGAGCAAGGGTATTTTCTTTTTAAAAGAATCAATAAAAGACTTTATCAAAAAAAATGATAATAGTTTTGAATGTATTATTAAAGAAGTCCATCATAAAGAAAAGGTAGATTCTCCTTCAGGAACGGCAATCGAGCTAAAAGAGGTAATAGAAAACAATGATCATAGCAATATAATTAGCTCTATTATTATAGAGTCTCGAAGAGTTGAGGATATCAATGGAATACATGAAGTTAGATTTTTTAATGACAAAGATTCAATAACTTTTAAACATGAGGCGCTTTCAAGAAACATTTTTTCAGATGGAGCTTTGTTTATTGCTAATTCCATAACCAAGAAATCACCAAACCTATATTCGGTTAAGGACTTTTTTAGTTAAATATTACTTTAAATTGCAGCACTTTTTCTATAGAATACATGAACTTTTTAACACGAAAATCCTTTTTAATTAAAGTTGGGGTGCTCTTTTGAGTCAACTTTATCAGGATTGGAGAAATAACCCCAAGGAGAATTAAATTGAGTATAGTTTCAGTAAAAGACCTGCTTCATGCAGGCGTTCATTTCGGTCATCAACAAAGATTTTGGAATCCAAAAATGGAACAGTATATCTTTGATACAAGAAAACAAATAAGCATTATTAATTTAGATATGACACAAGAGCATTTAAATGCTGCTGCGTCAAAAGTTGAAGATATTTGCTCAAAGGGCAATAAAGTTCTTTTTGTTGGTACAAAAAGATCTGCCAGCAAAACCGTAAAAGAAGAAGCATCAGCAATTGGCCTGCCTTATGTCAATAAAAGATGGTTAGGCGGCACTTTAACAAACTGGAAAACAATTAGAGGCTCCATAAGAAGACTTCAAGATATTGAAGAAATGATTTCCTCAGGAAGAATTGAAAAACTTATTAAAAAAGAAGCTGTTGAAATTCAAAAAGAATACACAAAATTAGAAGCTAGCGTTGGCGGCATTAAAGATATGAAAGGCCTTCCTGATGCAATATTTGTTATTGATGTTAAGTATGAAAAGATTGCAGTCCTTGAAGCAAAGAAGATGGGTATTCCTGTTATAGCTCTTGTTGATACAAATTCTGATCCAGATGGAATTGATATGGTTATACCTGGAAACGATGATGCAATTAGATCAATAAGACTAATCACAAAAATAATAGCAGACTCTTGTGCTAGAGGTTTAGAGTCATCCAAAGGATTTTCTCCAAAGGTAGACTCTGAATCACCTGTTATACAAACTATCAAAAAAGAACAACCAGTAGCGGCAGAACAAGAAGATGAAGAAACAGTAGCGGCAGAACCAGCAGTTGAAGAAACAGTAGCGGCAGAACCAGCAGTTGAAGAAACAGTAGCGGCAGAACCAGCAGTAAATGAGAATGATGCCGAAGAAAAAGATATCAAAAAGGATGAAAAATAAAAATGGAAATTAAAGCTTCTCAAGTTAAAGAATTAAGAGATATGACTGGTGTTGCGATGATGGAATGCAAAAAAGCACTTGTAGAATGTGAAGGAAATATAGAAAAAGCTTTAGATTTACTAAGATCTAATAGTGCATTGAAAGCTGAAAAGAAAGCAGCAAGAGTTGCAGCAGATGGAGTATTAAAAATTTTTGTTGGAACTGAATATGCAACAATTATTGAAGTAAACTCTGAAACAGATTTTGCTGCAAAAGATTCAAATTTTATTAACTTTACAAATGAAGTTCATGACTATATTGCTAATAATAAAATATCAAATATTTCTGAATTACATGAATCAGAGATAGAAGATAAAAGAAAAGCATTAGTTCAAACAATTGGTGAAAATATTCAATTAAGAAGATTAGATACTAAGGAATTTACCTCAGACATGAGTGCTGGGTCATATCTTCACTCTGATTCTAAACTAGGAGCTGTTGTAATTGTATCTGGGGGTGATGAATCTCTTGCAAAAGATATTGCAATGCATGTTTCTGCTTTTAATCCTCTTTGTTTGTCTGAGTTTGATCTTGATCCTGAAATTCTAGAAAGAGAGAAAGCAATCTATATGGTTCAAGCTGAAGAATCAGGAAAACCTAAAGAAATCATGGAGAAAATGATAGAGGGTAAATTAAAAAGATTCTTATCAGAAGTATCTTTACTTTCTCAAGATTTTGTAAAAGATTCAGAGATATCAATCCAAGAATTACTAGATTCAAAAAATGCAAAGATCGAATCATATTCAAGATTAAAAGTTGGCGAAGGTATTGAAGTTGATAATAAAAGTTTTGCTGATGAGGTTGCAGAGCAGTTAAAATAAATTATGCCTAACCTTCTTCATCAACGCATTCTCGTAAAATTTAGCGGAGAATCTGTTGCTGGTGATGATGAGCACGGAATAGACCCTAAAATTCTTGATCAGATGGCATCATCAGTTGCTTCTTGTAAAGAAGTTGGTGCGCAAATAGGTATTGTAATTGGTGGTGGTAATTTATTCAGAGGTGAGAAACTTAATCAAGCTGGTATGGACAGAGTTGCTGGTGATCATATGGGGATGCTTGCAACTGTTATGAATGGGATAGCTTTCAGAGATGCGCTAGAAAGAGCTGGTATAAAAACAAGAGTGATGTCAGCAATATCAATGTCTGGAATAGTAGAGCATTATGATAGAAGGCTTGCTATACAGCTTTTAAGCGATGGTTACGTTGTTATATTTACAGCTGGTACAGGTAATCCATTTTTTACAACTGATACAGCTGGATGTCTGAGAGCAATTGAGACTCAGTCTGACTTGATGCTCAAAGCTACGAGGGTTGATGGAGTATATGACTCAGATCCAGAAATTAATGCGAATGCAGTATTTTATCCAGAGCTATCTTTCGATGATGCTATATCTCAAAATTTAAAAGTCATGGACGCCACCGCATTAACATTAGCAAGAGACCACAAACTTCCTATTAAAGTTTTCAATGTTAATACTCAAGATGCACTAAAAGATATAATTTGCGGTGAAAAAATAGGTACGTTAATATCATAATATGAATGAGACTATAAATAATGCAACTGCGAGAATGGAAAAATCTATTTCATCTCTTAATCAAGCTTTCAATAAAATTAGAACTGGCAGAGCCAATCCAGCTATATTAGATGATATTAAAATTGACTATTATGGAAATGCATCTCCTTTAAATCAAACTGCTAGTATAAGTGTTGAAGAGGGCAGATCTTTAGTTATATCACCCTGGGACAAAAGTTTAATCCCAGAAATTGAAAAAGCAATTATGAATTCTAACTTAGGTTTGAATCCAAGCACATCTTCAGACTTGATTAGAATAACCATGCCGTCTTTAACAGAAGAAACAAGACAAGACTATATAAAACAAGCAAGAGCAGAAGCAGAAAATTCTCGAGTTTCTATTAGAAATATTAGAAGGGATGCAAATCAAACATGCAAAGAGAGTCAAACATCAGGTGAAATTTCTGAAGATGATTTAAGAAGAATGGAAGACCTCATACAAAAGGAAACTGACAAGTTTATAGGGCTTGTTGATACAGAGCTAAAAGCTAAAGAATCCGATCTTTTAGAAATATAATAGAAGCCAAATGGCTAACATAATAAAAAATAAATCTGCCAAGACAGCAAAAAATGTTGCCATTATTATGGATGGTAATGGTAGGTGGGCTATTTCAAATTCTCTTAATATTAGTAAAGGCCATAGCAAAGGTGTTGAAATTGTTAGAGAAATTGTTGAGGAATCAGTAAAGCAAGAAATTTCATCACTCACATTGTATGCTTTTAGCTCTGAAAATTGGTCAAGACCAAAGCCTGAAGTTGATGCAATTAAAAAATTAGTTATCAAGGCCATCGATGAGCAAGTTCCAGACTTAATAAAACAAAAAGTAAAATTAAAATTTTTTGGAAATGTAGATGATTTCGGTGAAAAAATACTTTCCAAAATAAAAGATGCAGAAAATACAACGAATAATCAAAAATCTGTATTAGATTTAAATGTTGCTCTTGGTTACGGAGGTCGACAAGATATTGTAAATATTTGTAAAGAAATTGCTCAAAAAGTTATCTCAAAAAATATAACTATCGATCAAATAGATGAGAGTTTAATTGCTGAAACTTCAAGTTGCCCAATTAACGACATCGACCTGTTAATTAGAACTGGTGGAGATAGAAGAATAAGCAACTTTCTTCTATACCAAATAGCATATACTGAAATAAATTTTGTTGATAAGTATTGGCCAGATTTTCAAAGAGAGGATTTCATTGAATGTCTGGAAAATTTTAAAAAAGTGAGTAGAAGGTTTGGCAAAAGAATATAACTTTAATTTAATTAAAAGATCAGCAACAGGCTTTGTGATTAGCCTACCAATTATTTTTATAGCTCTAGTGCAGAATTATTGGATCTTTTTTACTACTATTACAGCAATTTGTAGTTTTGCAATGTACGAGTGGATAAAAAATAATTTTAGATATCCAATATTGTGGGGCTTTAGTTTAATTTTCTTATATTTTTGGTTTTCAATAATTTATCTTATTGGAGCAGTATGTAATATTTTTCCATCCCATGATTTAATTGAATCTTATAATTCAATTTCTATCTTCTACCTCTTTTTTATCATTATTATTAATACTGCTATATTTGATACTTCTGCCTATTTATTTGGCTCAAATTTTGGCAAAACATCTATTGCACCATCTATTAGCCCAAACAAGACACTTGAAGGACTTATTGGTGGGTTGGTTGTTGTTTTTATTTATGCTTTGACAGTATGTTATTTTTTCATATTAAAATACTCGTTTATACCAATATTTATATTAGGGGGTTTTCTTGCTTTTTTTGGGGATCTTCTTATAAGTTTTCATAAGAGAGATAGAGGAATAAAAGATACAGGCTCTTTATTGCCTGGCCACGGTGGAGTTTTAGATAGAATAGACTCTCATTTGCTTGCTACCCCGATTCTACTTTTTATATCTATAGTCATTGAGAGCCTATGAAAAATATTCTTTTGCTAGGAGCCACAGGTAGCATCGGTGATAGCGTTTTAAGCGTTATTAAACAAAATAGTAATGAATTAAATCTTGAAGGAATAGCTTTTCAATCCAATCTACCAAAAGCCTTATCTATAATTGATCAATTTGACCCCAATTTTGTATATTGCGAATCTAAAACTAATTTAAATTCTATTAAAGAATCTATTAAAAAATCACAACAAATAGACTTGTTAAATGAGAAATCACAACTTGAATTTCTTCTAAATCATAAGAATATCGATATCATAATATCTGCTATATCTGGTTTTGCTGGACTAGAAACTACTTTAATGGCATCAAAAACAGGAAAAATAATCTTATTGGCAAATAAAGAAAGTGTTGTAGTAGCAGGAGACTTAATACTTCCGCTTGCTAAAAAATATAATACTAAAATTATTCCAATTGATAGTGAGCATAATGCAATTTTTCAATGCTTAAATTCAGAAAAAAATACTGATGATGTTTCAAAAATTATTATTACAGCGTCTGGGGGGCCTTTTATAGATAAAAAAGTTGTTGATTTGTCAAAAGTTACTAAAAAAGAAGCTTTAAATCACCCAAATTGGGAAATGGGTTCAAAAATTACTATTGACTCTGCAACTCTTGTAAATAAGTGCCTTGAGCTTATTGAAGCAAAATATTTATTTGATTTGAATGAAAAATTTTTTGAATTAGTAGTGCATCCGCAGAGTATTATCCATTCTATTGTTACTTATAAAGATGGTTCAAGCATTTGCCAAATGAGTAATCCGGATATGAGAGTACCAATCTCTCATGCGTTATCTCTTGAAGAGGCAAGACTATCTCTTGATTTTTCTGAGATTGATTTTTCATCATTAAACCTAACTTTCCAAGAATTCCCTCAGGATAGATTAGAGTTAGTTAATATTGCTCGAAATATATGCAATCAAGGCGGCTCTTCAGGGACTATATTTAATGCTGCTAATGAGATTGCTGTTCAAAATTTTTTAGAAGATAGAATAACATTTAATAAAATATATGAGGTTATTTATAGAACTTTTGATGCCATACCTCTGTCTGATAATATTGACATAGATGCAATTTATGAAATAGATAATCAAACACGCATGGAGGCAAAGAAGGTGGTAAAATCACTCTCTTAAATTATGACCACTACAATTATTTACATCGGATCTTTTATTGCACTGCTTGGTGTTCTAGTAACTATCCATGAATATGGCCATTTTATTTTTGCACGCATATTTAAGGTCCATGTCCAAAGGTTCTCAATTGGCATGGGACCTGTAATATATAAACGTTTAGATAAGCATGGAACAGAGTTTGCAATATCGGCTTTTCCATTAGGCGGATATGTATCAATGATAACAAATAAGTTAATTGAATTAGAGCCCGAAGTTAAGGAAGATCTGACCCCTGATCAGATAAAAAATACATTTGATTCAAAACCAAAATGGCAAAGAGCGTTGATTATGTTTGCTGGTCCTCTTGCAAATTTCTTGTTGTCTATCTTTATATTCTCATTTATTTTTCTAAATACTCCAGATCCGCAAACTACTGCGGTAATAACAACTGTTAGTAACTCAATAGAAATGAGATCTACTGATGATTTCTTAATTCCTGGTGATCAAATATATTCTGTTAATTCAGTAGTCATATCTGACCCTAAAGATATAAGTCTTGAGCTTCTTTCATATGCAGGATATACAGGTATTATCGGCTTGGGCTTAAAAAGACCTGACATTAATAATATTGTTAATGTAGGAATTAAAGTAACAGACTTTCTTCCAACCTCTGAATCTCAATCGAGCCCATTAAAATATTTAGGCTTAGATATAGAATATAAAATGAAGCCTATTATTGGATCTATTATTCAATCTGGTCCAGCAGATAAAGCAAACCTTAAGCCAAATGATGTAATAGATAAAATCGGTAATTCAAAAATAAATTATGCTAGTGATATCAGAAATGCTATTTCACCAATGCCAAATCAGAACGTTTTGGTTGACATATATAGGGATGGAAAATTAATCCAAATCCCAATTAAAATAGGTGTTAGTGAAAATGCTGACGGCAATCAAATCGGCATTATTGGTGTTGCATTTGGAACTAACCGTTCTTTTATTCAATCCCTTTCTAAGGGTATATTTGAAACATATAACTTGAGCATAAAAACACTACAGTTTATTGGGAAAATGCTAACAGGAAATATGGGTACTGATAACCTTAGTGGACCTATTGGAATTGCTCAAATGGCTGGAAATACAGCTCAAGCAGGGTTCATACCTTTCATGTATTTAATGGCTTTACTTAGTATTAGTTTGGGAGTATTGAATTTACTGCCAATACCTGTTCTTGATGGCGGCCAACTTACATTATTAGGTATAGAAGCAATTAGAGGTAAACCACTTGCAGAAAAAACTGAGAACCTTGTGTACACTGGCGGAGCACTAATGGTTGGTGCATTAATGATTTTTGCTATCTTCAATGATATTTCTCGTTTTTTATAGGAAGATAATTGAAAACATTTAAATTTTATTTTTTTAGCCTCTTATTAGTAACACAACTGAATGCATTCGATGAGTTTCTTGTAAGCGATATAAGAATAATTGGGCTACAAAGAGTTTCTACTGGAAGTATTTTTAACGTTATTCCAATTAGTGTAGGCGATAAAATCGATTTAAGAAAATCATCAGATATTACTCGTTCACTTTTTTCAACAGAACAGTTTGATGATATTCAAATAGCCAAAGATGGAAATACATTAATAATTAGTGTTGTAGAGAGGCCTTCAATTTCAGCAATTGATATATCTGGTAATAAAGCCCTCAAAACCGAACAGCTTATGGAAAGTCTCGACGGTGTTGGCATTAAAGAAGGCGAAGTTTACAAAAGATCTACTCTTGAAAAAGTAAAGTCCGAATTAGTTAGATCATATGCCTCTAATGGCAGGTATGGTGCGGGAGTTGAAATAGAAGAAGTAAAAAAACCTAGAAATAGGTTAGAAATTAATATAACTGTTGATGAAGGAAAGAGTGCAAAAATAGAGAAGATTAATATCATTGGAAATGAAGTATTTGAAAATGACGAGTTATTAAAAGGTTTTGAGCTCTCAGAAGGATCATTTTTTTCATTTCTAAATAATGATAATGCTTATTCAAGAGAAAAATTAAAAGGTGATATAGAAACTCTTGAGTCTTTTTATAAAGACAGGGGATACCTAAAATTTTCTATAGAATCATCTCAAATAAGTCTTTCACGAGATATGAAAAAAATATTTATTAACTTTAATGTATTTGAAGGTAAAAAATATAATATTTCAGAAGCAGAAGTTGTTGGTGACATTCCGCTAGAAGAAGAGGTTTATTCCAATATCATGGATTCCCTTTCAGGATTGACCTATTCCCAAGCTCAAATCACATCTATAGAAGAATTTTTTACCAATGTGCTAGGTAATAGAGGGTATGCTTTTGCTGAAGTTAGCGGGGATCCTGAAATAGATGAAGAATCAAGTGAAGTTAAGATTATATTCACTATAGCCCCTGGAAAGAGAACATATACAAGAAAAATTCTTTTTTCTGGAAATAATATTACTCAAGATCATGTTCTTAGAAGAGAAATGAGGCAATTTGAGGGAGCATGGTCTTCAAATAATAGTATTGAAGCTGGTAAAGTTAGACTAGAGAGACTTGGATATTTCAAAGAGGTTGATGTTGAGACAGTGCCTGTACCAAATACCGAAGACCAAATCGATGTTCTATATTCAGTTGAAGAAGAAACAACAGGGTCAGTTGGTGGAAATGTTGGTTATAGTGATTTTGGATTGATGCTTGGCTTTAATCTTCAAGAGCAAAATTTCTTGGGCTCTGGAAATACTGTAGGAATAGGAATTAGTAAGAATGTTTATTCAGAGAGCTACAATATTTCATTTCTAGATCCATTTGCAACAAAAGATGCTGTAAGTCGTGGCTATAACATTTATTTTAGAGAAACTGATTACGGTGAATTTAATGTTGCCAATTATCTTAGTAATTCAAATGGTTTTGGAGTGCAATTTGGCTATCCAGTCTCAGATACTCAGAGAATAAATCTTGGTATCACCTATGATAAAACTGATATCGATATTGGATCCTCTCCAGCAAGAGAAATATGGGATTTCATAAATGCTGAGGGCAGTATTTTTGAAACATTAACTACACAAATATCATGGCAAAGAGTGACCCTGAATAGAGGGATGTTCCCAACTGATGGGTCTTCAACTGTTCTTAGCTTTTCATCAACTATTCCTGGCGGTGATATAGATTATGCAAGGTTAAATATCAGACAAAAATTTTATCAACCAATTGCAGAGGATTTGGTCTTTGGCTTTAATCTTGATTTGGGGTATTTGGCACCATTTGGTGATACAGAAGAAACACCATTTTTCCAAAACTTTTATGCTGGCGGACCAAGATCATTAAGGGGGTTTGAATCAAACACCCTGGGGCCTAGAAGTACTGAAGCACCATGCTATGAATTCAATTATTCTGAGGGTAGCTGCCCAAACCTTTTAGATACAGATGGCGATGGTGTTTTAGATCAACCATATTATAATCCCTATGCAAATTCAGATTATAATAAAAGAGTTTCCATTGGAGGAAATGTAAAGGTTGAAGGAAGTTTGCAATTAATCTTTAGATTACCATTTATAGAAGATCAAAGGTCAATGAGATCTGCTTTCTTTTTCGACTTTGGTAATGTCTTTTCAGATAACTGTAAGGACTATCAAATTAATTGTTATAAACCCTCAATTGAGGATCTTAGATATTCATATGGGGTTGGTATAACCTGGATTACTGGGTTTGGACCAATGAGCTTTGCTATTTCAAAGCCAACAAATGCTGGCCAATATGAAGAAACTAAGGAATTCCAATTCACTGTAGGCAATGTATTCTAATTGAGATAAAATAACACACACCATTAAGGGGTTACTATGAAAAATTTATTTAAACTAAACTTATTAGCAGTTTTATTACTTTCTTTTCCAACTTTTGCTGTTGACGGAATGGCTGTTATAGATATGAGAACTGCTGTGTTATCAACACAGGCTGCTTCAGATGCCTTTAAAGCACTTGAAGAAGATGCCGATTATGCTGCTAATCTTGAAGAAGCCCAGTCTCTTCAAGCTGAAAGACAAGCAATAGCAGAAAATCTTCAGAAAGATCTTGAGACCCTATCTCAAGAGCAAATTGCTGAAATGCAAAAAGATATCCAGGATAAAGGAAAAGATCTTGAATTCTTAGCAGGCAAAATTCAGCAAGCTCAAGAAGAGACTGCTCAAAAAGTATTCGCTGAGAGCGGTGCTTCTATGCAGAAAATTATTGGAGAATTAATTCAAGCAAAACAAATCAAAGTACTTCTTCAAAAAAATGAGACAATTCTTTTTAGTGATCCGGCAATGGATTTAACTGATGATGTAACTTCAATGTTAGATGTTGCAGCTTCAGGGGCAAATACTCAATCCGAGTAGTGTCTCCAAAGAAAGAATATTCATTAGCTGAAATAGCAGAATTTATAGGTTCTAAAATTGTTGGCAACAGTTCTGCTGTTGTCAGCAATATAGCTACTTTAGAAAATGCTACAAAAGAGTCAATTTCTTTTTTAGCAAATAAAAAATATCATAAATATATAAAAACAACTCTTGCGAATGCAGTAATTGTTTCAACTTCATTTGAAATAGATGATCGCTTAAACTATCTTGTATCTGAAGATCCATATCTTGCATATGCAAAATTGACTACTTTATTTAAGAAATCAATATATGAGTTAGACAACGCAATTGTCCATCCATCAGCAGTCATTTCAAATGAATCTAAAATAGGTAAAGATGTATCGATAGGTGCAAATGTTGTTATTGGACCAAATTGTATTATTGGTAATAATGTAATTATTAAATCAAATTGTTCACTTGTTCAAGATGTTGAAATAGAAGATTTTTCGGTCATTCATAATGGATCAGTTTTAGGTTCAGATGGATTTGGTTATGCACCTTCAAAAGATGGATACGTTAAGATTGAACAACTAGGCAAACTCGTAATAGGAAAAAATGTTGAAATTGGAGCTTCATGCACTATTGATAGGGGCGCTCTAGACAATACAGAAATTCATGATGGAGTAAAATTAGATAATCAAATTCAGATTGCTCATAACGTAGTGTTGGGAGAAAATTCTGCAATTGCAGCTTCATGCGCTATTGCAGGATCAACTGTGATTGGCAAAAATTTTCAAATGGGAGGCCTTTCTGGTGTGCTAGGGCATCTATCTATATGCGATAACGTAACTATAGGCGCCCACACTTTAATTACCAAAAGTATAAATGAATCAGGTAATTATATTGGTATAATGCCGGCTCAAAAACAAAAAGACTGGGCTAAGTCCTCGGTTTTTATAAAAAAAAGAGTCTAATTATGTCAAATCATGCTGAAGAAATTAGTAAATTTCTGCCTCACAGAGAACCATTTTTATTTATTGATGAAATAGTTGATATTGAACTTGGTAAAAAAATACACTGCATTAAAAGAAATTCTTTCAAAGAAGATTATTTTAGGGGTCATTTTCCAAATAACCCAGTTATGCCAGGAGTTATTATTTTGGAAGCTTTAGCTCAAGCCTCAGGTATTTTAGGTTTCAAAACTATGAATAAAACACCTGAAGAAGGCTCTATTTATGTTTTTGCCGGAGTAGATAAAGCTAGATTTAGATCACGGGTAGGTCCTGAAGATGTTCTTCATCTTCACAGCGAAGTGGTTAATGAAAAAAAGGGTATTTGGAAGTTTGAAACCAAAGCTTTCGTTGATGATAGACTAGTATGCACAGCAACAATACTTTGTGCTGACAGGAAGGTTTAATGAGTATAGATTCATCGTCAATTATTAGCAGTTCAGCTAAAATTCATTCATCTGTTGATATCGGACCTTTTTGTATTATAGGTGATGATGTTGAGCTAGGTGAAGGCACTTCTGTATTGAGTCATGCAATCATCAAAGGGCCAACTAAAATAGGAAAAAACAATATTATTTATCAATTTTCTTCTATTGGAGAGGATACTCCTGATAAAAAATATAATGGAGAAGATACCAAATTAGTTATTGGTGATAATAATATCTTTAGAGAAGGCGTTACAATTCATAGAGGCACAGTCCAAGATAAAGGTATCACAGAAATTGGTAATAACAATTTGTTAATGGCCTATACTCATGTTGCCCATGATTGTGTAATTGGTGATAATAATGTCTTTGCAAATAATGCAGGCCTTGCTGGTCATGTAATAATTGGAAACTTTGTTATTATGGGTGGTTATTCAGCAGTCCATCAATTTTGTAGTCTAGGCGATCATTCTTTTTTAGGCATGAGTACCTCAGTTACAATGGATATCCCTGCATTTCTTAAAGTTGCCTCAAACCCAGCAAGAATAGTTGGCATAAACTCTGTTGGCATGATCAGAAATGAAATTAGCGATGATTCAATAAGTCTTGTTAAGAAAGCTTTCAAATTAGTTTATAAAAAGGAATTAAAATTAAATGAAGCTATTAAAGAACTTGAGATTATGCTGTCTGAAGGAAATGATACCCACCTAGAAACATTCATAAAATCAATCCAAACCTCATCTCGAGGTATTTTAAGATAAGTGGATTTAAAACCAATTATAAAAGTTGGAATTGTTGCCGGCGAGCATTCAGGTGACAGGCTTGGAGCTAAAATCATTAACAGCATTGCACTCACCCATGAAGTAAAGCTTTATGGTGTTGGTGGACCAAAGTTAATAAATCAAGGTTTAGAGCCCTTATTTGATTTTAATAAGCTCCATGTAATGGGTCTTATTGAACCTTTATTGAACATAAGAGAGCTAATTAGATTAAGAAAGCAGTTAATTAATTTATTTATTGAAAAAGATATTGATTACTTTCTTGGTGTTGATTCTCCTGACTTCAATATAAGTATTCATAAAGCAATGAAAAATCAAAAAACTTGTAAAAATATTCAAATAGTCAGTCCTTCTGTTTGGGGTTGGAGAGAAAATAGAATAAAATCTATAAAAAAATATGTAGATTTAACAGCCTGTTTATTTAACTTCGAAGATAATTTCTATAAGAAAAAAAATTTACCCAGTATTCATTTAGGACATCCTTTTAGCAAGCTATTCCCTAAAAATAAAGAGAGCGTTATTAAAGAATATAACTTAAACCCATCAAAAAAATATATATCTATTCTTCCGGGAAGCCGCGCATCAGAAATCAAAAACTTATTACCAACTTATATTGAATTCATTAAACTACACTCAGAAAAGTATCGTGATTACGAATACTTAATTCCCGCGTCTGATCAAGAATCATTTAATATGATAGAAGAAAATATTTCGAAAGATCTACCAGTAAAACTCAATAAGAACTGCGCCACAGATTTCTTATCAATTTCTGATTTTTCGGTTGTCACCTCTGGAACAGCTACTTTGGAATCTGCAGTTCTTGGTGCAAGACCTATTATCTGTTACAAAACTAATCCAATAAATTATTTTATTATTTCAAGAATGTTAAAAATTGATGATGTTGGATTGCCTAATCTTTTATTGGGAAAAAGAGAGTACCCCGAACTCATCCAAAAATCATGTAACCCACAATCAATATTAGAAGCATCAGAATCAATGAATCATGATAAATATGCAGACAATATTTCAAATAAACTTAGAGACTTATTAGTAGGGCTAAGTCCGGAAGAGTCTGCACAAGAAATTCTTTCGCTTTGAAGCATATTGCTGGCGTAGACGAGGTAGGGAGAGGCTGTTTGGCTGGACCAGTTATAGCATCGGCAGTTATCTTAAAAAAACATATCCCAGGATTAAAAGATTCTAAGAAACTTTCGCCACCACAAAGAAATAAGTTATCAGCGCTGATTATTCAAAATTCTTTTTATTCCATTGGCTCAGCTTCAGAACAAGAAATAGATGAAATTAATATTCTTCAAGCTTCTTTATTGGCAATGAAAAGAGCTATACTTAACTTATCTGTTGAACCAGGAAAAGTTCTCATTGATGGGACTCATAAACCTGACTTAAATGTAGATACTCAGACAATTATTGGGGGAGATTCGTTAATCGATGAGATTAGTGCTGCCTCTATAGTTGCAAAAGTGTATAGAGATAATTTAATGATAGAATTTGATAAACAATATCCAAAATATGGATTTTTATCTCATAAGGGCTATGGAACAAAAGCGCATAAGGAAGCTATTTTAAAATATGGCCCTACTTCAATTCACAGAATGACTTTTAAAGGAGTTGTTAGTTAGTGGCATGAAAAATATTTTTTCACATCTAAGAATTTCATCAGAATTCAGCATTTCTCAAGGGCTTTTAACCATTAACCAAATTGTAGATTGCGCTCAAAAAAATAATATCCCATCTGTTGCCTTAACAGATAAGTCAAATATGTTTGCCATGGTAAAATTTTTTAATAAATGTGAGGCTGCTGGGATAAAGCCGATATCGGGCTCATCAATTAGAGTTATTTTCGATGGTGATGATTCATCACATGATTTATTGTGTTTGGCAAAAAATAATGATGGTCATAGAAATTTGATGCAAGTAATTTCTTCTGCACACAATAATTATAATTATCAAAGTCCAATAATAAATTTTGATGATTTAAAGACTTTTAAAGATGACATTGTTGTCATTTCTGGTGGAAAAGATAGCCACATTTATGAGCTATCAAAACAAAATAAATTAGAGGAGATTGAAAATAAAATCGATGATTTTTTAATGGTTTTCAAGGATGATTTTTTCATTGAAGTACAAAAAACTAATAGACCAGATGAAATTGATTATTTTTCAAATATTCTTCCATTATCAAGTAAAAAGGGTGTTCCTTTAATTGCTACAAATGATGTGTTGTTTGCAAAAAAAGATGATTATGAAATTCATGAAACCAAAGTATGTATCAATACAGGGAAGACACTTAATGATCCTAATAGAGAAAAACCTTTTTCTAATGAGCAATATTTTAAAAGTTCTGATGAGATGCAAAAATTATTTAACGGCTTTGACGAACTTATTGATAATACGAATGAAGTTGCAAAAAAATGCAATGTTTCTCTTCATACTAAGGGTTACTTTCTTCCAGAATATCCAGTTCCCAAAGAACACGATTTTGATTCTTTTTTGGTGGACTTATCTACTAAAAGACTTTCAAGTCTAATCGATAAGTTTGAAAAAGCAAAACAAACGACATATCTTCAAAGGCTTGAATATGAGTTAAATCAGATTAAGAAGATGGGTTTTTCAAGTTATTTTTTAATTGTTTATGATTTTATTCAATGGTCAAAAGATAATGATGTTCCTGTTGGCCCTGGAAGAGGATCTGGCGCTGGTTCACTGGTTGCTTATTCACTTGGAATCACAACTCTTGACCCTATTGATCATGGTCTTCTTTTTGAACGTTTTCTTAATCCAGAGAGAATATCGATGCCAGATTTTGATATTGATTTCTGCATGGAAAAAAGAGATAGCGTAATAGATTATGTTAGTAAAAAGTATGGAGCTGATGCTGTTTCTCAAATAGCAACTTTTGGTACCATGGCAGCTAGGGCAGTTGTAAGAGATGTAGCTAGGGCCATGGGAAAACCATATGCTCTAGGAGATAGAATTTCTAAGATGATCCCATTTGCTCCAGGGATGACACTTGATAGGGCTAAAGAAGAGCAGCCAGTATTCGCCCAAGCGGCTAAAAATGATGCTGAAGTAAGAGAGGTTGTTGACTTAGCATATAAGCTTGAGGGAATTGCTAGAAATGTAGGAAAACATGCTGGAGGCGTGGTTATAGCTCCAGGAAGCTTATCTGATTTTTGTCCTATCTATAACGACAGGCAGTCGTCTTCAGTTATGACTCAATATGATAAAGACGATGTTGAAAAAATAGGATTGGTAAAATTTGATTTTCTTGGGCTAAGAACACTAACAGTAATTGATAAGGCATTAAAGTCGATAAATATAAACCTTAAAAATAAGTTAGATTTAGACAATATACCCATGGATGATCAGAAAGTATTTGATCTGCTATCTTCTGGAAAAACTATGGCAGTCTTCCAGCTTGAGTCTACTGGTATGAGAGACTTGATTAAAAAATTAAAGCCAACAAAATTTGAAGAAATTACTGCTTTATTAGCTTTGTATAGACCAGGACCTTTAAATTCAGGAATGCATACAACTTTCGTTGATAGAAAACATGGTAAAAGTCCTGTTACTTATCCGCATGAACTACTCGAACCAGTTTTGTCTGAAACATATGGAGTCATTGTTTATCAAGAACAGGTTATGGAATCTGCTAGAGTTCTTGCTGGCTATTCAATGGGTGAAGCAGATATCTTAAGAAGAGTAATGGGTAAGAAGAAAATTGAGGAAATGGAAGAACAAAGAGAAATTTTTGTTAAGGGATGTGAAAAAAACTCAATCCCAGAAAAAAAAGCAAATAAGATATTTGAGCTCATTGAACAATTTGCAGAATATGGATTCAACAAATCACATTCAGCTGCATATGCGGTTATATCGTATCAAACAGCTTTTTTAAAAACCTACTACCCAGAACATTTTATGGCAGCAGTACTATCAACAGAGTTAGGAAATACTGACAAGATTCATGCCTTAATTCAAGAGTGTAAGCGAATGGGGATAAAGGTTTTAAAGCCAAACATACTAACAAGTAACAAAATGTTTCTAGTTAATAACAATTCTGACATTGAGTATGGCCTGGGAGCTATAAAGGGTGTTGCAGATGCTTTCATACAACATGTATGCCAGGTTAGAAAATCAAATAAATTTAATGATTTGTGGGATTTTTCTAAAAAGGTTGATATTAAACTTGGAGGGAAGAAATCTCTTGAGGCTCTATCACAATCAGGAGCATTTGACAGTATTGCGCCGTCAAGAAGTGTTGCTGTTTCTTGTATCGAAGATATGTTGAAAGATGGATCAAATAACTCCTCTAAACAAACAGCTATGTCAGGTGATTTGTTTTCATCGCTTAATGAAAGTTTCGATCCATATGAAAAATATAAAAATATTACAGATATTGGATTAAGTGAATTGTTGTCATTAGAAAAAAAATCACTAGGTTATTATTTATCTGGCCATCCTGTGAATGCGATCGAAAAGAAAATTAATAAACTTAGATCAAAGACAATTTCAAAATTAGATCACGATACAAAAAAAGCATCCATAGTTTGTTTAGTTAATAGCGTTAGGCAAATTAAAGATAAAAAAGGAAAACCTCTAACTTTTATAAATTTTGATGACGGGACAGGAGTTATGGATGGGGTTGTTCCAAGCGAGGTTTTAGATAATTGCCATACAATTTTAAAAGAAGGACAAATACTTATCGTTAAGGGTGTTGTTGAGATTGATGACTATAGATCTAAAGAGCTAGGCGATGCAATGTTTAGAATGAGAGTGAAAGAAGTTCATTCACTGGATGCCGAACTTTCAAAAAAAGTTAAAGATGTGGTTATTAATCTAGAAGAATCAGAATTAATATCTCTTGATGAATTCTCAGATAAGCTTGAAAAAGTTAAGAGAGAGTTTTGGACAACATCTGGATGTAATCTGTTTGTAAAAGTTATAACGAAAGATTCAGAGGCTATAATAGGTATAGGTGAAAAGTTTAGATTTGAACCCACTATAGAAAACCTAAACTTCTTAGATGACATTTTTGGAAAAAATGCTTTAGAAATTTAGCATTATTAAATTATTATGACAGATAAAAAAATAACGTCAGAAAACAACTACAACCATTTACCAGATTTCTCTGAAGATTATAAATTTTTAGACTTTGAAAATACTATTCAAGATATATCAGAAAAGATTAATGCTTTAAAAAGTTCAGCTATTGACTCCGCTGAAGTGAATGAGCAAATTCTTGCTCTTAGGAAAGAAAGAGATGCAGAAGCAAAAAAGATATATTCAAGACTTTCGACCTGGCAAACTGTTCAGGTGGCAAGACACCCACAAAGACCACATACTCTCGATTTTATAGATAGCATATTTGATGAATTTGATGAAATGCATGGTGACAGACAATTTGGCGATGATGCTGCGATTATAGGTGGAATTGCCTATCTTGAGACTATTCCTGTGATGATTATCGGGCATGAAAAAGGAAGAGATACTGAAGAAAAGGTAAGGCGTAATTTTGGGATGCCTCAGCCAGAAGGCTATAGGAAGGCAAAAAGGTTAATGCAATTTGCAGAACAATTTTCATTACCTGTGATAACTTTTATTGATACTGCTGGTGCATATCCTGGAGTTGAAGGTGAGGAAAGAGGTCAAAGTGAAGCAATAGCTAGAAACTTGGCTGTTATGTCTGAATTAAAAACCCCAATTATTATTGTAGTTACGGGTGAGGGTGGTTCTGGTGGCGCGCTAGCAATAAGCGTAGGAGATCATATATCTATGCTTCAATATGCAACATATTCTGTTGCATCACCAGAGGCATGCGCATCTATAATATGGAGAACAGCAGACAAAGCACCAGATGCAGCAGAGGCCATGAAAGTTTCGTCTAAGGAGCTTAAAAAATTAAATATTATTGACGAAATTATCACAGAGCCTTTAGGAGGTGCTCATCGCGACTATGATGAGATTTCTTTAAGTATTAAAGAGTCATTAATAAAGAACTTATCTATTCTTAATAGAATGTCTAAGGAAGAATTATTAGATAGAAGATACAAAAGATTAGTAGAAATTGGCATTTAAGTTTTGATTAGTTTTGATGATTTAACTTTTCACTTAGATTTAAGTAAAAAAATCTATGTTGGATATAGTGGTGGCCCTGATTCATCTGCTTTATTGCATTTACTTCATATTAATAATATTTCTAATGTTGAAGCAATTCATATTAATCATAATCTCTCAGATAATTCTTTAAAGTGGGAAGAGCATTGCAGAAAAACTACTAATAAATTAGGTATTAAATGCCATGTAGATTCAATCGACATTAAGTTAGATGGAGACGGGCTTGAGTCAGCTGCAAGAAAAGCTAGATACAAAATTTTTGCAAAGTACCTAAAAAAAAATGAACAAATCTTACTTGGTCATCATTCTGATGACGTAGCTGAAACCTTTTTATTAAGACTATTTAGAGGCACCGGTTTAGATGGGCTTGAAAGTCTTAGTGTAAAGAGGAAAGTTGGAGAGGGTTATCTGGTCAGGCCTCTAATTAACTTATCAAAGAAAAATATTTTGATTTATCTTAAAGAGCAAGAGATAAGTTTTGTTAAAGATGAGTCTAATTTTAAAGAAGATCAAGATAGAAATTATGTAAGAAATACTCTCATCCCTTCTATCGAGCAAAGATGGGCTAATGTAACTTCAAGGATTTCGAATACAGCAAATTTTATTAAGATAAGAAATAATTCTTATGAGATGTTTTTTAAAGAAAAATATCAAAACTTAATTGGTAATCAAATTAAAGTTAGTGAGCTTAAAAAAATTCAAAAATCATTCATAGTAGATATTATTAGACTTTCTATCAAAAGACAGAATATAGCTATGCCAAGTAAGAAGGTAATTGAAGAGATTATAAAGACTTTTATCCAATCAAACCCAGGCCCTAAATCAGAAGTTTCATGGACAAGATCTGATAAAGAGCAACCGGGAGGAAAAATATTTTATAAGGATAAATGTATTGTTATAACTAAGAAATAAAATTTCTAAGGGTATATAATTTTTTTGGAGTATTAATCTATGGAATATAAAACAGTAAAAGTAAGTAAAGAGAAAAAAGTTGCAACAATAGAAATTAATAGACCAGATGTGTTGAATGCATTCAATACTCAGCTGATATTTGATTTGCAAGAAGCAACTCAGCTTGTAAAGGACGACGATAATATAAGAGTCGTAATTATTTGTGGGTCTGGAAGAGCTTTTTCATCTGGTGCAGATTTAACAGAAGCTGATTCAGATTGGGATGGATCGAAAGATGCTTTATTAAGAGGTTTCAAGCCCTCGTTTGAGAATATTATCTCAATGCCAAAACCTGTTATTGCCTCTATAAAAGGTCCTGCTGCCGGTATTGGGGCAGCATTTGCCATGTCATGTGATTTAAGAATAATGTCTGAAGATGCATATATTCTTTCTGTTTTTAGTAATATTGCCCTAGTTCCAGATGGCGGCTTATCATGGCTGCTACCAAAGTATCTTGGTTATGGAAAAGCATATGAATATGCGATTGAAGCTAAAAAAATTGATGCAAAAGAGTGTCTACACTTTGGTATAGCTAATAAAATAACATCGTCTGACAAGCTTAAAGAAGATACTATGAATTGGGCATTAGGGCTTGCTAAAAGGTCTCCCCAATCCCTTGGAAATACAAAAAAATTAATGCGTGAATCTTTGTCTGTTTCATACTGGGATACTTATAACAGCGAGGCTGAAATACAAAATAACTTAACAAGAAGTCCTCAAAATTATGAGGCTGTTTTAGCTTTTTTTGAAAAACGTGATCCTAATTTCGATTAGTGCTTATAAGATCTTACTTAGTCCTACAATAATTGCTTCAAATGAGGCTCTTGTTGTATTTGGGTTGATACCGACTCCCCATTTTGTTTGACCATCTTTTTCGAGCTCAATGTAGGCTGCTGCTTGAGCATCAGACCCAGAAGAAATGGCAGATTGATGATAGTCAGAAATTTTTATATTAATGCCTAATTCTTTTGAAAGACCATTTACAAATGAATCAATTGGACCATTCCCTGTTCCTGAAACATTTACTTCTTTAGCATTCATAATCATTTTTACTTCTAATTCATTAACGTCATCTTTAGTTGATGAGGTATGGCTTTGATATGAAAAATTATTTTTTGGCTTCAAGAAGTTTTCTTCAAATATTTCCCATATCACAGAACTGCTTATTTCTTTTCCTGTTTCATCAGCAAGTTCTTGAATCTTCTGACTCATACTAATTTGCAATCTTCTTGGAAGAGAAACCCCATGATCCTTTTCTAATAGAAATGCGACACCACCTTTACCTGATTGAGAGTTTATTCTAACAACTGCTTCATAGCTCCTTCCCAAATCTGCTGGATCGATTGGTAAATATGGCACAGCCCATTCTGGATTATTGCTTTGTTTCATTGCATGAAATCCTTTTTTGATTGCATCTTGATGCGATCCTGAAAAAGCTGTGAAAACAAGATCGCCTGCATATGGATGTCTTGGGTGAACAGGAAGTTGATTACAATACTCAACCTCTCTCATCACCGAATTAATATTTGAAAAATCTAATTGAGGATCAATACCCTGAGTTAACATATTCAAAGCAATAGTAACTATGTCAACGTTTCCAGTTCTCTCACCGTTACCAAATAAAGTACCTTCAACCCTGTCTGCACCCGCCATTAGTCCGAATTCAGATGCTGCTACAGCTGTACCTCTATCATTATGAGGATGAAGGCTAAGTGCGATATTTTCTCGGTTTATTAGATTTTTATTCATCCACTCAATCTGATCTCCATAAATATTTGGTGTGGACATTTCTACAGTTGCTGGAAGATTTATTATAATTTTGTGTTTTGAAACTTCTTTTAGGATTTCAACAACTGCATCACATACCTCTGCAGCATAATCTAGTTCAGTGCCGGTAAAACTTTCAGGAGAATATTCAAAACTCCAATCAGTATCAGGATTCGCTAGTGCTAATTCCTTAATTTTCAAAGCGCCATTAATCGCAATCTCTTTTATGCCATCTTTATCTTGATTAAAGACGACTTTTCTTTGGAGGGTGGATGTTGAGTTATAAAAGTGAACAATGGCTTTTGGAATACCTTTTAAGGATTCAAAAGTCCTTTCAATTAGCTCGTTTCTAGATTGAGTCAAAACTTGAATATTTACATCAGATGGAATTTTTTTATCTTCTATTAAAGACCTTACAAAGTCGAAGTCCGTTTGCGAGGCAGAAGGGAATCCAACTTCAATCTCTTTAAAACCTAGTTTACAAAGCAAGGCAAACATTCTGTCTTTTCTCTCTGCACCCATTGGTTCTATTAATGCTTGATTTCCATCTCTAAGATCAACGGAGCACCATGAAGGAGCTTTATCTATAACTTTTGAAGGCCATTGCCTGTTTTTAAGATCAATGGGCTCAAAAGCTTTATATTTATTTACAGGATTATCCATTTTTTATTTGTAAATGTTAATATTTCCTTTCTATGATAACTCCTAGTATTAAAACCAACCTAATTCTTAAAGAAATGGGTATTACTAGATATGAGCTTCGTTCACATCAAGAAAAATTACCTCCCAAAAAAATTTACAGTTATCAAAAAGGAAATATTCTAACATTACTTAAGCAATCATATGATGATTTAAGCAATGATGAAGCAAAGCTTCTTGATGCTATTATAGATGCAGTCAATTCAGCTAATAACCAAACATCTCATAACAACCCTAATCTTGATGATATCAATGACTTCATCTCATCTTGCATAGATATCAAAGGAATTATTAGTTTTTCTTCTGATGTTAACTGCATCACATCATCAACCTCATTTGTTTTATCGCCTGCATTAGAATCACTGATTTCTGATAAAGAATCTAAGAAGATTTTATGGAAAAAGCTTCAAGAAACTATTCTTTAGTATTTTATGTATAAAGTTTCTTTAATGGGCGTAGATCATTTAGAAGAGGCATATAAGATAGAGTGTGAGGTTAATCCTAGTCCATGGAAATATGAAACTTTTTTATCATCATTTGAGGTAGGACATAAAGGATTAATTTGTAAGCATAATAGTGAAATAATTGGATTCATAATATTCTCTCCCATCAACCCTGAAGCTCATATCTTAAGCATATCGGTAATAAAGAAAATTCAGTCCAAAGGTGTTGGTACGTTGCTACTTCGGAGCATGCTAGATCAATGCAAGGCAATGAACTATAAAAAAATATTTCTTGAAGTCAGGACAAGTAATTTACAAGCTATTAATTTTTATCAAAAATTTGGATTCATTAAAGATGCAATTAGAGACAATTACTATACAGATAATTCAGAGGATGCTTTATTGATGTCGCTTTCAATTTAACTACCTCTTTTTTGCAACCATATAATTTGATTTGTTGTGATTATCAGATACGAGATAAAAAATGTTATGTAAAAGCTTATAAGTATTGGATGGTCTACATTTGAATCAATAACAATTGGATTGTCTGGAGGAAACCTTCTTAATATTTCGGTTATACCAGGAATCATATGAAATAAAAAAAGAGCAGAATAGCTAACTGTTTGAAAGTAGGGTGCAAGGAACCCAAAAAACAAACCCCTTTCATTAATATACCCAAATATAACAGCTAAAAGTGTAATTATTGCTAGCAAGTGCCCAACACCAAAACCACGTTTATAAATCAATAGGGCAGTTATAGCTGCAATAATGGTTGTGACAATAAATATCTTAGCTGAAAAATTTTTTGTTTCTATAATTGTGTATTTTTTTAAAGAATAAGCTCCAGAGAGTATTGCTATAAGAGCTATTAAAGTATGAATCCATCCAATAAAGGAAATATCCATTGGCAATTAACTAAGAAGATTTTCTATATCTGACTCAATGTCTTCTGGTTTAGTTGTTGGGGAATATCTTTTAATCACTTCGCCATTTTTATTAACTAAAAATTTTGAGAAATTCCATTTGATATTTTTTGTGCCAAGTACACCAGATTGTTCATTTTTCAAAAAATCATAAAAAGGATCAGTATTTGGGCCATTGACATCAATCTTATTGAATATCTTAAAACTTACATTGTATTTTTCAGTACAGAAGAATTGAATTTCTTCATTAGTTCCTGGCTCCTGTCCTTTAAATTGATTACAAGGAAATCCGAGGATTTCAAAACCATTAGAGTTAAATTTCTTATATAGATCTTGAAGACCTTTATATTGAGGTGTAAGGCCACATTGACTAGCAACATTTACAACTAAGAGAACTTTATCTTGATATTCACCGAGTGATACTTCATTTAAATCTGCATCCTTAACACTAAATTCATATATTTTTTTCATTTTTTTGGTTCCTTTTAATTAGTTTAAAAATATGATTTCAAGAAAATTAATTATATACAAAAAAGAGATTCAAATCTTAAAAATGACCTATTGTTAAAGCATCTATATAATCATTAATTAATAATTATGACTGATACAAAACTAAAGTTTATTTGGAAAACATTTAAGGAATTATCCTCAGATGAGTTATATGCAATCATTCACTTAAGGCAAAAAGTATTTATTGTTGAGCAAGATTGTCCATACATAGATGCTGATTACACTGACCAGGATGCATTCCATCTTCTAGCATATAAAGATAATAAATTGATTGGGTACCTCAGAGCCTTTAAGCCTGGAATAAAATATGATGGTTCCTCGCTTGGGAGGATAGTCACTGAAATAAATTCTAGAGGTCTTGGTGTTGGCAAAGAGATCACAAAAGAGGGGGTTAATTTTCTTGGTAAAAAATATTTTGACAGCGAAATTATTATTTCCGCCCAACATCGCCTAAAAAGTTTTTATACAGATCTAGGATTTATCTCAAGAGGAGAGGTTTACCTTGAAGATGATATTGATCATATACAAATGTACTTTATTCCCTCTCAATAGTGGCTGGTAGCTTGCTTGAGATATCGCAAATTACCCTGCAACTTCTTTCCATACAAATAGCTTCGTTGAAACAAAAGTGCCTATAACAATCCATATGCTTATACCAATTATATTCTTATAAACAGCTAACAATGAAAGGCCGTCACTAGAAATTGATCTCATGGCATCTGCAACTATAGAAAGAGGTAATATTTCTGAAAATGGTTGAATGAACTCGGGTAGGGTTTCTATTGGAAAAAAAACTCCTGACATAACTATTTGAGGATAAATAAAAATAGAAGCTATCACACCAACTGATTCTTGGGTTTTAGCCAAGCTTCCAATTGAAAAACCTAAAGTTAGAAACATTAATATGCTAAGCATAATAATGAAAAATAAGTGTGAAATACTCCCAACAATATTTACATCTAAAAAGAAAAAGGCAAACCCAAAAATAATACTCAACTGACCAAGCACAATAACCATTCGAGCAATAACTATTGCAGAGACAAAATCTATTGGCTTAATTGGAGTTACAAATAATCTTTTAAGTATTCCTCTTCTTCTAAATTCAACAACATTAAATCCGCTTCCAGCAATACTAAGATTCATAAGCATAAATGCCATAATACCAGGCAATAAAAAATCTAAGTAAGTTTGAGTTCTTGATTTAATATCTTCTATTTCAAGGCTAAACATAGGTATTTTTTTAGAAATTTCTCTCTCAACACCTATTAGCGTCTGGTTAATAATTGGTTTTATGGCTTCAATAAAATTAATTTGTGATTTGTCTGCTAATAATTTGATATTTGTTGTTTTACTTGTATCCTCCATATCATTAGGAAGTACAAGTATTAACGTTAGTTCACCTTTAATAAGTTTATTTCTAAGACTCTCCTCATCAGACTGATTGATATTAAATAATACATTATTAGAGAGTTTATCAATAAACTCTTTAGAAATATTTGAGTTTGAGTAGTCAACAAGACCAATATCTACTGGGTCTCTTTCGCCATCATTCAAGCCCACAATTCCTAAAATAACCACGGGTAATAAGAGACTAAAAAAAATATATTGCTTATTTCTTAGAAATATCTGAATAAAAACTTTCGTTAAATATAATTGAGGTTTTCTAAGCATCTTAATCTCTAAGTCCGTGACCTGTTAAAGCTATAAATACATCTTCCATATTTCCATATTTAATTTCTCTAATTTTATTAGGAGCATGTTCCATAATTAAGTTCTTTGGAGAATCCTCTGCAATAATTTTTCCATGGTCCATTATTGCTATCCTATGGCACAAGAACTCTGCTTCTTCCATGTTGTGAGTGGTCAAAACTATAGTCATACCAGTCTTATTAAGTTCTAGAACAAGATCCCAAATATTCCTCTTTGCTTGAGGGTCTAAACCTGTTGTTGGCTCATCAAGAAATAAAACTAAAGGATTGTTGACTAATGCTGAGGCTATTGAAAATCTTTGCTTCTGACCTCCAGACAATTCATTTGCATTAGCATTTGCCTTGTCTTCTAGTTTTACTTTTTTGAGTAAATCTAGCGGATCATTCGAAGAGTTGTACAAAGCTAAAAATAATTTAAGTAGTTCAACTAATGTCATATTGTCAAAATATTCATTAGCTTGAAGTTGAACCCCTATTAATTTTTTTATTTCATATGGATTGCTTGTAACATCAATTGAATTAATTAAGGCCAAGCCTTCGTCTATGTCCTTAAGACCCTCCAGCATTTCAAGAGTTGTGGTCTTGCCGGCTCCATTAGGGCCAAGTATTCCAAAGATCTCACCGGAATTAATAGACAAAGAAACTCCATCCACGGCATTAAAGATCTTTGATTGATTTTCGGGATTTTTATATTTTTTAACGAGGTTAGAAGCTTTAATAATAGCCATAGGAGCTTTATTTCACCTAATAATGGGGCTATCAAACAATAAACTATGTATCTCTTCAGTTATAAAGGGGGCAAATGGATGCATCATTACTAATATTTCTTTTAGCATAGGTCTTAGATTATCAGTTTCACCTGATTTTTTGCAATCCTCAATATACACATCACAGAACTTACCCCAAAAGAATTCATAAACCTCATTAATAGCAAAATCTAATCTGTAATCTTCAATATTTTTTTGTATCTGACCTCTTGTTTTATCGAATTCAGTTTTGATCCACTTATCTTTATCTGTTTTTGGTTTAAACGACTCATTCCCAATAGGGTAGCCGTTAATGAATCTTGCTGCATTCCAAATCTTTGTACAAAAATTTCTGTAGCCCTTTAATCTTCCAAATTCGAAACTTATATCTTTAGTATGTGTTGCCAAGGAGTAAAAAGTCATCCTAAGAGCATCAGTTCCATATGATTCAATGCCTTTAGGAAATTGATTTCTTGTTTTACGTTCTATTTTTTCAGCAATTTTTTCCTGCATAAGATTAGCAGTTCTTTTTTCAACTAAATCGTCTTGTGTGATGCCATAAATTAAATCTAAAGGATCTATTACATTACCTTTAGATTTTGACATTTTTTGACCATTTTCATCTCTAATTAAACCAGTGACATAAACATCTTTAAATGGAATCTGGTCAGTAAACTCAAGACTCATCATCATCATCCTGGCAACCCAAAAAAATATAATGTCAAAACCAGTTACTAACAGCGAGGTCGGGAAGTGTTTTTTATAATCCTCTGTTTTATTAGGCCAGCCCAAGGAAGCAAAAGGCCATAAACTTGAAGAAAACCAAGTATCCAGGACATCTTCATCTTGAGTTAATGTTTTATCATCCAGTTTATAATGTTGTCTCACTTCTTCTTCACTGTAACCAACATACACATTACTGTCTTCATCGTACCAAGCAGGTATTCTGTGACCCCACCATATTTGTCTACTGATACACCAGTCTTCAATATTGTCCATCCAATTAAAATATGTTTTGATCCAGTTTTCAGGATGGAATTGTATTTCCCCCTTGTTCACAGCATCATTTGCTCGAGCTGCCATATCTTTTGTTTTTACATACCATTGATAGCTTAGTCTAGGTTCGATAACGACATTAGATCTTTCACCTCTTGGAACACTTATATGATGTTTTTCTTCTTTTTCTAAAAGATTGAGTTCCTTAAGTTTCTCTAATACAAGTTTTCTGACTTTAAAACGATCTAGATTTGAAAATGGTTCAGGTACATTTTCATTTGACCATGCATCTTCGGTAAATATATTTAGAGGCTCAAAGTCACTTGCTGTATCTGAAGTTTTTACTTCTCCACCCACTTCATGAAGTGAATATTTTTTACCTATTTCATAGTCGTTAAAGTCATGACCTGGAGTAATTTTTAGACAACCAGTTCCAAATTCCATATCAACATATTCATCAGCTAAAACAGGTATTTTTCTTTCAACAAACGGCAGTACAATATTTTTACCAATAAGATTTTTATATCTATCATCATTTGGATTAACAGCAACTGCCATATCTCCAAACATAGTTTCAGGTCTTGTTGTTGCTACTATTACATAGTCTTCTGAATCTTCAATTGGATATTTAATGTGCCAAAGCAGACCATCTTTTTCTTGTCTTACCACCTCAAGATCTGAGACAGCAGTCTTAAGCGACGGATCCCAATTGACTAATCTGTATCCTCGATAAATTTTGTTTTTTCGATGTAATTCTACAAATGCTTTAATAACGGCTTCATTGCAGCCATCATCAAGTGTAAATCTATACTTATCCCAGTCAACGGTGTTCCCAAGTCTTTTAATTTGTGAGGTTATTTTTTCTTCAGAAAATTCTTTCCATGACCAAACTTCTTTAAGAAATTTCTCTCTACCTAAGTCAAGTCTGCTTATATCTTTTTTAGCTAAATTGTTTTCTACAACCATTTGCGTTGCAATACCAGCATGATCACTGCCAACTTGCCAATAAGAATCTTTCCCAGACATATGATGGTATCTAGTATAAAAATCCATAATGGCATATTGAAAGCTATGCCCCATATGCAAAGTTCCAGTAACATTTGGAGGAGGTATTACTTGAGAAAATGAATCGTCTGATTCTTTATTAGAAACTTTCCTCTCAGCCCAAATTTTTACCCATTTTTCTTCAATTTCAACTGGGTAATATTGCTTATCCATAATGTTGCTTGGAATAGAAAATTATTTTAATTTCTTACTTAAAAGTAACTCACTAATTAATGGTACAGGTCTTCCTGTTCCTGCTTTAACAGGAGAGCTGTATGAGGCTGTAGCAGCAATATCAATATGAGCCCATTTATAATCATTGGTGAACTTTGATAAGAAAGCAGCAGCATGAATAGTGCCAGCTTCTCGGCCCCCTCCAATATTAGCTAAATCAGCATATTTGGTTTTTGTGCAAGATTGATGCTCATCCCACAATGGAAGTTGCCATGCTCTATCACCAGACTCTTCGCCAGCTTCTATAATTTTATCTGCTAAATGTTGGTCATTAGTCATTACACCACTTGCATGTCTTCCCAAAGCAACAACAACAGCTCCTGTGAGCGTAGCCATATCAATTACATAGGATGGCTTGTATTTGCCAACAAAGGTAAGACAGTCAGCAAGAATCAATCTACCCTCAGCATCAGTATTTAGAATTTCTATAGTTTGACCTGACATTGATGTCACAACGTCTCCAGGCTTTGTAGCTGTGGATGAGCACATGTTTTCAGCACATCCCATAACACCAACTACATTAACATCTGCATTTAATCTTGCTAGAGTAGACATAACTCCAAATACAGTTGCAGCACCACACATATCCCACTTCATTTCATCCATAGCAGGACTTGGTTTTATTGAAACTCCCCCGGTATCAAAGGTAACGCCTTTACCAACTAGCGCAATTGGTTTTTCATTAGCTTTACCGCCTTTGTATTCAATGACCATCATTCTTGCTGGCTCTTCACTACCTCTAGAGACGCTTAGAAATGATCCCATGCCCATCTTTTGCATTTGTTGCTCATTAAATGACTTAATTTTTAATTTTGGAAAATCTTTTGTCATCGCTTTGACTTTTTTCTCAATTATTTTTGGAGTGCAATGGTTTGCAGGAAGATCGCCAAGATATTTAGCTGTGTTCACACCTTCACCAATAGCATAACCAGTTTTGGCAGCTTGTTTTGCCTTTGTCAGTGCAGATGGGGTAAGACCGGAGGTTAATATAGTTAGTTTTTTTACCGTTGGTCTAGAAGCAGTTTTATTTTTTGTTTCAGAAAAAATATAAACATTTGATTCTATTGTTTTCGCAACCATTTCAATTAACCAGAACTCATCCTTTTTAGTCGGACATGTATTACCTGGCATGATTGAAATATCTTTACTCTTAAGGTTATTACCTTTATGAGCAATTGATTGATACATACTTAACCACTTGTGGGTTGGAGCTGATGAATCTAGTCCATTAACAAGCAATATGTTTGCTGCCGCAATACCATCAACTTTTGGTAGGAGAACATTGCTACCTACATCTTTTAGATGCGAAGATATTGTTTTAGAAAAATAGTTTTTTGAGATTTTATTTAACTCTTTAAAAGATGAATCATTTTTTGTATTTTTGTTAATAACAAGTACTAACAAATCTGTTTTCAATGAAGCCAGACTATTAGATGCAGCATCTTTAACTAAAATATTATTTAAAACTTTATACGCCATTTAAGTTCTCCTGTTATGGTATTTACTGATAAGATAAATATTGTAATGCATCATAGTTCTCAAGGCATGTATAAAAAAAATATTCTTTCAAAAAGTTTGAATATGGAGGTCTTAAAATCCTCAACTAGTGTCTTACTGATTTTCTTTCTTTTGGTAGTTGGCTCAAGGGTTGTTGGTTATTTTGAAGAGGCTGCAGAAGGAAATCTCGACCCAAGTATCATAATGAGCATTGTTGCTCTGAGATTCCCAGATTTTATAACTCTCTTAATTCCTCTTTCTTTTTTTTTAGGAGTACTAATTTCTGTCAGTAGGATTTATGCTGAAAGAGAAATTTATGGTTTCTTTTCTGTTGGTTTGGCTCCCTTAGACTTAATTAAATTCTTAGCTCCACAAGCAATACTATATTTCTTATTAACTCTAATTTTAAGCTTATATGTTGCACCTTATACAAAAGCATTATCGCAAGAAATGCTTAAGATGGACTCTTTTGAAGAAAAGCTTGAGTCGATTAAATCGGATGAAATAGTTTCATTAGATGATGGAGGTTTTGTTTATATTAAAAATGCTGATAACAATACTTTAACTGGAGTAAAGGCTCTAAAACAAAACCAAGGCAATTCATTTTTTATAATTGCTGAAGAGCTTTATACAACTGAAAGCAAAGATCTCATTTTATTAAACTTTAATGATGGTTCTTTTTATAGCGGAGTTTTTACTGGCTCATCAAAACTTGAATCGAATTTTAATAATTTCAAAATTGATATTGAAAGAGAAAGTAACCTCAAAAATGATATGAACCTAACAAAATTATTTGATTTCTCATCTGATTCAGATGCTGCAAGCTTTCAATGGAACATCTCAGTGCCAATAACTATCCTAATTCTTTTGTTTATTGGAGTTTATATTTCAGAGGTTAAACCAAGACAGGGTAGATTCTCTGTTATATTGCCCGGAATGCTTTTGTATGTGATGTATTTAAGTTTATTAATTCTAGGAAGAGAATATATTGTTGACAATCCCAAGACCTCATTTGGACTCTGGTATGTACATCTCGTCTTTATTTTATTTTTGGTTGCTTATCTTTTTAAAGATAAATTTATTTATAGCGGTAATATAAATTTTGTAATAAACGAAAACTATTTTATGAGATATGTTATTGGCTTTGTTTTATTTGTTCTTATTATGTGGATTATTACTTAGATGAAAATTTTCCATAAATATATTATTAAAAGGTCGTTATTGATCTCATTCTTTATTTTTGCATTATTTGCATTGTTAGATTTTGTTTTTAATTTTATATCCGAATTAGAGAATCTTTCGGTTAACTATACATTCTTATCTTCTTTAAAATTTATGCTTGCATCATTGCCATATAATGCAAATGATTTTTTAGAAGGAGCTTGTTTGCTTGGAGTAATGATTGCTTTAGGGATATCTCATCAAGAAGGCAATTTGAATGTGCTTAGATCTAGTGGTGAATCTCCAATCAAAATAGTTCTTATAAGCGCTATCGGACCAATGATCTTAGTTTTTTCATACTTGGGAGCTAATGAATTAGCATTTAGAGATATTCATATTAATGCAGAGATAGAAAAAAATCTGATAATTAATAATCAATCTAATACTGAAAGAAATAACGAATGGATCAAAGATAAAAACTCCTTTATAAATTTCTCAGATAAGGTTGGCAATACTATTTATAATGTTAAATTTCTTAAGTCAGACTATGATGAAGGGCTTTATTACAAGACATCTGAATCTGCTAATATCCAAGAAGAGACTATTGTTTTTGATAACACAATGACTTCTCATAGTTTCAATAATAAAGATGAGCTGAGTTACTCAGAGCCATTTAATTTTCCACTAGGCGCATCGATACCTCTCAAAGATATTGAAAAGCTTCAATTTACTGAATTAATCTTCAACAAAAACTTACTTAAAGATAGCTCAGTAAAAAAAGATATTTTATTTAAGTCTCATATCGAAAAATCTTTTTATAAAAAGATTTTCCTGCCCTTATCAATATTGTCGCTAATTATTTTTTTTGGTTCATTTATATTTGGTTCTTTACGAGAAGCATCACCAGCATCTAGAATTGTACTTTCAGTTATTGGCGCATTTATATATAAAGTTTTTCAGGACTTTTCAATAAGTTTGGCTATCTCAATAAATTACTCTGTTTTGGCAGGAGTAGTAGTCCCGGCATTGATATTGCTAATTCCAAGTTTTTATTTATATAAAAAAATCTAGACAGATCTCAATGATGTCTTCGACAGGGTATCGCTAAGAGAATTACCATTAGATGAAAAATAAATGTGCAAGAGGGGTATTCCTGCTAAAGAAACAATTAACATATTTATAATAAATCTTATTGTTACCTGTTTAAGACTGATTTTATTTCCATCAGGACTATATATCTCTATATTCCATACCGCCATACCTAAAGTCTTATTACCATTCATCCAGAAATATGCATAAAAACTCCAACTGCTAATAAAGACAATAATGAGACCAAGCCATGGATTTAATATCTCGCCCCCATTAAGCCATAAAGCAATCGATCCAACTGCAAACCAAACTCCTAAAAGAAGGAAAAGGTCATAGATGCTTGCAGCAACTCTTTTCATGGGGAAGACTTTATATGATTTTTTATTCATTTTGGTATAGTACTTAAAACAATTAAAAGAATAAATAACTATGAACACATCATCTGAATTCTTAGGACACCCCAAGGGGCTTTTTGTATGTTTTGCTACCGAAATGTGGGAGCGTTTCTCATATTATGGAATGCGAGCTTTATTAATTTTATATTTAACAAAACATTGGGAATTCTCTGATGCAAAAAGTTATATCATTTACGGTGCATACACATCATTAGTCTATATCATGCCTGTTTTTGGGGGGATGTTAGCTGATAGGATTCTTGGCTCGCGTAAAGCAGTTACTTTTGGGGCTATTCTTTTGGTTCTTGGTCACACTGGAATGGCTTTTGAAAGCAGTCTTCAGATATTTTATTTATCTTTAGCATTAATAATTTCAGGTGTTGGTTTTTTAAAACCAAACATATCAACTATGGTTGGCGCACTTTATGCTGATGGAGACCCAAGAAGAGATCCGGGTTTTACAATTTTTTATATGGGCATAAATATTGGTGCTTTTACAGCGACATTGTTATGTGGATATCTTGGAGAAGAAATTGGCTGGTCATATGGTTTTGGAGCCGCTGGTATTGGCATGTTAATCGGCTTAATGATATTTATATGGGGTCAAGATTACTTAGAAGGGCATGCTGAACCAAGTTCAAATTTTTATCTTGAGAAGAAATATGGAATCTCATATGAAAATTGGGCTTATATTAGTGGCTTATTTATGGTTATTTGCTCTTGGTTTTTAATACAAAATCAAGAATTGGTAGGCAATCTTTTAGGCGGATTTGGTGCCATATGTATAGCGTTTTGGCTAGGATATTCACTTTTAAAATGCTCTCCAGAAGAGAGAGATAGACTTATAGTGGTAGGTATCTTAATTCTCTTTTCATTAATTTTTTGGGCACTATTTGAACAGGCCGGTTCGTCTTTAAACATATTGACCGATAGGGGTGTTGATAGAACAATCATGGGCTGGGAAGTTCCAGCATCAATGTTCCAATCTTTAAATGCCTTTTTTATATTTACTCTGGCTCCAATTTTTGCTTTTATGTGGCTTGCTCTAGCAAAGAGAAATATAGAACCATCTACTCCGTTAAAGTTTGCCATTGGCATAATGTTTGTAGGGATAGGATTTCTAGTATTAGTATTTGGTATGAAGAGTTCTTCTGGAGTTCAGACAGGAGTTTTTTGGATAATGATGATTTATTTACTTCATACAATAGGTGAATTATGTCTCTCTCCAGTAGGCTTATCATCTGTTACTAAATTATCACCTAAAAGAATTGTTGGAATGATGATGGGTATGTGGTTCTTTGCATCAGCTGCTGGTAATTTTGTTGCAGGTTTAATTGCAAGGGCAACAGCTAGTGATGAGATAGGTGGAGGAAGTAGTTTTGATTTGCTTCAAAAGTCAGCATTTATGGATGTATATACTAATGTTGGTTTGATTGCATTAGTTTTCGGAATAGCGCTAGCTCTTTTATCACCTTTTCTTAAGAAAGGCATGCACGGAATTAATTAATTTATAATTTATTATTAAGATTTATTAATATGTTGGTATAAATTTTTTGTAGTGTAACTATTTCAGAGATTTTTACATGCTCATCAATTTGATGAATTGTCTCATTTAATGGTCCCAACTCAACAATTTCCGTACCCATTTTAGCAATAAAACGTCCGTCAGAAGTTCCACCTTTCGCATTAAGATTAGGTCTATATCCAGTTATATCTTGAATTGACTGAACTACGACGTCTTTAAGGTTATCTTCTTTAGTTAAGTAAGGTAATCCAGAAAGTTTCCATTCAATCTCATACTCAATATTTAGCTCATTAAGTATAGATTCAAATTCAGCTATCAAAGTTTCTTTAGTTGACTCAGTTGAATATCTAAAATTGAAAAGCATATCTAGATCTCCAGGAACAATATTTTTGGCACCTGTTCCTGAATGAATATTAGAAATTTGGAAACTTGTAGGTTGGAAAATTGCGTTTCCATTATCCCAAGTAGTATTTTTTAACTTAACGATTACATCGCTGGCAGAGAATATTGGATTATCTACATTTTCTGGATATGCAATATGGCCTTGTTTTCCTATAATTCTTAAAGAGCCTCCAAGTGAACCTCTTCTTCCAATTCTTACGCTATCACCAATCTTCTCATAAGAAGTGGGTTCTCCAACAAGACACAGATCAATTTTTTCATCTTTCTCAATCATATCATCAACTATCTTGTCTATAAATCCATCTATTGCATCACCTTCTTCATTTGATGTTAGCAAGATAGCAATTCTATAGTTAAGTTCTGGACTGGTGGCAAAAAATTCTT